>ERZ833515.2026-NODE-2026-length-12540-cov-233.490028_pt1 | contig 12540 bp, 9 predicted proteins | sample MGYA00519949_ERZ833515 | MGnify/ENA primary metagenome ERZ833515 (study PRJEB31850, sample SAMEA3708741) | human gut metagenome | biome: human gut; feature: human-associated habitat; material: faeces | place: China | collected 2014 ...
GGTGAGCTGTACCGAATGCGTCCATTACATATACGTCAGCGTAAGAAGCCAACTTGGCAGCGAACTTCTTCTGACGCTCCTTCATCTCAGCCTTAGCAGCATCGAATTCTGGAGTACCCTTCTCAACGCCAACTGGCTTGCCTTCCTCTTCTGGATAGAAGCGGAGGTTCTCGAGCAAGAGAGCCTCACCTGGCTTCAAGGCAGCTGCCTCAGCATCAGCGTTACCGCAGTCCTTAGCGAACTTAACGTCTACGCCGAGAGCGTCTGATACGTTCTTAACAATCTGAGAGAGAGAAAGCTCTGGTTTAACCTTGCCCTTTGGCTTACCCATGTGGCTCATCATGATGAGCGCACCGCCGTCTGCAAGTACCTTCTTCAATGTAGGAAGGGCACCGCGGATACGAGTGTCGTCTGTTACATTACCATTTTCATCCAATGGCACGTTGAAGTCAACGCGCACGATTGCCTTGTGACCGGCAAAGTTAAAATCTTCAATTTTCATTTTACCTAAATTTTATTTAGTTTATGTACTAATTTATTGTTCTAAACCTTTCTGCTGGTTTCAAAAACCGAAGGCAAAGATACAAATTATATTTGAATCAGCAAAATATAGTAGCGGTTTTTATGATTTTTAGTAGATGAAATCGTCTGTTTGCTATATCGGGTTTGCAAAATTCGTGTTTTGCGCTTCCTTCTGCCTGATTTGTTAAACAAAATGGAGAGAAATGATATATATTCTTAACAAATTACTTTTTTTTTGGATTTTTCGATAATAAATAGTACCTTTGTGCGCAGTTAAAACGTTATTACATATAAATGAGATAAAATGGCGAAAGATAAGATTGCTTTTGTGTGCAGCAATTGCGGACAGGAAAGTGCCAAATGGATGGGCAAATGTCCTAGCTGCGGACAATGGAATACATTTAAGGAAATTCGTATTGCTGCTGATTCCGGATCGCAGGCTGCGAAGAATGCCGGAATGACCATGCGTCATGGTGGGGCTGCCACGATGTTTGGCGGGCAGCACAGCGAGCATGACGCTGCGCCGATGAAGCTTCGCGATATTTCTGCGATTGATGAACCGCGCATCGATATGAGGGACGAGGAGCTGAACCGTGTGCTGGGTGGCGGAATGGTTCCTGGCAGCATCACGCTCTTGGGCGGTGAACCGGGAATCGGTAAGAGTACGCTCACCTTGCAGACCATTCTGAACATGACTGACCGCCGCATCCTGTATGTGAGCGGAGAGGAAAGTGCCCATCAGATTAAACTCCGTGCCGACCGGTTGGCTAAAGGACAGGCGATGCTCAGAGAGGGTTCTTCTGCGGACACACAGAAAACGGCTTCTCTTTCATCAGAAGGAGCCTTTGATCATATTACGGTTCTCTGCGAAACGCAGTTGGAGAAAATCTTCAGTCATATTCAGGAAGTGGCTCCACAGTTGATAGTTATAGATTCTATACAAACTATTGCTACGGAAGAAGTAGACAGTTCGCCGGGTTCTGTTTCCCAAGTTCGCGAGTGTGCAGCCTCCCTGCTCCGATTTGCCAAGACGAGTGGCATTCCGGTTATTCTGATAGGACATATTAATAAGGAGGGAACACTTGCCGGACCAAAGATTCTGGAGCACATCGTAGATACGGTGATTCAGTTTGAGGGCGACCAGCATTACATGTACCGCATCTTGAGAAGCATCAAAAACCGATTCGGAAGTACTTCTGAGTTGGGAATCTACGAGATGATGCAAGGCGGACTCCAACAGGTGAGCAATCCTTCAGAGTTGCTGCTTACTGAAGATCATGACGGGCTTTCGGGTGTTGCCATCAGCGCAGCCATCGAGGGTGTCCGTCCGTTCCTGGTAGAGACGCAGGCTTTGGTTTCAACAGCTGCCTATGGAACTCCGCAACGTTCGGCAACTGGTTTTGACCAGCGCCGTTTGAACATGCTCCTGGCGGTTCTAGAGAAACGTGTGGGGTTCAAACTGATGCAGAAGGACGTGTTCCTGAATATTGCCGGAGGATTGAGAGTAACCGATCCTGCCATGGACTTGAGTGTGTTGGCAGCCGTATTGAGCAGCAATGTTGACACGCCTATCGAGCAAGGCTGGTGTATGGCGGGCGAGGTAGGTCTGAGCGGTGAAGTCCGTCCGGTGAGCCGTATCGAGCAGCGTATTGCTGAGGCTGAAAAACTGGGATTCCAGCACATTATCATCCCGAAATACAACAATCATGGTTTCGACCATAAAAAATATAAGATAGAAATTCATCCCGTAAGGAAGGTGGAAGAAGCATTCCGCTGCCTGTTCGGGTGAAGTAAAAAGTAATCATACAGTTCAAAATTCAAAATTCAAAGTAAAATGAAGGATTCAGTAATCATTGTGAGCGGTGGCATGGATAGCATCACGCTGCTCTACGATAAGAAAGACGAGATTGCACTCGGCATTAGTTTTAACTATGGAAGTAATCATAACGAGCGTGAAATTCCTTTCGCCAAGATGCATTGTGAGCGTTTGGGAATCAAGCATATTACGATAGATTTAGGTTTCATGCATCAGTATTTCAAGAGTTCTCTTCTTGAAGGTGCCGATGCGATTCCTGAAGGTCATTATGCTGCTGATAATATGAAGAGTACGGTGGTTCCTTTCCGTAATGGAATCATGTTGAGCATTGCCATCGGCATTGCTGAGAGTAATAATCTGAAGAAAGTTTTCATCGCTAACCATGGTGGCGATCATACGATTTACCCAGACTGCCGTCCGGAGTTTATCAAGGCGATAGATGAGGCTGCTGAAGCAGGAACGTTCGTTGATGTGCGTGTGGTGGCTCCTTATACGAATATTACCAAAGGGCAGATTGCTGAGATAGGTAAGAAGTTGGGCATTGACTATGCTGAAACCTGGAGCTGCTATAAGGGCGGTGAGAAGCATTGTGGCAAATGCGGAACCTGCGTAGAGCGCAAGGAGGCTTTGGCCGAGGCGGGTATTGAGGATACTACCGAGTATGAAGAATAAGGATGAAGATGAATCAGGCGTTCTTCGTTCCCTATATATAATAAGGTGTAATCAGAATAAATATAATAAAAGAAAAATGAAAACAACGATTTTATCTGCGGCTCTGATGCTTGCATCAACCGTTGCAATGGCTCAGAAGAGCAACTTCCAGTTGAAGGTGGATTTGAAGAATTTCAATTCCGATTCTGTACTTGTTTACAAGGGCAGAAATGTTAAGATGGATACGGTTTTGGTGAAGAATGGCAAGTTTACCTATTCTGCAAACCTTGATAAGGCAGCCGGATACGTTTTCCTCTCACCTGAAACTTATCGTGGCGCAGGTCAGTTTATGTTCAATCTGCCTTGTGTTCCTGGCGAGAAGGCTGAAGTTAAGGGCGATGCAAAGACCCGCTTTGATATTTCGGGTTCTAAGTTCTATCAGCAGTATCATGAAGTAGATGTCCTGCTGGAGAATGCAAATAAGGAGTTGAGAGATTATGAAGCTTCTCTGAACCAGAGAATCAAGAATGGTGAAACCCAGCAGACTGTCATGGCAGAATATGAGCAGAAGGCTCCTGCCCTGCAAAAGGCAAAGGACGATAAGATTTTCGATTTCGTAAAACAGCATCCTGATTATGAGGCTTGTGCTACTATTATAGAGCAGTTTGATGATGTCAGCAAGATGGAGAAACTGCTGGGCTTGCTCTCTGAGAATGTGAAGAACGGCAGAATGAAGGCTTTCTACCAGCCAATGATTGATATGGCTAAGAAGCGTGCTGAGGCTGAGGAGAAGGCTAAGAAGGTGCAGGCTGCTGGTGTTGAGGCTCCTGACTTCACGCTGAAGGATATTAAAGGAAATGATTTCAAGCTTTCCAGCCTTCGCGGTAAGATTGTAGTTCTCGACTTCTGGGGTTCATGGTGCGGATGGTGCATCAAGGGAATGCCTAAGATGAAGGAGTATTACGAAAAGTACAAGGGTAAGTTTGAAATTCTTGGTGTAGATTGTAATGATACAGAGGCTAAGTGGAAGGCTGCTGTTGAGAAGCACCAGTTGCCATGGATTCATGTTTACAATCCAAAGGACAGCAAGGTTCTCAGCGATTACGCAGTTCAGGGTTTTCCTACAAAGATTGTGATTGATGCTAACGGTAAGATAATCAAGACCATCGTTGGTGAGGATCCTGCTTTCTATACTTTGCTTGATGAAGTATTGGGCAAGTAATGTTACATAAAACAATGTCGCCCTGTAAGTGCAAAATTACATTTGCTCTTACAGGGCGATTTTTTGTTGGTTCAGTATTTTATTTCTTTTTCTTCTTCAATTCCAGTTTCGGAATTTTGATTTTCTGTCCGGCCTTTATGGTGCTTGTACCATTCAGGGCTTCTACGTAGCATTCCATGCCGGAACCTAAATAGCGGGTGCTGATCTGTTCGAGGGTCTGACCGGCGCCAACCGTAACGGTTTGGGCAACTCCTATGATTCGGTAAGCTCCCGTGCGTACGCGAGCATCCTTATCATACTGGGATGATGCTATTTTCGAAGCAGCCTTTTCTTCGGCTTTATCTTTAGCCTTTTCTTTCGCTTCAGCCTTAGCTTTTGCTTCAGTCTGCTTAGCTTTTTCAGCGTTAGCACTTTCCTCATCCGAATTTTCAGCCAGTTTTACTGCTTCTGCAGTTTTAGCCATACGGATACTATCTTCCATCGCTTTCTGGCGGAGTTTCTGTTCCTGAGAGAGTGGGGCGGCAGCTGGTTTGGCTGGGACTTTCTTGGCTGGAGCCTGGTGATACTGGTTTAGCTGCATGGCTAGATGATCGCGCTGGGCAGTCATCTGACCATAGTTGAAGGCAAACCATCCCATTCCGCCAATCAAAGCTACTACGATGAGACAGACTGCAACGACCAGATAGCGAGGAATAACAACATGATGAGAATTGGAAGATTCTTCTTCCTCCTCTTCTTCTTCAGATTCATCTGATGCAGGTACTGCAGGTTCAACAACTGCTTTCAGGGCTTGCTGTTGCTGGGCTAATTCAAGCTTCTCTTGTTCCAGTCTTTCCTGCTCGAGCCTTTCCTGCTCAAGCCTTTCCTGCTCCAGTCTTTCTTGCTCAAGTCTTTCCTGTTCCAGTCTTTCTTGCTCAAGTCTTTCCTGTTCCAGCCTTTCCTGCTCTTGCTTTTCTTTCTGTATTCTTTCCTGCTCCAGTTGGGCTTGTTTTAATTTTTCCAGTTTAGCTTGTTCAATAGCAATTTGCTTTGCCAGTTCGTCTTCGGCTTCTTTTTCCTTTTCCTTTTCCTTTTCAGATCCGATTACGACAACCTCCGGATTTGGAGTTGCAGTTTTTTCTTCGTCCAGGAAATCGATTACTTGTGCAGGAGCATCTTCTGTCTGTTCTTCTCCAAACTTCTCATCTATTTCATCGAAATCTACGCCGTCATTTACCACCACCGTTTCAAATTGGGCGAATGGCTTGTTCACGATTTCTTTCAGGATGTTGTCAGGCGTGAAGGTGAGTTTGTCTCTGCCTTCAATGGTGAAGCGCTCGCCCGTGTTCACATTGATGCTTTCACGGTCTTTCGTGGCCTGTACCTTAAAGGTGCCCAGCCATTTTATCTTCACCTGCTTGTCGGCATCGAGTCCCTGGTTGCACACATCAAACATCTTCCGGATGAAGAGTTCTGCTTCCACCTGGCTCAGCCCGCTTTTGTCAGCAAGCAGTTTTCCGAGTGTATTTAAACTGAATTTGCTCATTGCTCATCCCCTCCATTCTTTAGTTTTTCCTTGACCGAAGCAACCGGTCGGAAACCCAACACCAACTTAGGCGGCACCAGCTGGCGCTTCTTGGTAGTAGGATTAACCACCACTCGCTCCATGCGCTTCTTCACTTCGAAGGTGCCAAAATTGGGAATAGAGACAGCTTCTCCATCCTCAAACTCGGCAATCATAGCATCTATCGCCTTGCGCACCAACTTCTGGGTGTCTTCCTGCGAATAGCCGGTTTGCTGAGCCAGTTCTGCGATGTATTCCTTGTTGTTCATATTTTATTTAATATGTAGTCAAAATTTCTAAAACTCCAGGCAAGGGGAGAGAATGATTATTTCACCACCTTGCCATAGAGGTCAAACTCCTCGCTTGCAGTAATTTCTACCTGGTAGAAACAGCCCACACGCAGACGCTTCTCATCGGCACGGATCAGAACCTCAGGGTCTACTTCCGGAGAGCAGAACTCTGTTCGTCCGATGTAGTAATCGCCTTCCTTGCGGTCGATGATAACGGCCATGGTTTTGCCCACCTTATCTGCCTCAATCTCAGAGCTGATGTCTTGCTGCAGAATCATCAGTTCGTCCAGCCGGCGCTGCTTTACCTCGGCAGGCACGTTGTCTTCGTAGTGGGTGGCGCTGTAGGTTCCTTCTTCCTCAGAGTAGGCAAAGGCGCCCATGCGCTCAAATCTCTGTTCGCGTACGAAGTCGAGGAGCTCGTGGAAATCCTCATCTGTCTCGCCTGGGAAACCAACCATCAGCGTAGTGCGGATGTGAATGCCTGGCACGCGTTCGCGGATGGCCTTCAGCAGATTGATGGTTTCCTGCTTCGTTACGTGGCGGTGCATGCTGGTGAGCATGTGGTCGCTGATGTGCTGGAGGGCAATGTCGAGATATTTGCATACGTTTGGCTTCTCGCGCATCACGTCCAGAAGATCCATAGGGAACTGGTTTGGATAAGCGTAATGCAGGCGAATCCATTTCACGCCCGGAATATCAGCCATCTCGCTGATGAGTTCTGTAATATGATGCTTGCCGTCAATATCTACGCCGTAGTAGGTGAGTTCCTGAGCGATAATCTGAAACTCCTTCACGCCTTCTGCCACCAGTTCGCGCACCTCCTGCAGAATCTCTTCCTTCGGACGGGAAACGTGCTTGCCGGTGATGATAGGAATTGCGCAGTAGGCACAGTGGCGGTTGCAGCCCTCAGCTATCTTGATGTAGGCATAATGGCGCGGAGTGGTGAGATGACGCTGGCCGTTGCAGGATGAAACTTCCGCCTTGCCGAGTTCCTGCAGGAGCTGCTTGTAGTTGAATTTGCCGTAGAACTTATCCACTTCGGGCATTTCTTCTTCCAGTTCCTTCTGGTAGCGCTGCGAGAGGCAGCCCATTACGTAGAGCTTTCTGAGTCGGCCTTCTTCCTTAGCCTGGATAAACTCCAGGATGGTGTCGATGCTTTCCTGCTTTGCATCCTCGATGAATCCGCACGTATTGATGACGGCTATCTCGCCCTGAGGGCGCTTGGAATCGTGAACGCAATGGTAGCCGTTTGCCTCAAACTGCTTCATCAGCAACTCGCTGTCTACGAGATTCTTCGAGCAGCCCAGGGTAATAATATCTATCTGATTTTTCTTCATTTTCTAATTTTTAAAGAGCGAGTCTACGAATTCTGTCTTGTTGAAGAGCTGCAGATCTTCCATACCTTCGCCCAGTCCGATGTATTTTACAGGCACCTTGAGTTGGTCGCTGATGCCGATGACAACGCCGCCCTTAGCGGTTCCGTCGAGCTTGGTGATGGCGAGCGAGGAGATGTTGGTAACTGCAGAGAACTGCTTAGCCTGCTCGAATGCATTCTGTCCGGTACTTCCGTCGAGCACGAGCATTACCTCGTCTGGTGCCTCAGGCATTACCTTCTTCATCACTTCCTTTATTTTCTTGAGCTCATTCATCAGGTTCACCTTGTTGTGCAGTCGGCCTGCCGTATCGATGAGCACTACGTCGGCGCCGTTTGCCTTGGCGCTCTGCAGGGTGTCGAACGCCACGCTTGCCGGGTCGCTTCCCATCTGCTGTTTCACTACAGGCACACCCACGCGCTCGCCCCAGATGCAAATCTGCTCTACGGCAGCGGCACGGAAGGTGTCGGCAGCTCCCAGAACAACCTTCTTGCCAGCCTTCTTAAACTGGTAAGCCAGTTTGCCAATGGTGGTTGTCTTGCCCACGCCGTTTACGCCTACTACGAGGATAACGTAAGGCTTATGGTCGGCAGGGAGATCCCAGTCTGCCAGGTCATCGCTGTGATTCTCGGAGAGGAGAATGGCGATTTCCTCGCGCAGAATTCGGTTAAGCTCGCTGGTTGAAACATATTTATCGCGGGCCACACGTTCTTCGATGCGGCGGATAATCTTGACCGTGGTTTCTACACCTACATCTGAGGTGATGAGTACCTCTTCGAGATCGTCGAGCACATCATCATCGACGGTAGACTTTCCGGCAACGGCGCGCGCCAGTTTGCCAAACACACTCTCCTTGGTTTTTTCAAGTCCCTTATCGAGAGTTTCTTTCTTTTTGTTGCTGAATAATCCGAATAATCCCATAATCTTGTTTTTTATCTTCTGCAAAGATACTCATTTTTTTTTATTTTATGGCTTTTTCATTTGCTTTTTCGCCCTTTTCAAGAAAAAAAGTAAAGATTTAGAGGGTTTTATGTCATGACAGAAGGGTTTTCGCCGATATTGTGGGTTAATAAGGTTTAATAAATAATGTTGTCAGATACAAAAACAAATCGCCCTGCAAAGGGACAGAAGTGGTTTGGCTTCTGGACCCTTGCAGGGCGTTCTGTTTATTTCTTCATCATTTCCTTTACGGCTCTTTCGAGCTGGGTATCATGACCATTGATGAAATCTTCCGGACTGTTGTAAACCTCGATGTCTGGGTTCAGCTGGGTGTTCTCGCCGAACACGCCACGCATGTCGCGGCAGCCTACCTGAGGAATACCGAATACCAGCGTGTTGTCCATCAGCGTTTCCCACCATACGGCTGTCATGGTTCCTGCTACAGGAGCACCGATCAGCTTGCCGATTCCGAGTTCCTTGTAAACCCATGGGAAACCGTGACCGTTGCTGTAATCATTCTCGCAGATCATGACGCAAGATGGCTTCACCCATTTGTTGAACGGATCGCGGCCAACTACCTTACCGTGAGGTACAAACTCCTGATATTGCTTGCCGTTGAGCAGGGTGCAGAGATCATCGTGCAACCAGCCGCCACCATTATGGCGCTCGTCTACGATTACAGCGTCTCTGTTTCGGTTCTTGTCGCTCAGCAGTTCGCTGTAAACGGTGCGGAAACTCTCCGAATCCATCGCCTTAACGTGAACATAAGCGATGCGTCCGCCCGAAATGCTGTCAACGAAAGCGCGGTTGCGGTCTACCCATCGCTTGTAGAGCAGGTTGTTGAGTTTGCCCTGAGAGATAGCCTTCACTGTAACCTCCATCTTCTTACCCTTGGCGTTTCTGATGCCGAGTCGTACATTCTTGCCAACCTTTCCGTCGAGCAATGGGAAGTAGTCCATTCCGGCTTTAATCTCCTCGCCGTCGATGCTCTCGATGATGCTGCCGGCTGTTACGCCCGTATTCTTCACATCGAAAGGACCACGCTTGATAATCTCCTGAATCTTCAGGCCGTCGCCCTTGTACTGAGGGTCGAAGAATACTCCCAGGTTGGCGGTGGTAAGCGCGCTGTTCGAAGCGTAGTAGCGGGCTCCTGTATGCGAAGCGTTCAGCTCGCCAAGCATTTCGCTCAACATCTCCTGGAAGTCGAAATTGTTGTTGATGTAAGGCAGGAACTTCTCATAGGTCTTGCGGTAACCTTCCCAGTCAACACCATGGATCTTAGGGTCGTAGAACTTGTCTTTCACCTGTCGCCATATGTGGTCGAAGAGATACTGGCGCTCCTCGGCTGGCTTATAGTTGAAGTTAGCCTCAAAGCTGATGTCCTTGGTGCTGAATCCGCTCAGATCCACCTTCTTGATGCTGCTTCCGTTGCAGATAAAGAGGTTCTTCACATCCTTGTCGGTCTGCAGGTTGCCCTGGCCTACGCCCTTCATCACGAGCTTGGTAGAGCCGTCCTTCAGGTCGTGCTGCCAGAGATCGTAACCATCCTCGAAGGCTGCCTGGTAGTAGAGCTTGTCGCCGTCTTTAGAGAGCACAGCATCGCCCATGTGCGAAGAGTTTGCGGTGAGGCGTACGATTCTGTCGCGGCAGTTTTCGATGTCCAGCTCCAGTGGCTTCACTTTTTCCACCTCTATCTTTCCTGTCTTCTTCTGCTTTTCGTCAGCTTTCTTTTTAGCCTCTTCCTTCTTCTCGTCTTCCTTCTTCTCCTTTTCGTCCTTGTTGGCGTCAGCCAGTTCTATCTCTTCTTTGCTCATGTTGAAGCGGTTGTAGGCGTCCAGGTCGAAGAACATGATGTAGGCATCGTCTTCTGCTCCCCAGCTTCCATGACTGCGGTAACCGGCTCTGTCGCTCTGGAAGAGCATAGCCTTGCCGTCGAGCACCCATTTGCCGTTGCTGTCGCTGTAGCCGGAATTGGTCAGGTTGTGAACCTCTTTGCCGTCAGCCTTTACCAGCGCAATATCCTGGTTGTTCCAGCCACCGTTGCCGATATAGGTTGAAAGGAGCCATTTGCTGTCTGGTGACCATTCGAAAGCGATGTCTCCATCGCTGTAAGAGTAGACGTATTTGCCATCGAGCACGGTGCGGATTTTCTTCGATTTCAGATTGACGATGCGGAGTGCAGCGCGGTCTTCGAAGAAAGCCACTTCCTTGCCGTCAGGAGAGTATTGCGGATACTGCGATGTAATGCCTGTTTTCACCAGCTGCTCTTCCTCGATATCGGTAGCGTAGGTGAAGTTCTTCTCTTTCTCGTTCTTGATCTTAGACTGGTAAATCTGCCATACGCCATTGCGCTCGGCTGCATAGACCAGAGCTCTGCCGTCTGGCGAGAAACTCAGGTTGCGCTCCTGCTGTGGTGTGTCGGTAATGCGCTTGGTAGTGGTGTATTCTACAGAAGTTACGTATACGTCGCCATGCATCACGAAAGCCACTTCCTTGGCGTCTGGCGAAACGGAAATCTCCGTAGCTCCCCAACTTTTAATCTGACGTACGAGGCTTGGAGCATCGTTATCTGTTGTAATGGAGATGTTCACCTTCTGAGGCTCTCCACCTTCTTTCACGGTGTAGATTTCGCCATCATATCCGTAGCAGAGCAGGTCGGCGCTGGATGCAGTGAGGAATCTTACCGGATTGCCTTTGTGGTGGGTAATCTGCTTGTCGCTTGAACTGTTGAGGCTGCGGCGGTAGATATTGAATGTGCCGTCCTGCTCGCTCAGATAGAAGAATGATTTCTCGTCTGATGTCCATACTGGCGAGCGGTCTTCGCCGGCAAAGGTAGTCTGCTTGGCAAACTTACCGTTGCTCTTCAGCCAGATGTCGCGAGCGATAGGTGATTTCTGGTGTTTGCGCCAAGGGTCTTCGTATCCCTTTTTGTCGTGGTAGAGAATGTCGCCGTTCTTGGCGATGCTGATATTCTCCATGGTGAGGGTAGAGAAGAGTTCCGGTCTTCCGCCCTTGGTGCTTACCTTATATACTTGTGGGAATGTGTTGTCGCCGAAGATGATGCTCTGGGCTGTAGGCTGCAGACTGGCTGAGTAGAGCACATGGTCGTTGTCTGCAAAGGCGATAGGTGTTTCGCTGCCGCTGTTGGTGGTGAGTCGGGTAGGAGCACCGCCTTTTGCATCGATTACGAAGATGTCGAGACTTCCTTCGCGGTTAGACTGGAAGGCAATTTTCTTGCTGTCAGGGCTCCATACAGGATGCGAATCGAAGGCCGCATGGGTTGTGAACTGTCGTGCTTCACCGCCGTTGACAGAAACACTGTAGAGGTCGCCTTTATAAGCGAAGGCGATGGTTGTGCCATCGGGCGAGATGGCTGGGTAGCGCATCCAGAGCGGATGTTCTTCTGCGCTGGCAGAGAGTGCTGCCGAGAGCAGGGCTACTGAAAAGATTAACTTTTTCATTTGCGTATGTTTTATGTTTCAATATGCGTTATAAAAATCTCTTCTCTTTCGGGGTCAGAATGCTGTTTCTTGCTCCTAACGGATGCAAAGGTAGTTATTTTTTGCGATATTTAAGCATAAAAAAAGAAAAAAGTGAGAAAAAGTTTGGTGTATTCAAAAAATATATGTACCTTTGCAGCCGCAAATAAGAAAAGTGGCTGATTGCGTTATTGGTTAGCTGGTTTGCGTTTTGAAAAGTGTTGGTTCCGTAGCTCAGTTGGATTAGAGCAACAGCCTTCTAAGCTGTGGGTCTTGGGTTCGAACCCCAACGGAATCACTATAATAAGCAAAATGAAACTTATTTGTACAAAATAGCGTGAGAGAACAATAGTAGTAAGTTGCTTATTCATAGGTACTTATCTCTGTTGTTCTTTTTTTTGTTTTTAAATATATTTTATCACTTATTCCTCTTTTATGTACTCTTTTTGTAAATAGCTGTTAATCAATATGTTATGAATTTGATGTATTGAGAAATCATCCATGTGTGTTACAAATGTGTTATCAAAAAGCGCTAATGTCGGCTCTCGAATAAACACTACCATGTGAAGTGATAACGTTTTACAGCCGCCCGGCGCAAGTCCATAGGAGTGATCATCGTGATGAGTACCTCGGTGCCTGTTTCCCTGATGATAATGTGCCTGACATGCGTCCGACATTCGAAGAAATTCGGAAAGTGGATGATAA
>ERZ833515.2027-NODE-2027-length-12539-cov-284.660846_pt1 | contig 12539 bp, 9 predicted proteins | sample MGYA00519949_ERZ833515 | MGnify/ENA primary metagenome ERZ833515 (study PRJEB31850, sample SAMEA3708741) | human gut metagenome | biome: human gut; feature: human-associated habitat; material: faeces | place: China | collected 2014 ...
TTCAGTATTCAGTATTCAGTTTTTTTCGCTGTTGTTACCACTCTCTGTATAGATAGTATATTATATATATAATAATATATATATATAATATAAAATAATTACTTACAATTTGTAACCATATAAAAGGTAACTATCGCGAAAAAAACTGAATACTGAATACTGAATAACCTCTTGGGCATCATACGCCCGGGTATAATGGCAGCATTTGGGGAAGATAGTACTAGTTTCTCCATTCCGTATAGGTTGTCCTACATGGAGTGGAGAATTTCGTATCGTGTGGAGTATCTTCTATGTCATGACCAGATCCAGGTCCTTTGTGAGTTTTTTCATCGCAGGGTTCTTCTCCATAAGAAGTTCCAGAACTTCATTCTTGGTCAGAACCTTGCCCACCTCTTCCTGGTCGGCAAGGCGGTAGCTGATGCTCAGTTCGCTGTTGTGAAGCCCTAAGACGAAAGTCTTGAGAATGCGGTTCTTGATGTTCAAAACGTCGTCTAGTAAGAGCTGGTTGTTGATGATAACCTCTATCTGCGGATAGTTGGTTATCTTCGGTACAATACTCTTCATGCGGTTGGCTAAGCCTATGAAATCCAGCTTGTTCTGCATTCTCATACACATACTGAACCATGTTGCTTCCACCTGCTCCTGGGTGAACTCGTTCTGGTCGCCCGTGATGGTCGCTTTTTCCTCATTGGGATCATCATACGGACTGTGCAGGCGGCGCTGGTTCTCCTCCCTCTTCTTCAGGTTAGAGAAAGTCATGCCTATGCCGCCCAGCTTGATATTCTTGAGTCGTGGCTTGTGAGGCGATGCAGCATCAGTAGCAGCTCCGGCAGCGGCTGAGCCTTCTGGAGAGGCAGATGCGGATGCGGTGGCAGATGCAGAATAAGATGCAGCATTAGAGACTGCAGAAGCGGCTGTCGGTGCCCCTGACGAAGGCACAGCAGTAGCTGTAGCAGCAGACGCTCCCGGCTGTGATGACCGGTTTTCGCTGCTGCCAGAAGGCTCAGAACCTGCACCCTGAGAGGCAAGCTTAGACTGAGCCAGGAGTTTCTGAAACAGGGATTTTAATCTATTGGGCGTACGCCCCGCACTAGGCACATCCTGATCCTCAGGCTGCGTAATCTGGCCTATCTGTATCAGGGTGAGCTCTACCAGTAATCGCTTGTTGCTGCTGGCGCGGTAATGGATATCGCACTGGTTCATCAGTTCCAGCGCCTTATATAAAAAAGGTGTAGGCGCCTTCTGGGCCTGAGCCTGGAACTTGGCTTTCTGGTCGTCGCTGGTTTCGAGCAGAGGCAGGGTCTGAGGGTCCTTCGCCATCATCACATTGCGCACATGCTGGGCAAGACCCTGAATCATGTTGCCGCCATCGAAACCGCGGCTCAGAATGCCGTCGAGTGTTACCATCATCTCTGCTACCTTATTCTCCAGAGCCAGGTCTACCAGACGGAAATAGTTGTCGCTGTCGAGCACGTTCAGGTCCTCGATCACCTTCTGGTAAGTGATGTTGCCCATGCAGAAGCTGGCAGCCTGGTCGAAGATAGAGAGGGCATCTCGCATACCTCCGTCAGCCTTTTCGGCTATCACGGCGAGCGCCTGCTCTTCATATTGTATGCCTTCCTTCTCAGCCACCATCTTCAGGTGGTTGATGGTATTGGCTACCGTCATTCGCTCGAAGTCGTAAATCTGGCATCGGCTCAGGATGGTAGGCAGAATCTTATGCTTCTCGGTAGTGGCGAGGATGAAGATGACATGCTGAGGTGGCTCTTCCAGCGTCTTGAGAAAGGCGTTGAAGGCGGCTGTAGAGAGCATGTGGACCTCATCGATGATAAACACCTTATACTTGCCTACCTGAGGCGGGATGCGGGTCTGTTCCATCAGAACCTTAATCTGGTCAACACCGTTGTTGCTGGCGGCATCCAGCTCGAAGATGTTGTAGGAACGCTGCTCATTGAAGGCACGGCAGCTCTCACATTCATTGCATGCCTCGCCGTCTTCGCGAGGGTGCTCGCAGTTGATTGCCTTCGCAAAAATGCGGGCACAAGTGGTTTTGCCCACACCTCTCGGACCGCAGAAAAGATAGGCGTGCGCCAGCTTGCCGCTCTTCACTGCATTCTTCAAAGTGGTGGTCAATGCACTCTGTCCGACAACCGAATCGAAGGTCATCGGACGGTACTTTCTTGCAGAAACTATATACTCTTCCATTATTTTTTCTTAATTGATGATGCAAAGATAACAAAAAAATATTATCTTTGCAAACAAATTTGGAAGAAATGAGTAAAAAACTTGGTATTATATGGAATTATCTCGCTCATTATAAGTATCTTATAGTGATTGTAGCGGGTGTTCTGGTAGTTGGTGTAGTTGACGACAATAGTGTAAGACAGCACATTAAGTACCAGATAGAGATAGCTACGCTCCGTTCGGAGATAGAAAAATATCGTGAGCAGTATGAAAACGACAAGCATACCCTGCGTGATATGCAGCATGGTGCGCGGGCATTTGAGAAGATAGCTCGCCAGCGTTATTTCATGAAGGCTGATGATGAAGACATCTTTGTATTGAGTTCGGATATTCCGGAAAAAACTAACGAACAAGACGAAAATGAAACAATTGAGTAAACTGGAAAGTGCTATTTTCTTGCTGGGCGGCGTGCTGATGGTTGTCGGTGCGGCTTGCTTCGCATTTGGTTTTTCACATCCGCAGCTGGTGCAGGTAACGAGCTGGGGGTTCCTGCTGGGCACCATACTCTTCAGTGTAATGCAGGCGATGCAGTTCTATGAGGGACCTTCGCTGGTTATCCACCGCCTGAAGCGCATGCAGTATGTAGCAGACATCTTCTTCGTGCTCTCAGGCATCTCGATGGTAGATACGGTGTATGCTTTCCTGCGCCGCTGGTTTGAGAATTATGAGACCTATATCACCTATTTCTATAATAAGTGGGTAGTCTTCCTCCTCATCGCAGCCCTGCTGGAACTGTATACCACGCATCGCATCTCTCATGAACTGAAGAAGGAAAACAATCAGTAATATAGAAAGGACGAGAAAAAGCTTTCGGTGGCCAACAGGAGTGCAAACAAAACATAAATCTTGTAAGAATGAATTAAATTGCTGCAATTTATTTCGTCAGTTCAAATTAAGATTGTACTTTTGTTCACCGAAAGTGATATAGATAGCTTATGAATAGAATATTTTACGCATTCATTGCCTTGATGGCACTTGCATCTTGTGCCAACAGTTACGATATCTCGGGTACTTCTAACGTAAGTACTCTGGACGGACGCATGCTGTACCTTAAGATACTGGAAAACAACGATTTCAAGAACGTGGATTCTTGCGATGTAGTGCACGGACAGTTCCATTTCCAGGGTTCTGTCGACTCTATGAAGATGGCGAATATCTTCATGGATGATGACCCTGTGCTGCCGCTGGTGCTGGAGAGTGGAAGCATTACGGTGAAGCTCGATGATACACAGCAGGTGGTAAGCGGTACTCCTATGAACGATAAACTCTTCGGATTCTTCAAGAAATACCAGCAGATTCAGAATCAGTTGCGCGAACTGGTACACAAGCACGACCAGGCTATCATGAACGGTAGCGATATGGTGGCTGTCAACAAGCATCTGAACGAGGAATCCATCCGCCTCTCTGAGCTGGAAGACAAGCTCATCACTTCGTTTGTTACTGACAACTTCAACAATGTGCTGGGACCGGGCGTCTTCTTCCTCGTCACAATGGGCAACCAGTATCCGATGCTCTCTCCTTGGATTGAGGATATCATGAGCAAGGCTACCGACTATTTCAAGAATGATCCTTATGTAAAGGACTATTATAAGAAAGCTCAAGAAAATCAGGAGATTATGAATGGTACCCGAGATGCGCAGAGCGGCATGCAGCCAGAGATGGAAGCGGCTCCACAGGTAAATCCTGATGCGGCTCCGGCACCTACAGCCAACGAACTGGCTGCGCCTACGATTCCTGAAAAACAGGAAGGTCAGGAGTAGAAACAGGACTCTTTCAAGGTCTTGGGCATTAACATCTTGTAAAACTCTTCATTTTATAAGTTTAGTAATATGAAATTAATCAAGAATGGAACCATTATAAATGAGGGTCGCTCTTTTGTGGGCGACCTCTTGTTGGATGGTGAATTTATCAAGGAGATATATGAAGGCGAGGCACCCCGTGGCAATTACGATGAAGTCATCGATGCCTCGGGGTGTTTTGTTTTGCCGGGTGTGATTGATGACCATGTTCACTTCCGTGAGCCGGGACTTACGCAGAAGGCTGACATCGAGAGCGAAAGCCGCGCTGCTGCCTTTGGTGGTGTAACCAGCTATTTCGAGATGCCTAACACGGTACCTCAGACTACCACTCTGGAGGCCTGGCAGGCAAAGCGGCAGCTGGGTGCTGAGAAGAGTCATGTGAACTACAGCTTCTTCTTTGGTGCTACCAATGATAATGTAAATGATTTTGAGCAGCTCGATACGCATCGTGTTCCGGGCATCAAGCTCTTTATGGGCTCCAGTACGGGCAATATGCTGGTGGATAAATATGAGGCGCTGCAGGCTATCTTCAAGAAGGCGAAAGAGCTGGATTTGCCGGTGATGACCCACTGTGAGGATACCGAAATCATTAACCGCAACATGCAGCTGGCTAAGCAGAAATGGGGTGAGGACCCTGCCGTAGAACATCATCCGGAAATACGCAGCGAGGAGGCTTGCTATGAAAGCAGCCGTCTGGCGGTGCAGCTGGCTAAGGAAAGCGGGGCGCATCTCCATATCGCTCACGTTACTACGGCTAAGGAACTGGAGTTCTTTGGTAAGGATGAAAATATTACAGGCGAGGCTGTTGTGGCTCATCTCATGTTCTCGGATAAAGATTACGCTGTGAAGGGCGCACGCATCAAATGCAACCCTGCAGTAAAGACCGCTGCTGATCGCGAAGCTTTGCGTAAGGCGCTGAGTAATGGTAAGATAATTGTAGTAGGTACCGATCATGCTCCTCATCAGTTGAAGGATAAACAGGGCGGTTGTGCCAAGGCTGCATCAGGTATGCCAATGGTACAGTTCTCGCTGGTAAGCATGCTGAAACTTGTTGACGAAAAGGTAATCAGTATCGAGCGTCTGGTTGAACTGATGTGCCATAATCCAGCCCGTCTGTTCCATATCAGTCAGCGCGGCTTCCTGCGTCCGGGTTATAAGGCAGATGTCGTTGTGGTGCGCAAGGGAGAGCCTTGGAAGGTGACCGAAGAGGTGATTCAGAGCAAGTGTAAATGGAGCCCTGTAGAGGGTGACGAGTTTGCATGGAAAGTGGAACAGACTTTCTGTAACGGTCGTCTGATCTACGACAAAGGCGTGTTTGATGCCGCTTGCAGAGGAGAGGAACTGGAGTTCAGAAGCAATTCCTGAAAGAGGGAAATCTTACGGGGATTGTAAAATAAAATATCGTATCGGATGCGAAAAATAGTATACAATATAAGCGAAATTGAGCCATATATCAACTGGCTATATTTCTATCATGCCTGGGGATTGAGCGGCAAACCTCGAGAGGAAAAGGAAAAAATGAAGGCTGAGGCGCTCGATATGCTCCATTCATGGGAAGGCGAATATCATACCTATGCCGTCTTCGGACTCTTCGAGGCGAACAGCGAGGGGGATGATATCTGGCTGGAAGGGCAGAAAGTCCGCTTCCCGATGCTCCGTCAGCAGCATCCGGCGGCTCAGGGAGAACCCAATCTCTGTCTGGCTGATTTCATCCGTCCTCTGGGCAGCGGAATAACAGACCGGCTGGGTATCTTCTGCACGACGGTAGATGGCTGTCTGGAGAAGAAATATCGCTCGGACGACTACCTCAATATGATGGCACAGACACTCTGCGACCGGTTGGCTGAAGCCACGGCAGAGAAGTTGCACGAAGAGGTGAGACGCAGCATCTGGGGCTATGCTCCCGACGAGCAGCTGAGCATCGAAGACCAGCATCTGGAGCGCTATCAGGGCATCCGTCCGGCTATAGGATATCCTTCGCTGCCCGATACCAGTGCCAACTTCATCATCGACCAGCTCATCGATATGAGTCAGGTGGGCATCCGGCTCACCACAAGCGGAATGATGACGCCTCATGCCAGTGTATCGGGGCTGATGTTTGCACATCCCAAGTCGCGGTATTTCGAACTGGGACGGATAGGAGACGACCAGCTTCGCGACTATGCACAGCGCAGAGGAGTGCCCGTGCAGGCAATGAAAACGTATCTTCAATCAAGTTTGATCAAGAAATGATAGCAAGAATATTGATACCCGTAGTGGTATTCACCCTGTTGCCGTATCTGTGGATATATAAAAGGTATGGCAAGTTACGGCTGAAGAGTCTCTGGCAGCGGGTGCTCTTCTGGTTGCCGGCTTTCGTGGTTATCGCCTACAGCGCGTATATCACGATACTGCCCAACTTCCTGCCACGCAATCCGGTGCTCATCGACATCTGGTTTGTGATGATGGCAGTATGTGCAGTTCCGCAGTTTGTCTTCAGCCTGTTCAGTCTCTTCGGTTGGTGCTGTATGCGGCTCCTTCACGGACATCGCAACTGGGGCAAGCTCCTCGGACTGGTAGTGGGAGCGGTGGCGTTCATCTGCTTTATCTACGGATTTACCGAAGGATTTCCTAAGATGCAGGTCAAGCGTATCACCATCTATGTACCCAATCTGCCGAAGTCTTTCGAGGGCTATCGCATCGTTCAGTTCAGCGACATCCATCTCGGGTCATACTATGGCTGGCGTGGTCATCTGCCTCAGCGCGATATCGACAGCATCAATGCCGAAAAACCTGATCTGATTTGCTTTACGGGTGATTTACAGAATGTTACGCCCGATGAACTGCCTGAGTATCAGGCGCTGCTCAGCAGTCTGAAAGCCAGAGACGGCGTGATGAGTGTGCTGGGCAATCACGATTACACCTATTATATGGATGTAGATGACAAGCAGGAGATAGCTGTGCTCGAGAAGCGGATGCAGGACTTCCAGCGGAGTTGCGGATGGCGCCTGCTGATGAATGAGCATGTGGCGGTGCATAGAGGCGCTGACAGCATCTATGTGGCTGGTACAGAGAACTATGACAAGCCAAAGCGCACCAACGTAAGGAAGGCGCTGTATGGCATCAGACCGGGCTCTTTCGTGCTGATGCTGCAGCATATTCCGAAGCAATGGCGCGAGACTTGGCCTTCTACTATTAATAAGGAGAAGGATGAGGATGGCGATGTGATAGGACCTGACAGGAAGGATTCGCTGGTCGTAGCACCGCAGCTTACGCTGAGCGGTCATACGCATGCGGGGCAGATCAGCGTACTGGGCTTGCGTCCGTCGATGTTTACTCCTTATGATTACGGCCTCTTCGAGGAGGAGGGTTGCCAGCTCTATACCACATCGGGTCTGGGCGGTACCGTTCCAATCCGCATAGGGGCTACGGCAGAAATCGTGGTCATCACACTGAAGAGAAAATAAGGAGTGTTGAATGTTGAATGTTAAATATTGAGTGTTAAATTATTCATTCTTAAATAAAAAATGAAGTACTTATATCGTCTGTATCAACTTGTTATATGCTTGCCTATCCTCTTGTTGGCTAGCGTTTTAACCAGTGTAACTACCGTTTTGGGATGTATGCTGGGCAATGGCCATTTCTGGGGCTATTATCCTGGCAAGTATTGGGCTTGGCTTTGGGTCCGCATCCTCCTTCTGCCTGTAAAAGTAGAGGGACGTGAGCATCTCAAGAAGAACCAGAGTTATGTTTTCGTGGCCAATCATCAGGGCGCTTTCGATATCTTCCTGATATATGGTTTTCTGGGCAGAAACTTCAAGTGGATGATGAAGAAGGGCTTGCGCAAAGTGCCTCTCATCGGTATCGCCTGTGAGTATGCGCACCACATCTTTGTAGACAAGAGCGGACCTTCTAAGATCCGTGCTTCTTATGACCGTGCCCGTGAGGTGCTTAAAGAGGGCATGTCGCTGGTGGTATTCCCAGAGGGTGCCCGTTCGTTTACGGGTCACATGGGCGTGTTCCGCCGCGGTGCTTTCATGCTTGCCGATGAACTGCAGTTGCCGGTATGTCCGCTTACCATCAATGGCAGTTTTGATGTGAAGCCTCGCATGAAGGACATCTACTGGGCTTTCTGGCATCCTCTGAAGCTCACCATTCATGAGCCTATCGAGCCGATAGGCAAGGGAGCTGACAATATCAAGAACCAGATGAACAAGAGCTATGAGGCGATCATGAACGGACTTGACAAGAAATATCAGGGCTTTGTAGAGAATCCGGACCAATAATTTCGGATTTTCGCTTGTTATTTCAAAAATAAGTTGTAATTTTGCATCTGTATTACATTATATAGAATCAGAATCATTAAAATTATAAGAAGTTATGAGTGATAGCATAGTAATCATTCCTACATATAATGAGAAGGAAAACATCGAGAAAATCATCCGTGCTGTCTTCGGTCTCGAAAAGCAGTTTGATATCCTCGTTATCGATGACGGAAGTCCTGATGGTACTGCTGCCATTGTTAAGGGCTTGATGGCTAATGAGTTTGCCGGTCGTCTGCATATCCTGGAGCGTTCGGGTAAACTCGGTTTGGGTACAGCCTATATCATGGGCTTCAAATGGTCATTGAAGCAGGGCTATGACTTCATCTTCGAGATGGATGCCGACTTCAGTCATGATCCTAATGATTTGCCTCGTCTCTATGCGGCAACTCACGATGAGGGGTATGATGTGGCTGTAGGCTCAAGATATATTTCGGGTGTGAACGTGGTCAACTGGCCTATCGGACGCGTATTGATGAGCTATTTCGCTTCTAAATACGTACGTATCGTAACCGGATTTAAGGTGAATGATACCACAGCTGGATTCGTCTGCTACCGACGTAAGGTGTTGGAAACCATAGATTTGGATGCTATCCGCTTCAAGGGTTATGCTTTCCAGATAGAGATGAAATATACGGCTCATCGAATAGGTTTCAAGATCAAGGAGGTGCCTGTCATCTTTGTTAACCGTCGTGAAGGTGTGAGCAAGATGAGTGGTGGCATCTTTGGTGAGGCTTTCTTTGGCGTGATGCGACTGCGCCTGGATGGCTGGTTCAAGAAATATCCGAAGAAGGATTAATACTCTGTAATCACTACTCAGTAATCAGTAATCACTAATCAGTACTTGGATGGAAATCCAAAAGATAGAAAAAACATACGGGCGTTCGCCACAGGCGGATGCCCTCTTTGATTTGATGGGGAAGAAGTCGGTTCATTCCATTTTTCTCCAGGGTTTGCTGTGCTCTTCGGCTCCGATGTTCTTTGCTTCTCTGCAGGGGAAGATGAGGCGTTCGTTACTCTTCGTACTGGATGATGCCGATGAAGCAGGCTATTTTTATCACGATCTCACTCAGATGATGGGGCAGGAGAAGGTCTTCTTCTTTCCTTCCAGCTATCGGCGTGCCGTGAAATACGGGCAGCGTGATGCAGCGAACGAAATCCTACGTACAGAGGTGCTGGCGCGCCTCTCTTCGGGAGGACATTTCCTGGTAGTCACTTATCCCGATGCACTGGCAGAACTCGTTGTGGCTAAGCAGAATCTGGATGAACGGATTCTGAAACTGACTGTAGGCCAGCAGATTGCTCAGACCGATGTGGTTCATACCCTGCGCGATTTCGAACTCAAAGAAACCGATTATGTTTATGAACCGGGCCAGTTTGCCGTGCGTGGAAGCATCCTCGATGTCTATTCCTACAGCTGCGAATATCCGTTCCGTATCGACTTCTTCGGCGATGAGATTGACACCATCCGTACCTTTGATGTTGAGACCCAGCTCTCGCAGGCGAAGCGCACAGAGATAGAAATCGTGCCCGAACTCGCCCATATCGAGAGCAACAAGCAGTGTTTCCTCAATTTCCTCTCCGAAAGTACGCCGGTCGTTGCGAAAGACCTTTCTTTCGTTTGCGACCGCATCGGTCAGATCTATACCGAAGGCTTCTCATCGCAGAGCCTTGCCGAGCAGCTGGAGGGAGCCACTGAGGTGGAGGCAGAGCGCATCAGACATGAGATGAAGACCGAGCTCAACCTCGTTTCTCCGCTCGATTTCAAGAAGGCAGTAGCGGCTCATCTCCGTATCGAGTTCGGCAAGGTCGCTCCGTCAGAGAGTCCGGCTGTGATACCTTTCAATATCGCTCCACAGCCTCTTTTCCATAAGAATTTCAATTTGCTTTGTCAGACTCTGGAGGATTTTCTGCTCCAGGGTTACACCTTATATATATTGGCAGATAGCCAGAAGCAGCAACAGCGCCTGAAGGATATCTTTGAAAGCGAAGAGCTGAAGCGCTACGCCATCCGTTTTACACCGGTAGACAAGACGCTTCATGAAGGCTTTACTGACCATGACAAGAAGTGCTGTTTCTTTACCGATCATCAGATTTTTGACCGTTTTCATAAATATAACCTGCGCTCAGATAAAGCGAGAGCCGGCAAGATGGCACTCACCATGAAGGAACTGCAGGAGATGGAAGTGGGAGATTTTATCGTGCATGTAGACTTCGGTATCGGTAAGTTCGGCGGTCTGGTTAGGGTTCCTGCGGGCAACAGCTATCAGGAAATGATCCGCATCGTCTATACGAACAATGACAAGGTGGATGTTTCTATCCACTCGCTTTATAAAATCAGCAAATATCGCCGCAGCGATACCGGTACTCCGCCTCGCCTGTCTACACTGGGTACAGGTGCCTGGGACAAACTCAAGGACAAAGCTAAGAAGCGAATCAAGGACATTGCGCGCGACCTGATCAAACTCTATGCCCAGCGCCGACGGGAGAAGGGATTCGCCTTCAGTGCCGACAATTATCTGCAGCATACGCTGGAGGCTTCCTTCCTGTATGAAGATACGCCAGACCAGAATAAGGCTACTCAGGAGGTGAAGAAGGATATGGAGAGCGGCAGACCGATGGACCGTCTGGTTTGTGGCGATGTGGGCTTCGGCAAGACTGAGGTTGCCATCCGTGCAGCCTTCAAGGCAGCGTGCGACAGCAAGCAGGTTGCGGTGCTGGTGCCTACTACCGTTCTGGCTTTCCAGCACTATCAGACTTTCAAAAAGCGTCTGGAAGGCATGCCTGTAAGGGTAGACTATCTCAGTAGAGCCCGTACAACGAAGGAAACCAGAGAGGTGCTTGACGCCCTGAAAGAGGGTAAGATTGATATCCTCATAGGTACGCATAAGCTGATATCAAAGACCGTGAAATGGCATGACCTGGGACTGCTCGTCATCGATGAAGAGCAGAAGTTCGGTGTGTCTACTAAAGAGAAACTCCGTCAGCTCAAGGTAAATGTCGATACACTCACGATGAGTGCCACTCCGATTCCGCGAACCCTCCAGTTCTCACTGATGGGCGCCCGGGATATGAGTATCATGCGCACTCCGCCACCTAACCGTTATCCGATTCATACCGAACTGGTAACGTTTAGTAGTGAAGTTATCTGCGATGCCATCAATTTCGAGATGAGCCGAAACGGACAGGTTTATTTCGTATGCGACAGAATATCCAAGCTTCCGGAGCTCAAGATGCTCATCGAGAAGCATATCCCAGACTGTAGGGTAGCAATCGGTCACGGACAGATGAAGCCTGAGGATTTGGAGAAAATCATCATGGGCTTTATCAATTACGATTATGATGTACTGCTTTCTACCACTATTGTAGAGAACGGTATCGACATTTCCAATGCCAATACGATTATCGTGAGCGATGCTCATCACTTCGGATTGAGTGACCTGCATCAGATGCGTGGACGCGTAGGAAGAAGCAACAAGAAGGCTTTCTGCTATCTGATGGCGCCACCTAAGAGTGCACTTACTCCTGAGGCGCGTCGCCGTCTGGAGGCGCTGGAGACGTTCAGCGAACTGGGGAGCGGCTTCAATCTCGCCATGCAGGACCTGGATATCCGCGGTGCGGGTAATCTTCTGGGCTCTGAGCAGAGCGGTTTTATGGAAGATCTAGGTTATGAAACCTACCAGAAGATTCTCTCTCAGGCTGTCACAGAGTTGAAGAACGAGGAGTTCTGTGATCTTTATCAGGAGAAGATGGATGAAGGTGCCCAGCTTACGGGTGATGATTTCGTTGACGATTGTGGCATTGAGAGCGATCTGGAGATATATTTTCCTCAGACTTATGTGCCGGGTGACAGTGAGCGCATGCTCCTTTATCGTGAACTGGACCGTCTGGAGAGCGATGAGGAAGTAGAGGCTTACCGCAAGCGTATGATAGACCGTTTTGGTCCTGTGCCTCATGAAGCAGACGAACTGATGCATGTGGTAGGTCTGCGTAGGGTAGGCAAGAAGCTAGGTTGCGAGAAGATTATTCTCAAGCAGGGCTATATGCAGATGCAGTTTGTGAGCAATGTAAACAGTCCGTTCTACAGAAGTCAGATGTTTAACCGCATACTCGCTTACGTTACCAGTCATATTCAAGATTGTGTTCTGAAGGAAAAATTCAACAAGCGAATGCTTCGCATCAATGATGTGAAGAC
>ERZ833515.2037-NODE-2037-length-12491-cov-112.665246_pt1 | contig 12491 bp, 10 predicted proteins | sample MGYA00519949_ERZ833515 | MGnify/ENA primary metagenome ERZ833515 (study PRJEB31850, sample SAMEA3708741) | human gut metagenome | biome: human gut; feature: human-associated habitat; material: faeces | place: China | collected 2014 ...
AGACTATACGCATTGCATGACTGTCGTATCACTCGAAATGTCGGATGAACCATATATAATGCGTGATACCTTGGCAGAAATCATCTGCCAAGGCATCCGCCTTCAATTCTTGTCTGATATATTCAGAGATGAGCATCATGGCATAACGACCATTCTTCATCTCCGGATTAAGGTGCTTAGGGGTCTTGCTCGTACTGCCGTCTATCACGGCGATGAAATCATCGGTCACGACCAGTCCATCCTCACAGGCTTCCTGGCACTTCTTGCCAATAATGCTTTGTTCTATGATAATCATCTTATTATTACGGTTTTCTAAATCTTGCAACCAACTGCAGGAAACTCGGTATGAGAATGCACAAGGAGAAGCCTACGGCATAATATACCGTCTTCTCATCACCATGGAAGAGGTCGATAAGCTTGCCGTCGCTCTGAGGAAGAAGGTTGGTCAGGATATAAGCCATCGTGTTGTTGACCCAATGCAGCAGGATGCCTGGCACAAGGCTACGGGTGCGATAGTACATCCATCCTAAGAGAAGACCCATGAGCAGGGCATTAACAAACTGGGCTGCATTGCCATGCACAGCACCAAAAACGGCAGCCGAAATCATGATGGCAACCCAATGGTTGCGCTTGCTCATCATACCCAGCAAGGTACGGAGGATGGCGCCACGGAAGACAACCTCCTCGGTCAATGGTGCCAGGACGCCTACAGCCACATACCCCCAGGGCTCTTTGAGCAGCCCTTCGAATATGAGGCCTGTGGTCTCGTCCATTTCCAGTCCGATTTGCTCATACACAAACTCAAGTGGAATCATGGCACCCAAAGCAAACAAAGCTACCCAAAGAAGAGTGAGCCAAGGTTTGGACAACAGATAGTTGCGAGAGATGGGAGTCCACTTGGTCTTCAGAAAAACGACCAGGGTAATCACACTGCTGAACACCGAGGTAAGGGCAAGCAGCACGGGATTGTGCCCCGAAAGCATGGCTGTTCGCACATCTGCCAGTTCCTCGTGCTGAACAAATGACCAGACAAGCATTCCCAAGAATGAAACTATAAGCTGTACTACGACAAACACAATGCCATACAGCAGAATATCCATAACACCTTTCTTTACCTCTTTCATCGTTTGTATCTGTTTATTTAAATTTGTTTCTATTCGTTCTCTTTATCTTTCTGCAACAGCGCCACAACGGTTTCCTCGTCTTCACGGAGTTGCTCTGCAAGTTCCTCAGGCGACTCGAACTTACGCTCGCCCCTGATGCGGTGCACAAAGCTCACCAACAGCAACTGACCATAAATGTCGCCATCAAAATGGAAGATATGTGTCTCGATCGTTGTGCGCTTTCCGCCGAAAGTAGGACGCGTGCCTATATTCATCATGCCCCACTTCATTTCCATCCCCTGTTCCAGCCTTACCTTGACGGCATAGACACCGGCGGCAGGAATCATTTGACACAAATGGGAGATGTCTATGTTGGCAGTAGGGAAGCCTAATTTGCGACCCTCATGAAAGCCATTCACCACCTTGCCTACGATGGTATAAGGATAGCCCAAGCACATATTGGCAAGCTCCACCTCGCCTTCGCGCAGAAAGGAACGGATGACCGAAGAGGACACATTGATGCCGTCGAGCTGGAATGCGTCATTGCGAACTACCTCCATGTTCATCTCACGTCCATAGCGCACATAATCATCGAAGGTTTCCTCACGGTTGCGACCGAAGCGATGGTCGTAACCGATAAAGAGTGATTTCACGCTCAACTGATTGCACAGCACCTTGCTCATAAACTCCTTGGCAGAAAGCGATGCCATCTCTTTATCGAAATGCAGCACCACCACATTGTCTATATCGGTGCGGGAGAGGAGAAGCAACTTAGAGTCGAGTGTACTCAACGACTCTGGCTGATAGTCGCTCTGCAACACCTTGCGCGGATGCTCGTCGAAGGTGATGACCGTTGCCTCAAGTCCCTGGCTGTGGGCTTTCTCCACCAGCTGACGTATGAGATACTGGTGTCCTCTGTGCACTCCGTCGAAAAAGCCGATAGTGGCCACACAGGGCTTCAAAGACTTGATGGCAGTACCGTCTTTCAGCCTACATCCGTCCTGAATAGTATAATATACTGTTTTCATCTTGTTTGCCTGTCTTTATTCCTCCTGATGACACATAGCTCGCCTCACTGCACGATACAGTTCGCCTGCCCAAAGAACGAGCGAGGTTGAGCCAATAATGATTGCCCACTCTTTAAGCGAGAGAGGCTGGGTGCGGAACATTTCACCACCGAAAGTAACGATGAGCCACTGACCTGCCAAGACCAGCAGAAGCACCAACTGCATGCCCTTATCCTGGAAGAAGTGACGGAATGCAGACCGGTTGCTGCCCAAAGCTTTGGCATTGAAGAGATTCCAGAACTGCAGCATCACAAACGTGGTGAAAAACCATGTCAGTTCGTGCGTATCGACTCCTCCCCTGCCGCGACGCTCACAATATACCAGGAAAGCAAACATCACGACAAAGAAACTGATGCCACAGAAAAGGATTCCTGCACCCATGCTGCGGGAAATGATAAAGTCGGAAGCCTTGCGGGGCTTTTCCTTCATCACCTCGTGCGAAGGAGGCAAGGAGGCTAAAGCCAAGGCTGCAAAGGTGTCCATTATCAGGTTGACCCACAATATCTGGGTAACGGTAAGGGGCATTTCGGTGCCTATGATCGAACCGCCAAGCACCAGGAGCAAGGCTGCCACATTGACCACCAACTGGAAAAAGAGGAAACGCTGAAGGTTGCGGTAAAGCGAGCGTCCCCACATCACGGCATTGGCTATCGACTTGAACGAATCGTCGAGCAAGGTCATATCCGAAGCTTCCTTGGCTACCGATGTGCCCGAGCCTAACGAAAGCCCAACATGAGCATAGTGGAGCGCCGGGGCATCATTGGTTCCATCGCCTGTTACCGCCACCACCTCGCCATGTTTCTGAAGCATGGCCACCAATCGCTGTTTGTCAGTAGGACGGGCACGGCTCATCACACGGATATTCTGTGCGCGTTTATAGGCTTCCTCATCCGAGAGAGCCTCCCACTGTTCGCCCGTTATCATCTGTACCTCAAGCGGAGTCATCTCGCCATCGGCCCCTATGTTTGTATTGTCTTCCTCGAAGATGCCTATCTGCTTGCCTATCTCGAAAGCCGTAGCTGCCGTGTCGCCCGTCACCATCTTTACTTCTATACCAGCCTTTCTGCACTCCTGCACTGCTGCGGGAACCTCCTTGCGCAGAGGATCGGTAATGGCAACGATAGCCTGCAAGGTCATCTTACCGTCTTCTGCTTTCTGATAGGCAAAGGCTAATGTACGCATCGCCTTGCGCTGGAAGTCAGCAAGCTCTTCCTGTGCTTTTTGCTTTTCCTTATCGTCCAAGTCGCACTTTGCCAGCACGATCTCGGGAGCTCCCTTCACAAAGAGATACTGTGTGCCTTCTGCAAGAACACGGGTGGACATATACTTTCGCTCGGTCGAGAATGGTTGCTGGCTCACCACGGTGCACTGTTTGCGCAACTCGGCATAGTCGTGCCCCTTAGCTTTGAGCCATAGCAGCAATGCCGACTCGGTAGGATTGCCTATACCTCGGTCGTTGTCCAGTTCGGCTGTGGTGTTGACGGCTATCGCCAAGTGGAGCAAATGTTCGCTTCCCTGTTTCAGCAAGAGGGTGTCCACCTGCATCTGGTTCTGCGTCAGCGTACCAGTTTTGTCGGTACAAATCACGGTGACTGCTCCCATCGTCTCACAGGCATGAAGCTTGCGCACAAGATTGTTCGACTTGAGCATTCTTCGCATATTGAGAGCCAAGGAGAGTGTGACGGCCATAGGCAAACCTTCGGGCACAGCCATCACTATCAGTGTGACGGCCATCATGAAATACTCCAACACAAGGTCGGCCATATAAAGATAATCCTTGCCTCCCCATATAGGATTGGTCAGGATGTCGTGACCGAGAAACAGTACAAAAGCGGCTACCGAAACTATTGAGCCCACCTTGGAAATCATAGTAGCCAACTTGTCCAACTGTACATAGAGAGGAGTCTTCACTGCCGTCTGCTCGGTCGACTTGGCCGCCACCTTGCCTATTTCAGTAGCATCGCCTACTGCCGTCACCCTGAATTCTCCACGTCCATTCATCACCATGGTAGAACGCAAAACCACATTGCGGGCATAAGCTCCGTCGCCACCTTCCTCGAGCGATTTCTCTGTCATAGGCTCACCGGTAAGCGATGACTCGTTGATTTGCAAATCGGTACAAGAGAGCAGGACGCCATCGGCTGGCACCTCGTCGCCCACCTCTATCAATACAATATCGTCTACCACTACATCGCGGCGGGGAATCTCTATCACCCTCCCGTTTCGGCGCACCTTTACAGGCTGTTCCTCGCTCAAGGCTGTAAGGATATGAAACTTCTTGGCAGCATCCCGCTCGAAATAGAAGCCCACCGTTGTGGCCAAGAATACAGCCACAAAGATGCCTGTCGTCTCCATAAAGTTGTGCTCTATGAAGGCCAGGACCAGAGAGATCAAGGCTGCAACAAGAAGGATTTGGATAATGGGATCGCGATACTTATCCAAATAAAGTTTCCATAAGGATATACGACGAGGAGGTGTGAGAACATTGAGTCCACACCTCTTTCTACTTTGTCCAACTTGCTCGTCGGAAAGACCTGAATTACTATTTATTTCTTTTGCCATTTGTCATGAAGCACTTCGAGTGCTATAAGATGATGGTGCAAAGATACGGCATTTTTCTGATTAATCGAAAAAAATGCCCAAAATATTTGGTTATTTAGCAAAAAGCTATTACCTTTGCAGCCGAATTGCAAAATTCACGGACTTGTAGCTCAGTTGGTTAGAGCAACAGACTCATAATCTGGAGGTCCCAGGTTCAAGCCCTGGCTGGTCCACGCTTCTATTACAGCGACTTATGCTTCGGCGTAGGCCGCTGTTTTTTGTTTGATGAGAAATATGATCATGAAAGATTTACGCAGAAAACAAGTAGTATTCATCCAATACTACAACTCACCTTGTGGCGAAATCATCTTGGCATCGGCAGGCGACTGTCTATGCCTGTGCGATTGGAACAAAATGCCATGTGCCGAACGCAACAAACGCCGGCTCATGCGACTGCTGAATGCAGAATGCATCATTGCCCCCTCTGCCGTCCTGGAAGAAACGAAGAAAGAACTTGATGAGTATTTCGCAGGCAAGCGCCATACATTCGAAATTCCCTTACATCCCGTTGGTACCGACTTCCAAAAACAAGTATGGCAAGCCTTACTTGAAATTCCGTATGGAGAAACAAGAACTTACAAAGAGATTGCACAAAAGATAAACAAGATGAAAGGTATAAGGGCTGTGGCACAAGCTATCAGTGCCAATGGCATCAGCATTCTCATCCCTTGCCATCGCGTCATTAGCACCAACCGCTCACTGACAGGATACGCAGGAGGCATCGAGGCAAAAAGATTACTGCTGAATATCGAATGTCAAAATACGCCTTATGGCTGAACCAACAACTTAACTTCTGAACCCAGCGAAAGTTGAATAAACTTATTAACTCCATTTCCCTATTTGAGAAAGCCAAGTTGGACATATTACTTCCCATTGCCGTACAATTGCTTCTTGAAAGGCACTATTGTGCCCCACGCAGGGCACTATTGTGCCATAAGTAGGCACTTTTATTGCATCAGTATTTATAAAAATAGCATCAGTAATTATAAAAATGGATCACGCAAAAACCCTTCACCCTTCATTTGTACACGTGAAATGCCGATAAACACAGGGGTTCTGAGACTGAAATGCAAATTTTAACCCTTCATCACCCTTCATCACCTTTCATCTTTTTGCCATTTTCAGATTTCGACTAACTGACAGAGCTTGGCTCATGCGTCTATTAAGACCTGTCCAGGGCGTCTATTATGACCAAGTCTGGTCGTCTATTAAGACCAAGCCTAGCAGTCTATTAAGCCCTGGTTAAGGCATTTATGATGCTTGCATTAAGGCTTAAATCTTTATCAGACAAGTTGACTTTCAACTTCAAGAGATGCTTGTGTTTCGCCCTTTATAAGAGCTCTTGATTGAACGATGGAAAGTATAAACGCGGAGCCGCTTACAGCCACTTACCAATTAGGATGAAGGGTGATGAAGGGTGGATTTGAGCCATTCTCCCCCTGAAACCCCGATAAACACAGGGGATTCCAAGGGATAGATGAAGGGTGAAGGGTTTTGTGCTAATTCTATTTAAAAAAAAATCTTTGATTCACTTTTCGAGCAAGATATCCAGTCGGTTACAGACCTGAGAGTAAACATGGAGAGCTAACTAAAAGCAGAAAAATATGGAATTCTACAAATCACCGAACGAAACATCAATAAATAACCGAAAATAGTTATTCTCCCTATTCCCATTATAAGTTAACGAACTTAAAATATCAAGACGTAACCGTTAATTCTGCGAAAGAAAACTGCGGAAATCCGCAAAAATCCTACGTAGAATCAACAAAAGTACTATTTTTGCAAAAGAAAAACGCGGAAATCCGCAAAAATCTTTCCTGTTATGATTGTAAATAGAGACAAATATCTACAAGAGTTGGTTAGTTCACGCCATAATGGACTGGTAAAAATCATTACCGGTATGCGCCGTTGCGGAAAATCCTTTCTGCTGTTTCGTCTCTTCAAGCGTTTCCTTGAAGACGATGGAGTCATGCCCGACCACATCATAGAAATGGCATTCGATGACTATGCCTTCAAGGAGTTTCGCAATCCCGACAAGTTTTATAAGTATGTAAAAGAGAAGATTGCTGACGACCAACCTTATTACATTCTGCTTGATGAGGTACAGATGCTTGACGAGTTTGAAGACGTACTAAATGGATTATTGCATATTCCCAATGCTGATGTTTATGTGACGGGAAGCAATGCACGCTTCCTATCCAAGGATATAATAACCGAATTTCGTGGACGAGGATACCAAATACCCGTTTCACCACTCAGCTTTGCTGAATTTATGACCGTATATGATGGCGACAAACAGGATGGCTGGAACGAATATTTGCTTTATGGTGGCCTTCCGCCTGTTGTTCTACAAAAGACAGAAGAAGAGAAAGTGAGACTTCTGAACAGCCTCTTGACTGAGACTTACATGATAGATGTCATCAACAGAAACAAGATAAAGAACGATGCAGAACTCAACGATTTATTCAAGATTCTCGCATCAGGAATTGGCGGACTTACCAATCCACAACGACTTGCCAATACTTTCCAATCTGTAAAGAATGTCTCTATAAGCTCTGCAACCATCAAGAAATACATCGAATATCTTGCAGATGCGTTCTTGCTTGAGCCATGCAATCGCTATGACGTAAAAGGTCGTAAATATATCGGAACGCCATTGAAATATTATTTTTCCGACTTAGGCATTCGCAATGCACTTCTCGGCTTCCGCCAACAAGAGAAAACCCATCTGATGGAGAATGCCATCTATAATGAACTTCGCTACCGTGGATATAGTGTGGACATTGGCAACGTAGAAATCAACGGCGTGGACGAAAAAGGAACCAAAGTGAGACGGATGCTTGAAGTTGACTTTGTTTGCAACCAAGGCTACAAACGCTGCTACATCCAGTCGGCTCTCAGTTTGCCTGACAAGGAGAAGACGAAACAAGAACTTGCCTCTTTGCTACGTATAGACGATAGTTTTATGAAGTATGTGATAACAGGCGACCTCATCAAGAAATACCAAAACGATGACGGCATCGTATTTATGGACGTATTTGATTTCTTGTTGGATAAAGATTCTATATGATAATTTATAAGGAAAAGGCTAATGGCAATCTTGGATATTTCCCCTCCAAGATTGCCATTTATCCCTAAGTAAATCGAGAGTTATAAACTCGAATATTTTATGAAAGTCCAAAGACTATCGGGATAGTATATTTCACCCTAACACAGTTTCCCTTAAGCTTCCCTGGTTTCCATTTAGGCATAGCCTTGACTATTCGCATAGCCTCTTCATCCAAAGAAGGAGCAACACTTCTTGTAATCTCAACATCTGTAATTCTTCCATCTTTATCGACAACAAATTTTACTATCACCCTACCTTGGATTCCATTTTCTTGTGCAGCTACAGGATATTTGAGATTAGCCGCAATGAAGGATAATAAGGCATTAGAGCCACCAGGGAATGAAGGCATTTCTTCTACTTGTTCGTAAATTTTATCTGTATCAACCAATTCCGAATTGCCATCTATAGGCATCATAATCGACTTGACATGTTCCTCTTTTTTAAAGACATAGACATAATTTGTAAGATACTTGTTTTTTATCCCCAAATCATTAAATTTTACGACCAAAGGCTTGGCATCTTTATACGTTACCTTTGCTGTATCTGCATCTATGAAGAAATCATCATTTATTTCACCATAATACCCTTCTCTATTGCCTCCACGCCAAATCCAATAAGGCTTTCGATTTACGAGTATCGAGGTCGGACAAATCATATTCTGAACATAAACGAACTTGCCAAAACGACGTAGTGGCTCTGCAGTCTGAAATCCCCCATGCTCATTAAAATCCTCTTGAAATTGTGGAGCTTCCGCTATAGGCACAGATACACATATGGTAGCTCTTATTTCATTAAAATTACATGTAATAGGAAAATATTCTTTGTCGGCATTATACTTTTCCAAATCCAAGCTCCAATTTTTCCCCATTCTATCCTTAATTGCGTCATAGCAAATGGAGTCAAACACAAACTTTGAAGATTGCTGTAAACGTTGTTCGTAAGCTGTAGTCTTCTCGAATTCTCTTATCTCATTCCATGCACTAAATTTTTCCTTCACATTTTTCAAGACTCGTCCTCTGTCGGTCATTTCATATCGTTCGCGTTCTGATTCTTTTGCAGCATTCTCAATAAGTCTTTGCCAAAACAGCGTATTTGAATCCACCGACTTTTTATTTCTTGCACCTCTATTGTTCTTACCCATAGAAGTGGTCTTACCCTTAACCGTTTGAGACGTTTGCCCCATTTTTCTCATTTGAGGCTTTCTCGTTTGAGCATTGCTACCAACCATACATAGCAAAGCTACTATAAGTAAAATAATATGTTTCATAATTTTCCTTTTTTATAGAAAAGCATTAGTACTATTTATTTCCATCTTTATCCCATCATTTTCTCCTCGCGAAAATCTTACGAACCTTTGTCCATCCCACTCTTGAGATTTTCTGACGCAATAAGTTTGGAAGCCATATCCCTTATCTACGATTCTTACCTGAAAAGGATTCCAATCGTAATATGCTTTGTTTATCACTTCTGTTATATCCACGCCATCCAATTCCTTCCGTTCTTTCATCGGAAGTTCCATCACGCAGCTTCCATATTGGTTAAAAGCATCAACGGTATGACGTTCACACTCTGCAGAATGCCAAAACGTTTTACTAGGATACTTCATCTCCATTATCAGAAGCAATCTTCTTTTCAACTCGCCTGATACAATTGCAGGAAAGACAAAATCCTCGTATGATGTTTCATCGTCATAAACGTACACATTATCACCTCCATCCGTCAAATACCAGAAATAGTCATCACCCTCTTTCAGCATTTTAAATGCATATACTTCTTGTGCTTCGTCAGATAAAGTATCACCTTTTGTAGTTTGTGCTTTTGCTGCTTCTTTCACAAGCTCTCTGCCCCCTTCTTTCAGTCCTACTTTTATCCCAACAAACAGAATTACCACAAGTATAGCAGAAAGCACCTTCCAAGACTTTCGCCAGAAAGATGTTTTCTCCTCACGATCAACTGTGGTGCTTGCCTCTTCAGGCTCTATACTATCTACTTTTTGAGTCATAGACTTTTCTGTGTCAGCATCAAGCCATTCACCGCAATATCTACATTTTTTTGCCACGGCAAGGATTTCCTCCCCACAATAGGGGCAACGTTTATGCTTTGTATCCATACATTTCTATTTGTCAAACAAATCTTGATAAACCTTAGCCCATTCTCGCCAAGAATATCCACGAGAAGGATGACGCTGGCGAATCATAAGAGCCTTATCTTCGCCGCCAGTGCTAAACCAACGAGTATTAACCTCATCACCATTAGCCAGAAACAGTTTCTCACCATCTTTCTCGCCAAGAGGATAAAGTCTATTGAAGAGACCATAACCCCAAGTTATGATAACATCAGGTTTCAACTCTTCAAGAATTTCCTTGAATGCCGAAACAGAGCTATTAAACTCGTCAGAAGTATCCTTTACACCTGGTCTTGCTATATTGAACTGAATAAAATTGTAAAAAGCAAGTTGATTCCAAACGCATTCTCTATCATCTACAGATATTTCCCTGTTCAACAAAGCCTTTGTTTGGCTAGTATAGCCTCTATAGAAAGAGGCATCTTCACCACTTACAAAACCGTCCACAATTTCTTGAGTAAATGTATGGTGACAAGGAGCACCAGCATTTTCTTCATTATAATGGCTTAGTCCTAACAACAACACTTTCTTGCCACTATTCAAGAATCCTTTCTCGTAATCCTTACCAACAAAAGGATAAGCATTTACATGTTTCATACGCAATTCTATTTTAAAGTTATTAAATGTCGGGGACAAAGATAGTTATTCTATTCGAAACTATCAAGTCCATAATGGTTCATAAGCGAAATTTCTTGATTTCGGCTTAACAAAAGTAGTAAAAATCGTTCTGTTTCATTGGTATATTATCATTTTGCCAGGTGTTCCCGAGACTTGGCGGGTTAAGATTTCGGTTTCGGCAAAATAAAAAAGCGTGGGAACTTACCTGTCACTCGTCCCACTCTCTGAGGCCTTCGCATTGCCCTGCACTGTTGAACGAGCAACGTCGAAGCCCACGCCGATATGTATACACTTTTCCCTATACGGATATAAGACCTATCGCTTTGACGCAATAAGCCATACCAGTAAAGGGATGTGAATTAACACATCCCGAGAGCACCTACCGTTGCTATGTTCATTGACAGTGCATGAAGTTTGCGAAGTTTCAGAAAGTCAAGAACAAAGCGCTAAGTATGCGCCTTTTCCATTATGTCGTGATTCTTACTCAGAATCATCGGCAAATATACGAATAATGTTTGAAAGAACAAAAGTTTTTAGCAAAAAATCCTCATTGAGGGATAAAATTCATCAAAATCCTCCCTCTCTGAGGGATTTTTCTGTATTTAACCACGCTATGCGAAATTTTTATTGTACTTTTGCACCCGTGCTTGGAAAAGCAACAAATAAAACTGAAGAGTAAACGATATGGCAGAAAAGAATAGCATACCCCAATTCGTGAATAGCGAATCTATTATGTCGGATAGCAACTATGTGAAGTGGCTCTCCGATTTGAAAGGTCGTATTCGCATCGCCCAACTCAAAGCGGCTATCAAAGTCAATGAAGAGTTGCACAAGCTTTATTGGAGCTTGGGAGAAGACATTTGTAACAAGCAAAAGCTATATAAGTGGGGCACTAATTTTATAAAACAGCTTAGTTTGGACTTGCGTTCTGCATTTCCAAATGTAGAAGGTTTTTCTTGGTCAAATCTTTATAAAATACGCAAGTGGTATCTCTTCTATTCTTCGCAAAATGAATTTTTGTACCAAGCTGGTACAAAATTAGAAACCTTAGAAAGTACTAGCGTTCCTATGCCTGCGATTTTGCTTCGTGTACCCTGGAGGCATCAGACTGTCATTGTCTCAAAATGCAAGACCATATTGGAGGCAATGTTCTATCTCAACCAAGTGATTGAAGGCAATTTGAGTCGTAATGAGTTAGAACATATTATCGAAGCCCATCTTTATGAGCAAAAGGGAAAAGCCTTGAATAACTTTGAGTCCACACTCCCTGCGCCACAGAAAGCCTTGGCTAACGAGATGCTCAAAGACCCTTATAAATTAGATTTCTTATCCATGGCTGGCGACTTCTCGGAAAAGGACCTAGAGGAAAAGCTGGCTCAAAACATTACTCGTTTTTTACTCGAACTGGGCAAAGGTTTTGCTTATGTTGGGCGACAAATGGAACTTACCACACCAAGTGGAAAATCATACTTCCCCGACATGGTATTCTATCATACCAAACTCAAATGTTATGTTGTGATTGAGCTAAAAGTGGTTGATTTCATGCCAGAGTTTGTTGGCAAACTTAACTTTTATGTTGCAGCAGCCGACGAACTTTTAAAAGACGAAGGAGATAACCCTAGCATTGGTATTCTGCTATGCAAAGACAAAGATTCATCTGTTGTTGAGTGGGCTTTAAGAGGCATTACCACTCCATTAGGTGTTGCAAGTTACCAGCTACAAGAGGTATATGAGCGAACTTTACTCGAAATGAAAGAGCAATCCGCAAAGAATTCCACTAGCAATAACAACGATTAAGAAAGCATAAACAGAATATGGTTTTAAATTACATTTGGATAGCATTTTTCGTGATTGCGTTCATCTTCGCA
>ERZ833515.2056-NODE-2056-length-12363-cov-3.127641_pt1 | contig 12363 bp, 12 predicted proteins | sample MGYA00519949_ERZ833515 | MGnify/ENA primary metagenome ERZ833515 (study PRJEB31850, sample SAMEA3708741) | human gut metagenome | biome: human gut; feature: human-associated habitat; material: faeces | place: China | collected 2014 ...
GAAGGGTTTTGTTCATTTTCCAGTTTCCTGCAACAATGTTCTTTCTCATTTTGTTCTTTATTTAAAGGGTTAATAAATTTATTATTCTTTTACTTCCTGTTGCTGCTTCCGCTTTTCGTTCTTCCGTTCGCGTCGGCGGACAATCAGAATGTCCACTCCCAACACCAGCAACAGCGGAATGACAAACCACAAGAAAACATATCCAATCGTATGTACGTCACTCCGGACCTTCTGCTGACCGAGTTCCAGATTCTCCAGTTTGTCAGTCAGTACATATTCATCCGGAATGTCTTCATCACTCCATTTGTTCAGAATCGTACCGTTTTTTATCAGCATCAGTCCCGGATTAGAGCGAATCATCGTCTTCAGCGTAATGTCATCCATCTGGCAGAAAGGATATTCCGCACCGGTCTTGTCCTTCCACAATTCTATCTGCTCTTCCGGTGAGGAAGTGAGGCAGTAGAATCTGTAACCATGCTCTACCGAGTAGTCATATATCTCATTAATCAAATCAATGTTACTGTCGTCCGCCTCTTCGATACGATGTGCCACCAGCAGGAAGGTATATCCCATATCCGTCAGCACGTCTTCCGTGATATCATCACCCGTGCTCATATCCATCATGGAGAAGTCGTGGATCGAAGGCTCGTATCCTTTTTCTTTCAGAATGGTATGCGTATCGACAAAGGTCCATGTGCTGTCCGGATAATTGTCCAGTGTAAACTCTTTCTTTTCCCCGTTCTTTTCCAGGATAAAGACACTCTCATATACACTCGGTTTCGCTCCTTCGGGAATACTCATGCCTTTCATGATATTCTGTCCGATCTTGTAAGGACGGAAGTCCAGCACAGGCAGACGGTCCAGACAGTAAAACGACAGTGTAAATACAAAGAATATCGTGTACAGAGAAATCAGCCATTCCATCTTTCGGGTAACGAATCTGATCAGCATTTTCCTCCACTGGAATGTAGCAATCGCGGCAAGCAGCAGTACGATGTTCTTTGCAAATGTCTCCCAGTTAGTCAACACCCAGGCATCGCCAAAACAGCCGCAGTCCGACACCGGATCGAAAATCGCCAGATACAGCGTCAGCGGCGTCATGAAAGACATCATCAGCAAGGTCAAGAAGGTCGTATACCGCCGATACACTCCTACTAACATACATACACCCAGCATGAACTCCAGAGCGGACAAATTAAAGGAGATCAAGACCGTAAAAGGTTGCAGCTTATCCAGCCCAAAGGAAGTCAGATAGTCGCCAATCTTAATGGCGCCTCCCATGGGATCGACAGCCTTCACCGTCCCGGAGAAGATAAAGACAACTCCCAATAACAGGCGGCAGACCTCTGCGATCACTTTCTTTACGGTTTCCTTATATTCCATGTAGCTCACTCCTCGCCAAACTCCAGCTTAATCAAGCCGAAGAGGGCATAATTGATCATATCCATGTAGTTAGCGTCCACTCCCTCGGAGACGAGTGTCTTGCCTCCATGACTCTCGATTTGCTTGGTCCGATAAATCTTCATCAAAATAAGATCCGTGTACGAGCTGATACGCATACTGCGCCACGCCTCATCATAGTCGTGATTCTTGGCGTACATCAGTTCCTTCGTCTCCGTGATGTATTTATCGTATAATTCCAAGGCTTTCTCTATCGTGATATCGGTCGTATCCGCGAATCCCAACCCCAACTGGATCAAACCGATCACACCATAATTAACGATGGCGATAAACTCCGGACGGATTCCCTCGTCCACCATGCTCGTCCCCTTAATCTCCAAGCTACGGATACGGTTCGCCTTGATAAATATTTGGTCGGTAACCGACTGGGGACGCATAATCCTCCACGACGGCCCGTAATCCTTCAACTTCTTCCCGAACAACTCCCGGCACAGGGAGATCACTTGCTCGAATTGTTCCTTTGTATTTGGCATACTATCCTAGATTATACCCGCGAATATAGGAAAAAAGACGTAGATGTTCTCGAAAATTCAAGACAACAAAAGCTAATAAGATAAATGAAAAGAGGTTACAACGAAAAGGAGCCACTTTATAAGCGGCTCCTTTTCGTTTCCTTACATCTTATATATCGTTATGAACAGCGTAATGAGCGTCCTAAACGCAACACGGTAGTTTTTGTGATACCGTTCAATTCGCAGAGTTTACTAACAGAAGTACCGTATCTTTTAGCGATAGCGCCAAGCGTATCACCGGATTTAATACGATGATAAACCGGAGTAGCCTCCACATCATTCATTGTATTCGTGTTTTCTCCTAAAGAAGCGGTAGCGGAAGAACTTGCCTGTACCGTGATTTTCTTAGAAGATACGGAAGCAGTCGATTTCTTTTGAGTTTGAGCTTTTGGAGTCGCTTTAGCCGCGGTTTCCACACCGGCACTACAACGAATGGACTGGCCGATACGTAACATAGAAGTAGATTTCAATCCATTTAAACGACAAAGCTCATTCACTGTCGTACCATATATACGTGCGATTTTACCTAAGGTATCACCGGATTTTACACGATGGTACACCATCTGACTATTGGAAGATGTATAGATATTGCTCTTACGTCCGTTAATCTTGACGTTACGAAACACATATTGATCCTGATGAGGTATTGAGTTCTCGAAGTCAATAATATCAGCCGGGTTAATAGCCTGTCCAAGAAAACGAGTCTCAAAATGCAAATGAGATCCCGTAGAGCGTCCTGTATTTCCCCCTAAAGCGATCGGATCTCCAGCCCGTACGATATCGTTCACACCTACTAAGAATTTAGATAAATGACCATATACAGTCTCTAAACCATTCGGATGGCGAATCACAAGATAATAGCCATATCCCCTACGCTCGAAATTCTTGATACGCACCTTGCCGTCAAACGCCGCACGGATCGTATCTCCAATTTGCACTTTCAAGTCTATCCCCTTATGCATCCGTCTACGGCGAGGACCATACTTTGAAGTGACCCTTGTCATAGAGTCCATAGGCAAGACAAAAGTAGAACAATCGATTACGCAAGAATCCGGCATATCTACCTTTTTACCCCGGAAAGGATTCACCCATTCATTTGTCCATTCGCCATATAATTCATCGGCAGGGAACATCAAGTTCTCTCTCGCCTCCAACTCCGCTTTCTCATTAATCTCCGCAAGCTCCTTCAAAGCCATATCTTTCTTAAAGCCAACACGGTCAGCCATTAACTCAGATACACGCTTGTCCATAAGTTTGTGGGTTGGATGATTGGGAGTCTCCGGAGTTTCCGGTTTCACCGGGTTCTCCGCATTAGCAGTCGATACCATCACAGCGGCACAACAAATGAATAGAAATGTCCTTATACTCATTTTTTGATAACTTTCATTCTTATAATTCAGGATAAAACGGCAATACCCGGCATCTCTGCCTGATTGTCAACTTGTCAAAGTTCGGAAATTTGAATAAGCCGACAAAATTGATTAACGAAAAATTTCTGCAATGACTTTGAATAAAAGCAAAACAAGCGAATAAACGAACTAAATATCAAAGACTTACAGAACAATATGTTTCACAACATATTAGCTAATCATTCCCCAATTTATCTTCCTTGTGAACAGAGTTTTGAGCCTTTCGCTCAATATCCGGTGCTGTTCGGACAATAATTCGGGGTCTTCGTCAAGAACTCCTTGAGCGATATCCCGCGCATACTGAAGTATTTGTCCATCGGCCGCCAAGTCCGCTATTTTAAGGTCTATCCCCTCGCCACTTTGTCGGGTACCTTCCAAATCTCCATGTCCCCGGAGACGGAGATCCGCCTCAGCGATCTCAAAGCCATTCGTACTGTTCACCATAATCTCCAATCGCTTACGAGTATCATTACTTAGTTTATAGGATGAGACCAAGATACAATAGGATTGTTCAGCACCACGTCCTACCCGGCCACGAAGCTGATGAAGTTGAGAGAGGCCGAAACGTTCAGCACTCTCGATCACCATGACGGATGCGTTCGGCACGTTCACGCCAACCTCTATAACCGTAGTAGCCATCAAGATTTGCGCCTCGCCGGAGATAAACTTCTGCATCTCGGTATCCTTATCCGCCGCTTTCATACGGCCATGTACCATACATACCTTATATTCAGGGAAAACCTCCTTGAACGTCTCAAAACCGGCCTCCAAGTCTTTATAATCCAGTTTCTCATTTCCTTCAATCAACGGATATACCACATAAACCTGACGCCCCTTTTGTATCTCTTTCCGAAGGAACTCATACAATTGCGCCTTTTTATTATCATAGCGATGAAGCGTTTGTATCGGTTTACGTCCCGGAGGTAACTCATCGATCACCGATACATCCAGATCCCCATACAAAGTCATCGCCAAAGTACGGGGAATCGGGGTAGCCGTCATCACCAGCACATGCGGCACGATAGCGTTCTTCATCCAAAGGCGTGAGCGTTGCTCCACACCAAAACGGTGCTGCTCATCGATAATCGCTAATCCCAACGAAGAGAAAACCACCGTCTCCTCAATCAACGCATGCGTCCCGATCACGATCTGGATCTCACCGCTGGCAATAGCCGGTAATATCTTATCCCGCTCTTTCTTCTTGGTAGATCCGGTCAAAAGAGCGACCTTAACGTCCATATCTTTCAGGAATCCCATGATCGTCGCATAATGCTGGGTCGCCAAGATCTCGGTAGGAGCCATCATACAAGCTTGGCAATGATTATCTATCGCCAATAGCATAGACAATAAGCCTACCAAAGTCTTGCCACTCCCCACATCACCTTGCAGCAGGCGATTCATTTGCCGCCCGCTACCCATATCGATCCGGATCTCACGGACTACCCGCTTCTGGGCGTTCGTCAACTCAAAAGGAAGATACTCTTTATAGAACGTATTGAAATAATGGCCGACCGTAGGGAATATGATCCCTTTTAGCTTCAGTTTCCGAACACTAGCAGTACGTAATATATTTAATTGTATGAAGAAAAGCTCGTCAAACTTCAAACGTAACTGGGCGTCACGCAACTTAGCGGCAGATTCCGGGAAATGGATATTCCGCATCGCCTCTGTCATAGACATCATATGGATCCGTTTCAATACGTCGGGGGAAAGCGTCTCCGGAAGTTTCCAGTTCAGCCAGCTTAACAACGTATATTGCAGGTTCTGGATCGCCCGGGAATTCAGAAACGACTTTTTCATCTTCTCCGAGGTATTGTAGAACGGGGTCAAGCCTCTCGCCACTTGATCCGCTTGGTCCAATAAATCAATATCCGGATGTGGTATATTATAGGTATGACCGAACTCCGTAGGCTTTCCGAAAACTATATACTCGGTATTGGGACGATACTTATCCGTCACATAATTCAAGCCCTTGAACCAGACCAAATCGATCGTGCCCGTACCATCCGAGAACTTACCGACCAGCCGTTTACTCCGCCCCTCGCCTAGCGTATCGAAATAGAGAATCTGGCCTTTCAACTGGATATAAGGCATATTCCCACTGATCTCAGCTACTTTATAAAACCGGCTGCGATCTATATATTTATAAGGAAAATAAAAGAGCAAGTCCTCATACGACGATATCCCCGCTTCCTTTTGCAGGATATCCGCCTTCTTGGGTCCTACTCCCGGCAAGTACGTAATCGATCGCTTATCAAGGTCCAGCATAACATCTATGAGTTTTTAGGGTTTACCGGGCAAACATCGCTTCCGCTATTAACAAATCAAAGGGCGTGGTAATCTTGATATTCTCACGATCACCGGGAACCGTATCAATCGCATGCCCCATCGCCTCCACCACGGAAGCGTCGTCCGTAAATAAAGACGAATAAGGTTGCTCATAGGCTTTTGTCAATAATTCCAAATGGAAGACTTGCGGGGTTTGTACAGCCATATAGCGGGAACGGTCCACCGGATGGCTCCCTTTTTCATCTGTCTCACGCAGGGAATCAATCATCGGAACAACCGGGATAACGGCTCCCGTGACAGCCGCTTTATCAAAGCAGGCCTCAACAACCTCCGGAGAGACGAAAGGACGAACGCCATCGTGCACAGCGACCAAACTCAGACCGCTATCCTCCTCCCCCTTCCGACGCCTCTCCGCCAAAAGCCAATCCAACCCATTCTTAACCGAGAAGAAGCGAGTATCTCCCCCTTTCACGATCGCATGCGGGACCTTGCAGCCGATTTCCTTGCAAAGCATATTCCAATACGGCTGATGATCCTCCGGAAGCACAAGGATTATACGTGCGGAAGCATCCCAACGATGAAAAGCCTCTAACGTATGCATCAAAAGAGGTTTCCCCCGCATAGGAATAAACTGCTTCGGCAGATCTCCACCCATACGAAGCCCTTTACCCCCGGCAACGATCAAGACGTACTTATTCATCAATCCAATTCCTCCAAAACTTTTTTAACTTCCTCATCCACTTTATACAGCTTCTCCTTGCAGAGCTTGATCAGACGGGTAGCTTCTTTTACCTTCTCGGACAGGATATCGACATCCAAGTCTCCATTCTCGATCTCAGCCACGATCTTACGAAGTTTCTCGATCGCCTCGTTATATGTTTCTTCTTTCTTCGCCATATTAATTATGTATTTATCGGACGGTTATAAAACCACCCTCTATGGTTTGATAATACTTTTTATTTCACCATCGATGAAGCGAGTCGTCAGTTCTTCGCCGGCTCGCAAATCAGAGGCATGTTTGATAATCTTGCCATCTTTCAAGGCTAAGCTATATCCCCTCTTCAATATATAATCAGGAGAAGCCATCTTGATAAACTGCTCCGTAAGCTGGATAAAACGCCCACTCTCGGAAAGTTTAGAGGTAATACCGTTCCGCAAGCGAAGTTCCGTATTCTCAAGCACCGACTGGCGGCGTGATAACAAACCCGATGCCATCGCAGGTAAACGGCTCGCTATCGTTTGCAGTCCCGAACGATTCCGCTCGATCCGGCTTGTCACGATAGAAGGGAAACGGGTCGCTACCAATTGTAAATAGTTTTTCTGTCGGGATAGAATATCCATAGCCAATAAACTCACGTCTTGACGCAAACTCTCCAACTCCTCACCAACGCTATCCATTCGGGAAATAAGGAACTCGGCGACAGCGGTCGGTGTCTTCATCCGGGTATGCGCCACCAAATCTACGACTGTATCATCCCGTTCATGCCCGATACCCGTGATAATCGGTAAAGGGAATTGAGCGCAATTCGCCGCCAACAGATAAGAATCGAAGCTATTCAAGTCCGAGGTAGCCCCACCTCCGCGGATAATCACGACCACATCAAAAAGATCTTGATGTTGATAAATCCGGTCTAAAGCCGCTATTACAGAAGCCTCCGTCCGTTCTCCCTGCATCAAGGCGGGGAATAATTTGGTATAGAACGGATAACCTCCTTTATTCCGTGTCAACTGATTCATAAAATCCTCATAACCGGCAGCCGTCGGAGAAGTAATGATAGCGATCCTCCTTGGAAGTAACGGGAAAAGCAATTCCTTATTCAACGTAAAGACCCCTTCCTCCTGCAATTGGCGGATAATCTCCATACGCTTACGCACCATATCACCTAACGTATAAGCCGGATCTATATCAAGCACCGTAAGACTCAATCCATACAACTCGTGGAACTCAACAGACACCTTCACCAACACTTTCAAGCCGGAAGCGAACATCTGACCGGTCTCCATCTCGAAATAAGGTTTCAACATACGAAACGTCTTCGCCCAGATAGACCCTCGTACCTTGGCCACCAATTGCCCGGTCTGCACATTCTTCTCCACAAACTCCAGATAACAATGTCCGGAAGAAGTATTCACCCGCACATCGCTCATCTCCGCACGCACCCAGCAAGTCTCCGGGAAAGCCCTCGACAACGCACCCCGTATACGAGTATTCAGCTCTAACAAAGATAGAGCCTCTTTCTCACCCGATAAGTTATTTAGATTCGGCCGCATATTTACGCTCTTGTTTATAAGCTTTGTACACATCCGGGATGCCATATCCCAACTCAGCGTCCGGTTGCTCAAACTTACTGCCGAAACGCTGCAAAAGAGAGATTATATCCTTATTCGTCAGACTGGGAAACGCTTGCCATAGACAAACACCCAACCCCGCTAAGATCGGCGTAGCGAAAGAGGTACCGTTCGCATAACGGATATTCCCCGTAGGATCTATCACGCAACAGCCCGTACCCAAGGCAACCACATCCGGCTTCACCCGGTAATCCGCCGTAAAGCCAACAGAACTGAAATTACTTTTCTTCTTACGATCCGTGATAGCGCCCACTGTCAATATATCCGGGGCATCCGCTGGAAAGGTTATCTTTCCCCAGCTACCGCCCCCCTCGTTGCCGGCGCTACTAAACAACAAGATCCCTTTTGATGAAGCCATCTTAGCGGCACGACTGATCAAGGAAGTCCTCCCGTCCAATTGATCTTGATGATAGTTCAGGGCCTCTACATCAAAAGAGAAATACCCCAACGAAGAAGAGACCACATCCACTCCCACGCTATCGGCAAATTCCATAGCTGCCGTCCAATAATCCTCCTCGATGGGAAACTCCGAACGGCTATCCTCGCTCTTTATCAGCCAATATTCGGCTTGGGGAGCCGTACCGACCATCAAGCCCGGCGCATCAGCGGCCAAGCAAGATAAGACCTTCGTCCCATGATCATCCCCGATGAAAACGCTTCGGCCGGGGAAAACCACGTTATGCGTTCCTAATAACCGCAAGGAATCAAATACGCTGATCCGATCCACGTTCATGAAACCGGCATCGACCACGGCCACACGCATACCCTTACCCTTAAAGCCCGCCTCATGCAATTTGATACCGTTCAGCATCTTGATCTGCTCCTCGGCATAACCGTAAGGCGATTTCTCCGGTTTATCTATTGGCATAAACCGTGTCGTATCATTCTCCTCCCTAGGAATATCGATTTCCTCGTCACCTTTCCAGACCCATTTCACGGAATCCACGATCGGGAGGCGCAAGAGACGCTCAGCGACCAAGCTATCCGGACTGGACACCACGACCGTAGAGAACCATTTACTCTCCAGCACCGGTTTTCCTCCATTGGCGGACAAGGTATCCAGATAAGCTTGAGCGATCGGCAAATCCGATTCCGACACCGATATACCTTGCCGGTTCCGTCGCTCGACAGACTCCTTGGAAAGATATTCCTCCGGGTTATCCAGCGTATAACCGGAATCCCCTTTATCTTTCAAATACACCCGAAAACGAAAACTTTCCCCCGCATGTACTCCCAAAGAAAACAAACTGAATACGAAAACGAATATTCCTATATATTTACTCATAGAACCTCACACAATTACGAATTACAAAGATAGATGATACCGCCGAATAAACAAAAAAGCCCGGCACTGGAATAGGCCGGGCTCATGTATAATTCTTCGTCTTATTCATTGATATTACAGATAGGGATCTCACGTTTAACACTTTGGCGTAAAGAAATCAAGGTCTCTGTAGCCGTAACACCCGGTATCTCTTGAATCTTGGAGTTCAAAAGTTCCATCAAGTGCTCGTTATCACGGGCATACAGCTTGATCAGCATCGTATACGGACCCGTAGTGAAATGGCATTCTACCACTTCGGGTATTTTCTCGAATTCCGGGACAACATCCTTGTACATAGATCCACGCTCCAATTTCACGCCGATATAGGTACATGTATTATACCCCAATATTTTAGGATTGATGTGATACCCTGAGCCAACGATCACATTCATATCAATCATGCGTTGAACCCGTTGATGAATAGCTGCACGAGATACACCGCACTCCTCGGCAACATCTTTAAAAGGAATCCTAGCATTCTTTGAAATAATGTTCAATATCTGCCGGTCCAGTTTGTCTATCTTCTCCATTTTAAATTCGCTTTATTATATGCATTCAGATTTAATGTATCAAAAGTATATAATAAATTTGAATCATATATCATTCTGAAAGAAAAAAGTAATCAATAAATAATAAAAGCGGGCAAAAAATGCTTTTTAGCATAATTTGCCCGCCTATTATCTTACAAACGTTCCGTTTCTATTTCTTCGCTACTTATTCTTTTACGATGTCAAGCAACTCAACCTCGAACTTCAATACGCTGTTCGGTTTGATATCTTGTCCTGCGCCACGTTCGCCATAAGCCAACTCAGCCGGGATCCAGAAGATATATTTAGAACCGACCGGCATGATCTGCAAGCCCTCAGTCCAGCCCTTGATTACTTGGCCAACACCGAACTCAGCCGGCTCACCACGATCCACGGAGCTATCAAACTTAGTACCGTCCAATAGAGTTCCGGTATAATGAACTTTTACCTTATCGGTAGCGGTCGGCTTCGCGCCTGTACCTTCTTTCTCTACCTTATATTGCAAGCCGCTCTCAGTCGTGATAACGCCTTCTTTTGTCTTATTCTCCGCCAAGAACTTATCGCCCTCTTCTTTTGTCTTCTTAGCCTCGCGAGCCTGAGCCTCTACGAAGTAAGTCTGCAAATATTGTTGAGCCTGTTGCGGATTCATCTTCATCGCGGAAGAATCCCCTTTGATAGCTTGGATAAAACCAGCGATCAAATCATCTACGTTAGCCTCACCACCCGGCAAAGTCTTTAAGTTTTCCTTATAACCGGCACCTGTGCTGATACCAATAGCGTAGCTTGCGCTATCGATAGAAGTCTTCAAGCTCGCGCTTTTGTGAGAATCACCGCAAGAGGTGAAAGATGCGCCCATTGCTACAATCACTGTAGCGACTAATACACTTAACTTTTTCATTTTTCTTTAACTCTTATATATTATTTTTCGATATCTAATAACTCAACGTCGAAGATCAACGTACTATTCGGCTCGATAGCCTCACCTGCCCCACGCTCGCCATAAGCAAGGTTAGACGGGATAAACAATCTCCATTTAGAACCGACCGGCATCAACTGCAAGGCCTCTACCCATCCCGGGATTACCTGTGAAACACCGAATACGGCGGGCTCGCCTCTCTGTACGGAGCTATCAAACACCTGACCGTTGATTAACGTACCGTGATAGTGGCATTTTACCTTATCGTTCGCCGTAGGTTTAGCGCCTGTACCATTCTTCAGCACCTCGTATTGCAAACCGCTAGGCAGCTCTACCACACCAGCCTTATGCTTATTGATAGAAAGGAACTCCTCACCGGCTTTCTTATTGATCTCCAGTTTCTCTTGTTGAAGCTTCATGAAGTAATCATTGATCACTTGTTTTGCCTCATCATAACTAAGAGCAGGTTTTGCCTCTGTTAAGACGTCATTCAATCCCTGTACAAAATCTTCCACTTGAAGATCCTTGATGCCTGAGTTCTGGAAATTATTTCCGATACTTAAGCCAAGCGCATAACTTACTTTATCCATTCTTTTTTCTTGTTCAACTAATTATAAGCCACAAAAGTAATGCTTTTAATCGTATAACAGCATTTTGTAAGAACTTTTTATTTCATTCAAAGCTTTTTACGAAATAAAGTCGTAACTTCGTAACTATTAATATATACATCTATACATTAAACAAGTAACAGATGAAAAAGTTAGTCATACTTACCGGAGCGGGAATGAGCGCAGAGAGCGGTATCTCCACTTTCCGTGACTCGGACGGGTTATGGGAGAAATACCGGGTGGAAGATGTCGCCACGCCGGAAGGCTTCGCCGCCAACCCTAAATTGGTTCTCGACTTCTACAACCAGCGCAGAAGAGAGTTATTGAATACGAAACCTAACGCCGGTCACCTCGGCCTTGCCGCCTTGGAGAAAGATTTCGACGTACGGATCATTACCCAGAATATCGACAACTTACATGAACGTGCGGGTAGCAGCCACGTGATCCATCTGCATGGAGAGTTGATGAAGGCATGTTCCGTAAGGGATCTGGACACGACCTACGATCTATCACCGGAGAATCCGGATATTCATCTGGGTGACAAGGACCCTCACGGAAATCAGCTACGTCCTTTCGTCGTATGGTTTGGAGAGGCGGTACCCATGATAGAGCCTTCCATCAAGCTGGTGGAAGATTGTGATATTTTCGTGATTATCGGTACCTCCTTAAACGTCTACCCTGCTGCCGGATTGCTAAACTACGTGCGCCGGGGCCAACCGATCTACTTGATCGACCCGAAAGATGTACGTACTTATCGCGATGATATCGAGCATATACAGGCCGGGGCCTCGGAAGGGGTCAAGAGGCTGACGGAGTTGCTTACGCGGAATTAAACAATTCATACACTCATTAGGTCTGACGAAGGCAAGTATAAACACGAAGTCCTTGGCATGCGAACACATTGCCAAGGACTTGTCTTTTTATCCGCTTCCATCCTCACGGAAGTACTTACGGATGAACTTTAATTT
>ERZ833515.2060-NODE-2060-length-12352-cov-17.338863_pt1 | contig 12352 bp, 9 predicted proteins | sample MGYA00519949_ERZ833515 | MGnify/ENA primary metagenome ERZ833515 (study PRJEB31850, sample SAMEA3708741) | human gut metagenome | biome: human gut; feature: human-associated habitat; material: faeces | place: China | collected 2014 ...
GGCGGTTGCGCTCCGACACGCGCCTGCGGGCGCAGCCCCTCGGGGGAAGCCAAAGTTTTTGAAACACTCCGCCCGTTTTTGTCGTATACTCTTTATGAAAGGAGTCGATGCCGATGACGGAACACGAGCTGGACACACTGCTGCGGGACTACGGCGGCGCGGTGCGGGCCGTCTGCCGGGCCATTTTGCCGGGCTGCCCGCAGGACGCCGAGGAGGCTGAGGCCGACACATTTTACAAGCTGTGGCGCGGCGCGCGGCTGCCTGCAGACGAGGCGCACCGGCGGCGGCTGGTCGTTTTGACGGCGCGGCAGTGCGCCATTGACCGCTACCGCGCCCTGCTGCGCCGGGGCGAGACGCTGCCGCTGAACGACCGCGACGACGCCGAGCTGGCTGTGGCGCTGGAAAGCCATCTCGAAAGCCGCGAGCTGATGGCGCAGGTTATGGCGCTGCCGCCGCCGGACGGCGAGCTGTTTCTTCGGCGGTACTTATACGGCGAGACAGCAGCCCAGCTGGGGGCAGCGTTCGATATGCCCGCCGCCACGGTGCGTACCCGGCTGCACCGCGCACGGCTGGCGCTGCAAAAGCTATTGAAGGAGGACTGACCTATGACCGAACTGGAACGCTGGATGAACAACAACCCGCCGCTGGCGGACGCCCTGACGGCGGAGGAAACCGCTGCACTGCGCCAAAAAGTGCTGGCGCGCCGCCCAAGGCTGCATTCTTTGCGCGGCTGGCGGGTGATGGCCGCAGCAGCAGCGCTCTGCCTTGTGGCCGCAGGGGCCGTGGTGCTGGGGCTTTTCCACCCGATGGCCGCTGCCAACGAGACAAGCGCACTGGTGCAGAAGTACGGCGTGGTGCTGGACGAACCGCTGACCACCGAGATCAACGGCCATACCGTCAGCGTCAAAGCGCTGCTGCGGGGGCAGGATACGCTGCGGGTGCTGTATGATGTGGATCATGCACAGGGGATGGAGCCAAACGATCTTGTGTGGGATACCTCGGTCTTTCAGATTGAAGCGCCGAAGGACAGCGACCCGCCGAATTCCCTGTTCAGTGTGTACAATGCAAACGTCGGCCCATGCTACGGCTACGCCGTCGGTTCATGGGCGGAGCGCAACAAGGCCAGCGAAACGGATACACTTTCCTGCTTTGTGGATATTCCGCTTGCCAACACCAAGCTCACGCAGCGCACCTTGTATATCTGCAGTCTGAGCGATTACAGCGCCCATGCAAGTGTTAAAATTTCTCTGCCCGATGCCCCTGCCGCATTGACGCTGCCCATCCAAAAGACCATCACGCTGAAGGGCGGGCCATGGTTCCACTCTGACCTGACGGACAAGGAAGCCGCAGCCTACCCCGACAGCAGCTTTGACATTGACGAGATACGCATTGAACCGCTGGCGGTCAGCGTCATCGGCAAGAGCCACGGCAGCCCTGCGGGGGAAACCTCGCGGTATGATGTGCAGTCCCGCGTCAAGCTGCTGCGGGCGGACGGCTCCGAGATGACCTACGGCTGGGATGGCAGCTTCTACGCAGGGGACTACGGCCGCATTGACAATTCCGCTGGTCTTATGACCCTGCGCGTGGACACCTATGACCTGATTGACCCCGAGGCCATTGCATATGTCGAGATTGACGGAGAACGCTTTGCGGTGGAATAAGTGGGAAAGGACGGTTACAGGAAACCACCGGGCCGGGCGGCATATATGCCGCCCCTACGAACCGGCGGATGATTTGCGGCATTCAGAGGCAAACGCGGAGGGGTCAAGACCCCTCCCTACAGGCCTCCAAAAGCCTTCCCCCTTGGGGGAAGGTGGCCCCGCAGGGCCGGATGAGGGGGAAACTGCCCGGCAGCAGCCGTTTGCCTATAACGTGCGGGCCGGGCGTGCCCGGCCCCTACGAACCAGCGGGGGCAAGCCCCCTCACAGAAACAAAAACCAAAAAAGCACCCGCATGGCGCGAACCATGCGGGTGCTTACTTTTTATGTCAGTATCAGCCGAACATGTTGATCAGGATACCAGCGGCAACGGCGGAGCCGATAACACCGGCAACATTGGGGCCCATGGCGTGCATGAGCAGGTAGTTGCGGGGGTTGTACTCCTGACCGACCTTCTGGGAAACACGGGCGGCCATGGGAACGGCGGAGACACCGGCAGAGCCGATGAGCGGGTTGATCTTGCCGTGGGTGACAACGCACATGATCTTGCCGAGGATGACACCGCCGGCGGTGCCGACACCGAAGGCCACGATGCCCAGAACGATGATCTCAACGGTCTGGATGTTCAGGAAGGTGGCGGCGTTGGTGGTGCAGCCGACCGAGAAGCCGAGGAAGATCGTGATGATGTTCATCAGCTCGTTGCCGGCGGTCTTGGTGATACGCTCGACAACGCCGGACTCCTTCATCAGGTTGCCCATCATCAGGCAGCCGACCAGAATGGCGGCGTCAGGCAGGGTCAGGGCAACGATGATGGTGACAATGATGGGGAAGAGGATCTTCTCGGTCTTGGAGACGCGGCGAGGTGCCGTCATGACGATCTTACGCTCTTTTTCAGTGGTCAGCGCCTTCATGATGGGCGGCTGGATAACCGGCACCAGCGCCATGTAGCAGTACGCAGCGACCGCGATGGAGCCGAGCAGATGCGGGGCCAGCTTGGTGGTGACATAGATGGCGGTGGGGCCGTCCGCGCCGCCGATGATGCCGATTGCGCCGGCCTCCTGATTGGTGAAGCCCAGAATCTTAGCGCCGACAAAGGTGAAGAAGATGCCCAGCTGTGCGGCTGCGCCCAGCAGCAGGCTGGACGGGCGGGCGATCAGCGGCTCGAAGTCGGTCATCGTGCCGATGCCGAGGAAGATCAGCGGCGGATAGATGCCGAGCTTGACGCCCAGATAGATGTAGTCAACCATACCGCCGGAGGAACCGAGCAGCGCCCAGTCGATGTGGTTCGTCTCGTTGATGAAGATGTCCATGTGGAAGATGCCGTCGAGGGGCAGGTTGGTCATCAGCATGCCGAAGCCGATAGGCAGCAGCAGCAGCGGCTCAAACTGCTTGACGATGGCCAGATACAGCAGCACGCAGGCCACCGCCAGCATGACGGCGTACTTCCAGCCGCCCTCGGTGAAGAAGATCTGCGCCCAGCCGGACTTGGCGAAGATCTCCGCAATATTGGTAAAAATCGCACCCATTTCCGTACCTCCTTACATAAAGGGCGTGGTATGCTCGCGCACGCCTGCGTCACCCCATGCGCCGCGGCGGGAGCCGGCAGCGGGCTTGGAAACGCGCTTGATGCCGCGGATGACGGCATTGCCGCCGCACACAGAGGCCACGGCAGCGGAGATCGCGGCGATGATCTCGCCGGGAATGGAGCCGTTGTCAGCCTTGGCCGCAGGGGCGGCGGGCTTGGCAGCAGGGGCAGCGGGGGCAGCGGGGGCCTTCGGCGCGGCAGGCTTGCCGTTCTTCTTATTGTTGATGTTGTCGAAGATCTTGCCTTCCAGCGTGATGATGAGGCACAGGGCCACCAGCATCGCGAAAACCAGTGTGATGCTGGTCAGCACAACGGTACCGTCACTGGCTTCAAGGGCAAGAAGAGCTAGGTTGGGCATGGATGATCCTCCTTTGAATGGTAGCAGCCCCCGATAAAGGGCTATTTGATGATATTATAGCACAAAGAAAAATTTTTTGGTAGATTTTTTTACAAAAAAATGAATAAATTTAGGGAAATGTACAGATGGTGCATGTAGGGGGCGGCAGGTTTCGGCGGGGTGAGGGCACCCCGCCCTACGCACGGGTTTGATGTGGGGGTGTAGGGCGGCCAGCCCTCTGGCCGCCGCGGCCGTCTGCGGCGGCGGGAGGGTGCCCGGGAGGGATGAATCCCTCCCCTACGAATTGAACCGTAAAAGGGATATTGCGGTAAGCTGCGGGCCGGGCATGCCCGGCCCCTACAGGATGCACAATTTTCCAGCGGTATTTTCGGCTGGTTGTACAGCATTTTCTACAAATATGAATAAAATATGTCCCCACCCTCTTGACTAGGTCGCAACTCTGTGATAGCATAAGCGCAATGAAAGAACGGCAAAGGCGCCGGACAGTGTGATTCTGTCCGGCGCCTTTCTGTTTTGCAAAGTAAGAGAGGGGTTCTGTTCTATGTACAATTCCGCAGACGTTACATGGACACTGGTTGGAGCGTTTCTGGTGTTCTTCATGCAAGCGGGCTTTGCCTTGTGCGAGGCCGGTCTGACCCGTGCAAAAAATACCGGCAATATTCTGATGAAGAATATGATGGACTTTTGTATCGGTACGCCGTGCTACTGGCTCGTCGGTTTCGGCATCATGTTTGCCGGTTCCGGTGCGCTCATCGGCGGGTTTGATCCGTTCATCCGCGGCAGCTATGACTTCGGCACGCTGCCGGTCTGGGTCTACGCGGTGTTCCAGACTGTGTTCTGCGCCACTGCCGCGACCATCGTCTCCGGCTCGATGGCCGAGCGCACGAAGTTCAGCGCCTACTGCTGCTACTCCGCCGCCATCAGCCTGATCGTCTACCCCATCTCCGGCCACTGGATCTGGGGCGGCGGCTGGCTGGCACAGCTCGGCTTCCATGATTTTGCCGGCTCCACCGCAGTTCACTTCGTCGGCGGCGTCACGGCCTGCCTGGGCGCCTGGATGCTCGGCCCCCGCATCGGCAAATACAACAAGGCCGGTAAGGCCCGCGCTATCCCCGGCCACAACCTGACCGCGATGGCTCTGGGCGTTTTCATCCTGTGGTTCTGCTGGTTCGGCTTCAACGGCGGCTCCACCGTCAGCATGACCGGCGATGACACGATGGTTTCCGCAGGTCTGATCTGCTTCAACACCAACCTGGCCGCCGCGCTGGCTACCGTTGCGGCGCTGATCGTCTCCTGGGTGCGCTACGGCAAGCCCGATGTCTCCCTGACCTTCAACGGTGCGCTGGCCGGTCTGGTCGCCATCACCGCGGGCTGCGACGTCGTTGACCCGTTCGGCGCGGCCATCATCGGCATCGTCGCCGGTGTGCTCTGCATCTTCTCGGTTGAGTTCTTCGACAACGTTGCCAAGATCGATGACCCCGTCGGCGCTGTCTCGGTGCACTGCATGAACGGTGCGTGGGGCACCATCGCCGTCGGCCTGTTTGCCACCGAGGGCGGCCTGTTCTACGGCGGCGGCTTTGCCAAGCTGGGCATCCAGCTGCTGGGCATTGTCAGCGTGGCGGCCTGGGTGCTGGCCACGATGTTCATCATCTTCACGGTCATCAAAAAGACCATCGGCCTGCGCGTCTCCGAGAAGGAGGAGATCGACGGCCTGGATTACCACGAGCACGGCCTGGCCAGCGCCTATGCAGGCTTCGCCATCAATGATCCGACCTACGCCGAGCTGGACGTGAACGAGAACACCGATCTGGGCGAGGACGACATCACCAAGGCCAGCCCCGAGAAGATCTCCGCTGCGGTCAAGCTCGTCAAGGACGCCCCGCTGCCCGCCGAGCTGGATTCCGGTATGCACAAGGTTTCCATCATCGTGCAGCTAGCCAAGTTTGAGACCCTGAAGAAGGCGCTGAACGACATTGGCGTTACCGGCATGACCGTGACCCAGGTCATGGGCTGCGGCCTGCAGAAGGGCAGCGGCGAGAAGTACCGCGGCGCCGAGGTTGACGCCACGCTCCTGCCGAAGGTCAAGGTCGAGGTCGTCGTGAGCAAGATACCCGTGGACAAGATCATCGACACGGCCACGAAGGCCCTGTACACCGGCCATATCGGCGACGGCAAGATTTTTGTCTACAATGTGGCAAAGGTCGTAAAGGTCCGCACCGGCGAACAGGATTACGCCGCGCTGCAGGATGTTGAATAATCGTTGCTCTATTATATACGGTATAAAGGTCAGTAAAGCCCCTTCCGTCTGGAAACGGAAGGGGCTTGGTTTGTTATATGGTTATATGCCATTTCCGGAAGTAGCGCAGTAGGGGCGGGGCTCTGCTCCGCCCGCGGCTACCCGGTAAATGCTGCTTGCGGGAAACCACCGGGCGGCATATATGCCGCCCCTACGAACCGCGGATGATTTACGGCATTTGGTGGTAAACAGCGGAGGGGTCAAGACCCCTCCCTACAGGCTCCCAAAAAAGCCTTCCCCTTGGGGGGAGGCTGCCCGCCAGCAGCCGTTTGCCTGTAACGTAGGGGCATCACTTTCCTCTCGCACTCTGGATATACTGTCTCGGTGTCTGGTTGTACTCGGCCCGGAATGCTCTGTAAAAATTCGCGTAATCGCCAAAGCCGCAGTACTGGCAGACCTCGTTCGGCGGCACGCCGCCCGCAAGCAGCTGCTTGGCGTTCAGCAGCCGCTTTTGCAAAATATACCGGTGTACGGTCGTGCCGACCTGTGCATCAAACTTGCGCAGCAGGTGATACTTACTGATAAAGAACTTCTCCGAGAGCTGGTCAAGGGTCAGCGGCTCACTGTAATGCTCGTTGATGTAGTGCAGCACCGCATCCACCACCTGATCGCTCGTGCCGACAGGCCGGGCATCGCCGCGGTCGGCGGCGGCGCGGTTCAGCCCGACCAGCAGCTCCACAAGGGCGCTCTGGGCCAGCAGGTCGCTGCCGTAGTCCTTGCTTGCCTTTAAGGCGCACAGCTTGTCCACCGTGGTGCGCAGCGGCGCGCCGGTCGCGCCGGGCAGCCGCAGCAGGTTCGTATGGCCGGGAATCGTGGTGTCAAAGCAGCGGGTCAGGCTGGTGTGCGCGGTGGACAAGCCCTCCAGATACGGCCGCGCGATCCAAAGCACAATCCGCTCATAGGCATCGGCGTCGGTGGCAATGCGGGCCTGGTGCAGCTCCAGCGGGCTGCAGAGCATCCAGTCACCGGGGCGCACGCGGTAGAGCTGGTTCTCGACGATATATTCCACCCGGCCGCGCAGCAGCAGGTAGACCTCATAGAAGTCATGGTGGTGCAGCTCGACCTCGTTCATGTAGGTAGACCGGTAGCGGTAGACCTCATAGTCGGGCGCGATCATCGTCTGGCGTTTGGTGTAGGGGTTGTAGTTTGACATAAGGGACTCCTCAAAAGTCTTCCCCTGAGGGACAGACTCCCCCGGTACGGGGGAGGTGGCGCATAGCGCCAGAAGGGGAGCAGGTGGCTGAGCAAAGCGAAGCCGGATGAGGGGCGCCTGTGCCGCTGCCGCCCCGTAAAAGGGCTTTTTCGGCAACCTCTCCCCTCATCAGCCGCCTGCTGCGGCAGCTTCTCCCCCATGGGAGAAGCCTTTTTCGATGCTAGGTTTAGTTTACCGCAATTTTTACAATTTTTCAAGCAACTACGGTTATTTTCTTGCGAAAAGTTGCGTGCTATACTGAAACTATCGCGAGTGGCATATAGGACCACTCCCTCAACAGCAACAAAAGGAGCAAATCATTATGCAGATGAACGCGTCTTCCATCGTCAACCAGAAGGCTGAGTGGGAAAAGCTGGGCGTCAAGCTGCCCGCATTTGACCATGCCGCCATGACCGCCGCCACCAAGGAGCATCCCATCTGGGTCCACTTCGGTGCCGGCAACATCTTCCGCGGCTTTATCGCCGCCCTGCAGCAGCGTCTGCTGAACGAGGGTCTGGCCGACCGCGGCATCATCGCAGCCGACACCTTCGACTACGACATCATCGACAAGATTTACACCCCGTATGACAACCTGACGATGAATGTCACCCTGAACCCGGACGGCACCACCAGCCGCGAGATCATCGGCTCTGTGGCCGAGGGCCTGCGCGCCAACTCTGCCGACGCCGAGATGATGGCCCGCTTCAAGCAGATCTTCACCGATCCCGGCCTGCAGATGATCTCCTTCACCATCACCGAGAAGGGCTACGCCCTCTATCGTCCCGACGGCAGCCTGATGCCCGTTGTGCAGGCCGACATTGACGAGGGTCCCGCCCACGCCCGCCACGCCATGAGCATGGTCGCCGCCCTGCTGCTGGAGCGTTTCCAGAACGGTGCCGCCCCGCTGGCCGTTGTCAGCATGGACAACTGCTCTCACAACGGCGAGAAGCTGCAGGCCAGCGTCATGACCGTTGCCAAGGCATGGCTCGAGAAGGGCTTCGTCGGTCAGGACTTCATCGACTACCTGTCCGATGAGAGCAAGATCACCTTCCCCTGGTCCATGATCGACAAGATCACCCCGCGCCCCCACAAGATGGTCGAGGAGTCCTTGGAGAAGGACGGCATCGAGGGTATGGCTCCCATCGTCACCTCCAAGAACACCTTCATCGCTGCCTTTGTCAACGCCGAGCGCCCGCAGTACCTTGTGGTTGAGGACAAGTTCCCCAACGGCCGCCCCGCACTGGAGAAGGCCGGCGTCTACCTGACCGACCGCGAGACCGTCAACAAGACCGAGCGCATGAAGGTCACCACCTGCCTGAACCCCCTGCACACCGCCATGAGCGTCTACGGCTGCATGCTGGGCTACGACCTGATCTGCGCCGAGATGAAGGACGAGGACATCGTTGCCCTGATCAAGCGTCTGGGCTATGTCGAGGGTCTGCCTGTTGTCGTTGACCCGAAGATCCTTGACCCCAAGGCCTTCATTGACGAGGTCATCGAGCAGCGCCTGCCCAACCCCTTCATGCCCGACATGCCGCAGCGCATCGCCACCGACACCTCCCAGAAGGTCGGCATCCGCTTCGGCGAGACCATCAAGAGCTACATCGCCGAGGGCCGCGACCTGAATAGCCTCGTTTCCATTCCTCTGGCCATCGCCGGCTGGCTGCGCTACCTGCTGGCCATCGACGACAACGGCAACGCCTTTGAGGTCTCCGCTGATCCGCTGAAGGACGACCTGCAGGCCAAGCTTGCCGGCATCGAGTTCGGCAAGCCCGAGACCGTCACCGACCAGCTGGACGGCATCCTGTCTAACGCTTCCATCTTCGGCAGCGACCTGACCAAGACCGTGCTGGCCGACAAGATCAAGGCCTACTTCAAGGCCGAAATCGCCGGCCCCGGCGCCGTCCGCAAGACCCTGCACGAGGCTGTGAACGGCTGAGAGCAGCTTCCCTAAGCCTTCCCCCAAGGGGCTGCGCCCGCAGGCGCGTGTCGGAGCGCAACCGCCGTAGGCGGCTCTTAGCGCGGAGACTGAAGGTGGCCCCGCAGGGCCGGATGAGGGGCGAGCTTGCGTGGCCGCCCTCCATTAACGAGCAGCAATGGCCAGGTTCCCCCTCATCAGTCACCTTCGGTGACAGCTTCCCCCAAGGGGGGAAGCCTTTGCAGCTACGCTGTAGGGGCCGGACATGTCCGGCCCGCCGCATAAAATCTATAACCCGCTCACGGGTTTGCAACCGGAAACTTGAGGGCGAGGCATGCCTCGCCCCTACGCAAACGACTATACAAACAAAAGGAGCACCACATGTCTATGAAAATGGGTTGGCGCTGGTATGGTGAGGGCAATGACCCCATCACCCTCGGCGACATTAAGCAGATCCCCGGTGTTGAGGAGATCGTCTGGGCCCTGCACAGCAAAATGCCCGGCGAGATCTGGGAGGAGTCCGAGATCAAGGAGGTCGTAGACCAGATCCACGCGGCCGGCTTCAGCGCCACCGTAGTTGAGTCCGTCAATGTCCACGATGACATCAAGATCGGCCTGCCCACCCGCGACCAGTATATCGAGAACTACAAGCAGTGCATCCGCAACCTGTCCAAGTTCGGCGTCAAGACCATCTGCTACAACTTCATGCCCATCTTTGACTGGACCCGCACCGACCTGTTCCACCCGGTCGGCGATGGCTCCACCGCCCTGTTCTATCAGAAGGACCTGATCAAGGACGACTACAAGGGCATGGCAAACTACATTCTCGAATTTACCGAGAAGTACAACATGACCTTCCCCGGCTGGGAGCCGGAGCGCATGGCCAAGCTGGACGAGCTGTTCAAGGCCTACGCCCCCGTCACCAAGGAGAAGCTGTGGGATAACCTCAAGTACTTCCTCGAGGCGATCATGCCCACCTGCCGCGAGTGCGACATCAAGATGGCCATCCATCAGGACGATCCCCCATGGGACATCTTCGGCCTGCCCCGTCTGCTGGTTGACGCCGAGAGCATCGACCGCTTCCTGACGATGGTCGATGACCCGTACAACTGCCTGACCTTGTGCTCCGGCAGCATGAACGCCAATCCCAACAACAATGTGGCCGCCATCGTGCGCAAGCACTGCGACCGCATCCCGTTCGCCCATGTGCGCAACATCCATCACTTCGAGAACGGTGACTTCTCCGAGGCTGCCCACCGCGATTGCTGCGGCGAAACCGGCATCATCGAGATCCTGCGCGCCTACCACGACTGCGGCTTTGACGGCTGCATCCGCCCCGACCACGGCCGCCAGCTGTGGGAGGAAGGCCCCGGCAGCTGCCGCCCCGGTTACGGCAAGTACGACCGCGCTCTCGGCGTGCAGTACATGCTCGGCGTCTGGGATCTGCTGGATCGTCTGGACGAAGAGAAGAACCGCTGATTCCTGCCATCCTCTAGTTGCTGTATAAAAACAAAAAAGCCGCTGCGCAAGCAGTGGCTTTTTTGTTTGGGGAGGCTGCGCCGCCCCTTTACGCTCTGCTTTGCAGGGAATCTGTCTTGCCCCTTCGCGGCGGCCTGAGGGCAGGCCGCCCTACAATCTCCCGCAAAAGCGATTCTGTAGGGGAGGGATTCATCCCTCCCGCCTGCCTTACCTCTGCTGCAGCTTAATCCTTCGCCCTGTAGGGGCGGCATATATGCCGCCCGCGCCTCCCTTTTCAAAGGGAGGTGGCCGAGCCCGCGAGGCCGGAGGGATTCCTGCAGCCTTGCCTTTACCGCCCTTCTGCCTTGCTTACCCCTTCACCTCGTTCACCAGCTTTTCCCCTCGCGCAAATGCCCGTGCGTTCTCCATCGTTGTGATGGCAATGCTCTGCAGCGCGGTCCGGGTAAAAAACGCCTGATGGCTCGTCACAACCACATTCGGAAAGCTCATCAGCACCGGCACGATCTCATTGCGCAGCACATCGTCGGAGAAGTTTTCAAACACCTGACCGTCCTCGTCCTCATAGACATCCAGCCCCACACCGGCAAATTTGCGGCTGCGCAGCGCATTGATGAGCGCCCGCGTGTCGATCAGCCCGCCCCGGCTGGTGTTGACCAGCACCGCGCTGTCGCGCATCATCTGGATCGTCTCAGCGTTGATCATGTGGTAGGTTTCCGCCGTCAGCGGGCAGTGCAGGCTGACCAGATCTGCGGTACGCAGCAGCTCCTCCAGCCCCACATACCGCACAAGGCCGTCCAGCGCAGGGTTGCGGTATTGGTCGCAGGCCAGCACCGTCATGCCGAAGCCGCAGCAGATACGGGCCATCGCCGCGCCGATGCGCCCCGTGCCCACAATACCGGCCGCCGAGCCGTACAGGTTGTACCCCAGCAGCCCATCGAGCGAGAAATTGTTGTTGCGCACCTTGATATACGCCTTGCAGATGCGGCGGTTCGCGGCCAGCGCCAGCGCCATGGCGTGCTCGGCCACTGCCTCGGGGCTGTAGCCCGGCACCCGCAGCACCGTGATGCCGCACCGCTGCGCCGTCGGCAGATCCACATGATTGTACCCCGCGCAGCGCAGCAGCAGGCAGCGGATACCCACCTGCGCCAGCCTTTCGAGCACCGCCGCCGAGCAGTCTGCATTGACAAACGCACACACCGCATCCCCGCCCCGGGCCAGCGGCGCCGTATCCGCATCAAGATTCGCCGTTAAAAACCTGATCTCACAGCCATATTCCGGGTCAGCCGCCAGCACATCAAAGTAATAATGGTCATACTCCCGCGCCCCGTAAAAGACGATCTTCATAGCAATCCCCCAATCCCTTTCAGTATCTGCCGTTTGCAGACATAGTATACGATAGGTATTGGGGGATTTCTCTTTTTATGGAAACAAGTCTTATATTTTTTAGCCGCTCCGTTCCGCAATGTCCCGGGAAATAGCAATAAAAAATACCCCGCAACTTCTTGCGAGGTATCTTTTTGGTGCACCATCGGGGACTCGAACCCAGGACCCACTGATTAAGAGTCAGTTGCTCTACCAACTGAGCTAATGGTGCTTATAAGAGAAGCCGGCATCTACCTATTTTCACAGGCCGTTTCCAGCCAACTATCTTCGGCACAAGTGAGCTTAACTTCTGTGTTCGGAATGGGAACAGGTGGAACCTCACCGTCATCGACACCGACCGATCTGACTGAATCAGTATAACACATTTCTGTGTCACTGTCCAGTATTTCTTAGAAGGACGTGCCTTCAAAACTGAATAATCACTGCTAACATTTTTTCGTTGACTTAAAAGTCTCAAGCGAATTGTGGTCAAGCCCTCGACCT
>ERZ833515.2061-NODE-2061-length-12350-cov-2.930134_pt1 | contig 12350 bp, 8 predicted proteins | sample MGYA00519949_ERZ833515 | MGnify/ENA primary metagenome ERZ833515 (study PRJEB31850, sample SAMEA3708741) | human gut metagenome | biome: human gut; feature: human-associated habitat; material: faeces | place: China | collected 2014 ...
AAATGCCCCTTCGGCACCTTTCCACTCTTTCAGTTCGGGAATCACAAAAGGTTTGGGATTAATAACTGCACTAACGCCGGGGCAAACCAGGCATAGTGCCACAAGAATCATAAAGAATCGGTTAACAAATTTCATATCGTGTCGTTATAAAAGGGTTAATTCAACCGGACATCCGATTGTGGTACCAAAAGTAGTGTAAATCTACCGATTCTCCAACATTCTGTCTAAAATAAAAGAATGTTGGCACCCCGACAGACAAAAAGATCTATCTGCCGAAGTGCCAACGTGGGATCATTGTTTCCGCTGAAACGGTGACCTCATCACAAACAAAACAAACATCAAGCTGATGGGAATCATCAACTTGCTACAGAAGTCCTTCTCAGGGAACCTCACGGTCACTCATCCGTAGATTTTAAATATGATTGTCGGATAAATTGGGGATAGTAAACCAGAAAGTCGATCCTTCTCCAACTTCCGATTCCACTCCAATCGTTCCGTGCATACGCTCAATAATAATTTTACAAAGGGACAATCCCAATCCAAGCCCTTGGGTAAAGCTATCAAGTTTCACAAATCGTTCAAATATCACTTCCTTTTTATCGTTAGGAATACCACATCCGGTATCCGTCACATAAAACCTAATTTGACCATTCTCTTTCTCTTGATACCCCCAACGAACGGTCCCCTTTGTTGTAAATTTAATAGCATTATCCAATAAGTGCTCCAATATCTGTATCAGCCTGTCCCGATCTGTATAGATGTGAGCATTCGACTGCTCCCGATCCCAAGCCAAAACCAGGTTGTTCGTTTCTGCTTTGGGAACATACGTCAATTCCATCTCTTTCATCAATGAATCGAGGACTACATCCGAACCGACTATGTCCATAACGCCCGACTCAATATTGGAGAGATCGATAACATCGTTCATCAATCGCAAAAGATGCTCCGTATTACTCTGTATCAATCCGATATACTCCTGCTGCTCTTTTTCGTCATCTATGATAGAGAGCAAAGATGCAAAACCTACAATCGCATTCAACGGTGTACGTATCTCATGGTTCATATTAGCAATCAATGCCGATTTCAACCGATTGGCTTCTTCTGCTTTCTCTTTAGCTGCGGTCAGTTCTTCTTCCATAACCTTTCGCCTGGTAATGGACATCAGCGATCCCTCTACAGTCAACAGTCTGCCATTTTCATCAACTTTCCCGGGAATGGCATGCATTTCCAACCACTCCAATACGAATCCCTCTCTCTTTTTAGCCCAGAAACGAAGTTCGACCACCACTTTCTTCATTTTGCCTTTCAGTATCCCCCGACAAGCTTCAATCACCCGAAGGCGGTCTTCCTTATAGATGCCTTGATAAACACGCGCTATAGAAACCGGAAACGAATCATTATGAAAAATCTCCCATCCTGCAGGATCGTCCGACGGACGGGCATCAAACCATACCATATGCTCTGCCAATTCCCACTTCCATGGAAAAACTTCCGCGACCCCAAGCGTCATTAACAACTTGCGGTTCACTTCATTCAGCATCTGCTGAGTCCGCAACAGTTCGGTTTGTTTTTCTTGTTTCATTTAAGCCACTATTTATCGATGCATACGATATTCTGTAAGTGTCATTCCTGTGTGCTTTCTAAAAAAACGCCCCAGCGACGACTGGTTCGCAAAGTTCGTTTTAATAGATATCTCCTGTATATTCATGGTAGAGTTCTTCAACATGGCTTTGATCTCCAATATGGCATACTCTACAATCCAATCTTTTGCTGTCTTTCCGCTCGCCTCTTTTATCACCATTGACAGATACTTGGAAGTGATGCATAACTTATCGGCATAGAAAGCGACATCCTTGTGTTCCCGGTAATGCTGCATAATTAAACAGAAAAAATCATGCGCCAGCTTACTCTTACCCATATCCGATCCCCCTTTCATCAAATGAGACTTGCTGTAATATTCGTTATAGATATCCAGATAAAAGATTCTCAGTAACAACAATACAGACTCCCTCCTGAAAAAATGGGTAGGGTCTTTTGCCCGCTGTGAGAGTGATCCATAAAAAAGTTTGAACCGCTCAATCTCTTCTCCTGTCAATTCATACCAATAATGGCTTCTCATGTAAACAAAGAAAAGAGGAGAAAAACGACTGAACCCACTCAACGTATCATCAAAAAGTGCACGCGACAGCACAACTATATTACAAAGAAAATCATGACTTAGTTCGGTTATCGAAACCAACTGACCCGGCAGAATAACCGCCAGTTCATTCTTAGCAAGAATATGAATATTATCAAAGATACAGATCTTGGCAGTACCTCTCAAACACAAAATGATCATCCCAACTTCGGTGTAGGACGGAACAGACGTCACACGAATGTGCTTCATGTTCTCACAAACCATAAGTTCATCCCCCAATAAAGTCGTAGTATAACCATCCGTTATCAATTTCTCACTATCCCTGTTTGGCATCAGAATCCTTTCTTTGTTGATACAAAAGTAAAATAACTACATTAACCCCGTAACTACACAAGTCTTTTGGTATCATATTACAGAAATATGGAGCTACTTCTTGACATTTTTTTATAAACAAAATGTCCTTAGGACCTTAAACAACCTATTTTTTAGCTGTTTGTTCGCTTCGTTAATGTATATTGGATTCCGTTCATATCTTTAATATTTTAGGAAGAGGATAGAGGCAAAAAAGAATAGATTTCCTATTTTTGCAACCGAATATAACTATAGAAATAAAGACCATGCGTTATCTACTCTCAGCGCCTTCGCAGATAAAGGCCACTATCCAGCTTCCGGCATCCAAAAGTATCAGCAATCGTGCCCTTATCATCCATGCTCTGTCAAAAGGAGACGATGTGCTTTCGAACTTGTCCGACTGCGATGATACGCAGGTGATGATAAAAGCTCTGACCGAAGGTAATGAAGTGATTGATATTCTTGCGGCCGGAACGGCCATGCGCTTTCTGACGGCTTATCTGAGCAGTACTCCGGGTATCCATACCATCACCGGAACGGAACGGATGCAGCAACGCCCCATACAGATATTAGTGAACGCCTTGCGCGAACTGGGAGCCCATATAGAATATGTTCGGAATGAGGGTTTCCCCCCCTTACGGATTGAGGGTACAGAGCTCACGGGCAGCGAAATCACCCTAAAGGGCAATGTGAGTTCACAATACATATCAGCCCTGTTGATGATCGGTCCGGTACTGAAAAACGGTCTGCAACTCCGGTTGACCGGAGAAATCGTTTCACGACCTTACATCAACCTGACTTTGCAATTGATGAAAGATTTCGGCGCCTCGGCTTCGTGGACATCCGACCAGAGTATCCAGGTTGATCCACAACCTTACCACTGCCTTCCGTTTACCGTCGAAAGCGACTGGAGTGCAGCTTCTTACTGGTATCAGATAGCTGCCCTATCTCCCCAAACAGATATAGAACTGACCGGACTGTTCCGCCACAGTTATCAGGGTGACAGCCGCGGAGCAGAAGTATTTGCCCGCCTGGGAGTGGCAACCGACTATACGGAAACAGGTATACGACTGAAGAAGAATGGCACATGTGTCGAACGGCTGGATGAAGATTTTGTCGATATTCCCGACCTGGCACAGACCTTTGTTGTGACTTGTGCACTGCTCAATGTGCCTTTCCGCTTCACCGGGCTGCAAAGCCTCAAAATAAAAGAGACAGACCGGATCGAAGCCCTTAAAACAGAGATGAAAAAGCTCGGGTATATATTGCATGACAAAAACGACAGTATCCTTTCCTGGGACGGTGAACGCGTGGAACAACAGACATGTCCCGTTATCAAGACTTACGAGGATCATCGCATGGCTATGGCTTTTGCTCCGGCAGCAATTCATTATCCGTCAATACAAATAGACGAACCTCAAGTAGTCTCCAAATCATACCCCGGATATTGGGACGATTTGCGCAAAGCCGGTTTCGGCATCAAGGTCGGAGAAGAATAAGATAGACAAGACCTTTGCGAGACACACTTCGAAAGATATTGCGCCCTGCTCTCTCAAAGTTCCGACTTTGAGGAGCAGGGCGCAAAACTTCAAACAGATTCAACATCCGGAACAACCATAGGTCTCCTTGTCCGGATAACAATCCTTATCTCAATGGTTCCATTCGGAAAGAATAACTATAAACCGTATCCTTCCGGATTTCATAATGGGGACGCGGTCCCGGTCCGCAACTGGCATTGCCCAATCCACGCTGAATGCAATCTAAATTGAGAACAACCTCCGCACGGCGGATATCAGACAAATCATGTCCATATTTTACCTGCCATAAATCTTTATCCGTGTAATGTTGGGCACTGAAATCCAACGTATCCGTTGCGGTGATCCTGAGTCCTTTCCCTTGTCCGTCTGTCAACGCCAGCCAGTGTGTATCTGTGCGTCCGCCCATTGTTTGCGCCCGCGCATAATGCTCGGCCATATCCGTAACAGTCGTTTTGTAGCGTCCCATGTAGGCTGCGTTCTTCCGGTCACGATAGTTCTCCATCGGACCGCGGCCATACCATTCGACTTGTTCCAGTGAAGGATTGAGGAACATTTGCAAGCCCAGACGAGGTAGATCGAAATTACTTTCTGTCGTAAAGTCGGCTGCCACATCGACCCTGCCGTTACTGTAAACCCGGTATCTGACTGTATACGGTATATTGACTTGCCCAACTTTGACCTCTATCTGAGACTGAACAGACGCCGACTTTCCGTCTTCCGCCAGTTTCCAGTCAAAACCACGCAATGCAACCACAGGCTGAATCCATTCGCGAGGATCATTACTGATGGAACGATACCAGTTCAACGCCGGTCCTTGCTGACCGTGTATCATGTTTTGTCCGTCATATCGGAGACCGATCATCATGCCTGTCTTTGAATCAAATGAGATCTCGGTACCCGGAGCACGGAAACGGATGTACTGACGTTCTTCTACCACCTGCAGGGAAGCAGAGAGTTCCGGAACCTCCGTTTTCTGTTTTCTCTCTCTTAGTAAGAACTGCTCCGTTGCCACTACATGTCCGGCTTTAGCCCAGACGCAGTCATGCTTCAACTTCACTTCCAGGTTGATGTGGTAATCGGCATCTTCCGTCAAGTGACGGAGATAAGGGATATGGATCGTACGGTGTTCACCCGGCTTACCGTCAGGCAGTCCGAACTCCTCTTCCGCAACAGGCACCCCGTCTTTGAGGATGACATAACGCAGGTTGAAATGACGCATATTCAGGAATGAATAATGATTGCGTAATCCCACATTGTTCTCTCCCACTTCTTCAAAAGTCATATATTGGTATACCTTTTTCACTTCCCATAACTTAGGAGTAACCCTACGGTCGGGTGTCACCAGTCCGTTACAACAAAAATCATTGTCGTTGGGACGATCACCGAAGCTGCCCCCGAAATAATAACGGTCCGGCGCTTCTCCGGGTTTATTGATGCCTTGATCCACCCAGTCCCAGATACAACCTCCGATCATGCGTTTAGACTGATTGGCAATATAGTCCCAATATTCTTCCAGGTTACCGACAGCATTTCCCATGGCATGTGCATACTCACATAGAAAGAAAGGTTTATTGCGCGGCTCGTTGTCCTGAGCTATCATACTTTCGATGGATGGATACATCCGTGAGTCCATATCGGCAACATCATTCATTCCTTCATAATGGATGAACCGTGCGTCAATCTCTCTGGCAGCCTGATAAGCGGCCTCGAAATTGGGTCCTCCGCCCGATTCATTCCCCATCGACCAGAAGATTACGGAAGGATGGTTCTTGTCCCGTTCCACCATACGTACCACCCGGTCGACAAAGGCTGCTTTCCAACTTTCCCGCTTGGTCAGCATCATGTTGCCATGACATTCCAGATCCGCTTCGTCCATTACGTAAAGTCCATAGTAGTCAAACAGAGCATACATCTTCGGATCATTCGGATAATGACTGGTACGAATGGTGTTCAGGTTGAAACGCTTAAAGAGAAGAATATCCTCTATCATGCTTTCTACAGGTACCGCTTTACCGAAACGGGGATGAATATCGTGACGATTGGCACCCTTGAACAACACCAATGCATCATTGATATACACTTTATTGTCACGTATTTCAATTTTGCGGAAACCATATTGCTGGGTAGTTGCCTCGAGCACCTTGCCGGAAGCATCCAGCAATTCCAGATTCACAGTATACAGATAAGGTGTTTCGGCGCTCCAGAGTTGGGGATCACGAATACTTGCTTTTGCAGGCAGACAGATCTCTTTTCCGGCAGCCAGGTTACCGGCCGCAGTTGTAAACGTACGCAAAGTTTTGCCACCGGCATCCAGCAGAGCTATGCGCACGGAGGCATTCACAGCAGACTTGCCATAGTTCTTCACGTCTGCTTTGACACATAAGTCGGCCTTGTCGAAACGGTCACTGATGACAGAAGTAAGATGCACGTCGCGCAGGCGAAGTTTCGGAGTCGCCACCAGATAGACATCCCGGTGGATACCGCTCAGGCGGAACATATCCTGGTCTTCCAGATAGCTGCCGTCACTCCAGCGATACACTTCGACTGCCAATATGTTTTTACCCGGCTTCACATACTGTGTGATGTTGAACTCGGCATCGTTGTTGGCACCCTGGCTATACCCGACTTTCTTACCATTGATCCACAGATACATAGCGCTGTACACTCCGTCGAAGTGGATAAACACTTCTTTATTCTTCCAGTCGGCCGGCAGAGAGAATTCCCTCCGATAGGAACCCACCGCATTAGGCTCTTTCTCTACCGTATATCCTCTCTGTCCCTGTATAAAGGGCGGATTGTTGCGTATCGGATAGGTGATATTGGTATAGATGGGGGTTCCGTATCCCAGCATCTCCCAATTGGAAGGAACCGGAATCTCTTTCCAGGCAGACACGTCATAGCCCGGTTTATAGAAATCCACCGGACGTTCGGAAGGTTGCTTCACCCAATGAAACTTCCAGTCACCATTCAGCAACAGATAACGGGAAGACTGATTGCGTATCCAAGGACGGGTGTACGAAGGATCGCCCTTCATCTCTTCCGTATCGGCAAAGGGGACAAACGTAGAACGCCCCTCTTCTTTGTTAACGGCAAATATCCGTTCATTCTCCCAGTCATTATCACTCCGGGTTTTAAAAGCCTCAGCCACCACTTTCAGATTCGATTTCACGATTTTCCATTGCTGGCTTATTTTCTGCGCATCCGGTTTGAGCTGGTAAACCGGCCACAAGACCGGCATCCGGGAAACCCAGGTTATAACCACTCGCTACACTGGTGAACAAATAATTCCCATTGGGTAAAGCCGTGATACGCCATTGCTGATTGGGATTTTCTTTATTGGGGTCCCATTGGATGACCGGACACTCCTTGCTTCCATTGCCGCTATTGTCGATTCCCAGTTCGGTGAGCGGACTGACAATGGAGTAGCAGCCGTCACCGCAAGGTATCAGATTCCAGACCTGCGACTCTTTATGGGGTTCCTTTTTAGAAATAAATATCTTACTACCTAAATCCAGACTCTCCTGATTGTCCAGGACAAGTCCGTTCTGGGTATGGATCTCGTAGCTTTGCTTCGGATCGAACTCCTGGGCACGAACCATTCCTACTGCCGACCACAGAGCAACACTTACCAGAAACAGATGTTTAAAATTTAGCATACTATTGATATTAAGAAAAGGCAGGGAAGAAAACCAAGGGCTGTATCCGCCAACAAAACGTATGTCTGCCTGTGTGATACAGCCCAAACCTATATTCAACCCAACTACCTATTGTTTTTACTGAAATAAAGCCGATTGTTTGTACACTCCGAATGTATGGATAGCAGGACAGGCAAATCCGTCGAGGATACGAAGACGTACCTGTTTGGCTTTTACCGGTTCGAAACGTACGATCCATTTATACCCCACCGTCTGCTTATCGGTTGCTTCCGGTATCGGGGTCCAGTTACGGCCATCATTAGAGTACTCCACACTCCACTTCGTCGTGCGGTGTCCCAATTCGATCACTTCCTGAATCATCAGGCAGTCGAACTCTGTCTGCCGGGGAAGAGTGAAAACGATGTCCGAGGTTTTGGCTCCGTCTCGGCCGGCAAAATAAGTTTCCTTATTGTTGTCCGTCAGGAACTCCGGACGGAATTTACCTCCGCGTCCGTTCGTTGCTTTCACCTTGGCCTTAGCCAACAGATTGTTTCCGAAGGTTTCATCCAATCCCTGCTTCAGCAAGGCAGCATGAAGTGAATCGGTAGGATGAATCAGTCCGCGACGATCAGGTGGGAAGTTGAGCAGCAACACGCTGTTGTGACCGACAGAAGTGCAATAAATATCCCAAAGTTCCTTTACGCTTTTCACGCGGCTGTCTTCCTCAGCATGATAAAACCAACTGGGACGGATCGATACATCGGTTTCGGCAGGGATATATGCATCACCGCCTTTTACTCCTTCGTTCAGCCCTTCATAGTTCTTCCATTCATCTCTGACGCATACAGAGTCGGTAGTCGACCAACAAGGATCACCGGCTTTGCCGGACTCATTTCCCATCCAACGCACATCGGCAAAAGGATACGAGTTCTTGGTCCCGAAAATGACACAGTCCGGTTGCTTCTCTCGCACAATCTTATACCAATGAGTATAGACGGGAGTAGTCAGTTCGTCTGCTCCGGCACCGTCCCACCAAGTTTCCCAGACTTTTCCATAGTCACCCATCAATTCTTCCAACTGGTGACCATAATACTGCTTGTACTTCTCCGTAGTATAAAGGGGAGAAAGATGCTCGTGCCGGTCGTGCGGACCCAGATAGATGCCCGCCTTAATGCCATACTCCTCGCAAGCATCCACAAACTCGCGCACAACGTCTCCCTTTCCATTCTTCCAGGCAGAGTTCTTCACTCCATAATCCGTATATTTACTGGGCCAAAGGCAAAACCCATCGGCATGTTTGGCTGTAATGATGGCACTGGGGATACCGGCCGACTGAAGGGTACGCATCCACTGTCCGCAATCGAGGGCCGTAGGATTGAATATAGCTGCCGGAGCACGTCCGTCCCCTTCGTTTACATACTCCTCAAAGGTATTGATCCCGAAGTGAAAGAAAGCGATCATCTCCCGGTTATACCACTCTACCTGTCTCGCACTGGGAGTCAGCCCGTAGGGTTCGGGGGCCTTTTGCCCCCATACAGGTACCGCTACAGCAGCGATTCCCGCCGCTAAAAAGAAATTTCTTAGATTCATGTGTTCGTCTATTTTACAGTTTTGTATATCAGAATAAATTAAGTTCGCTTATCGTCACATGCGGTCCGCCGTTCACGGCCGTGATGGTTACCTTCAGGTAGCGTCCATCTACAGCAGCGGGCAGGAAGGATCGGAACTCACCCTGTGCCGGAATATCCGTAAACTTAGCGGCTACCGTCCAGGTGGCATTATCATCGCTCACTTCCACAGTCACCTCTTTCGGCCCGTCATACCCCTCTTCACGTGCCTGGCAAGCGAATCCCTGGATATGGGTTGTTTTCTTCAGGTCAATAACAATCCAGTGAGGTGGTTGCGGATGCTGAGTACTCCAGTCGGTACCCCAGAAAGTATTCAGATCGCCATCCAGACAAGCTTCTTTCAGTCCGCTGTGTCCCCAATCGCCCTCTTTCGGCTCTTCGGACGAAGCACTCAATGCTTCCCATCCGGTGCGGTCGAGCAACTCCATGTTGCTGGCATCCATCGAACCTCTGAAGATGAAGTAGATGGTCTGACAGCAATGATCGGCTACCGCTCCCTCCACCGAAGTAATGCTTACGGGCAGCAGATACTCCTTGAACGCCTCGATGTTACCTTTTGCATGAACCGTAATTACGGCTTCCTCAGACTTCGGTGTCCCGGCTTTTACCAATACCTCTTCAGTCAGGTCGTAAGCGGCTTCCGGCAGCAGTTCATATTCGGTTCCGTTCTTCGCGTTATACTCGCCTACCTTGCCCGGATCGGCTTGCAGATGTACCACAGCATCATTAGGCAGTCCGTATTCCGTCAGTTGCGGATAGGTTTCGGGAGTAACGGCCACATTAAAAGTCTGCACATACGGCTCGTCTTCAATGTAGAAATTGGCTTTCACGGCAGTTCCCGCATCGGGTATGTAGATGGTCAGGTCGCTGTCATTGTCACTGCATCCCACTGTGCAGCAGAATCCGGCAGCCAGAATGGCTGCCTTCAGTATGTTCTGTTTCATGATTCTTCTCATTTTAAATGTTTATTCCCATCCGGGATTATTGGGTAACAAGTTCGGATTCATCGTTGTCTCGTCGATAGGCAACGGATGCAGATAGAGTTTATCGTCCCATTTGCGGGTTGTCCTGTCCGGATAAACAATCAGCAGATTGTCTTGCGTCAATTCACGGGAGAAGGAGTCGTACTGCTCTTTCAGCTTATCCGATACTTTCATTCCAAGCATACTCTTCGGTGCTTCCAGCAACTTGCCGGCTTTCCAGCGTACAATGTCATCCCAACGGAAGCCTTCGCCTACCAACTCGACTGCACGCTCGCGGCGGATTTCGTAAAGTAGCGGAGAGAGTTCATAACCATAATCCGGCCAGTTCGGATCGGTGAAACCGACATTTACTTTCAGATGCGGCATTTCTACACGGTCTCTCAGTTCATTGACAGTCTGGTCCAATACCTCCTGGGTACATTCACCCAGTTCGGCTTTCGCCTCGGCATAGTTCAACAGCACCTCAGCATAACGGAAGATAAACACATCCAGTGTAGACTGCCCGATGTTCCACTGTTCGGGATCGGTAGAGTGATACTTCATCACGTAATATCCGGTAGTACAATATTTGGTATCTATTATGGGAAGGGCATTGAACTGCTTCGTACCGTCGCTCAGCACCTTAAAAGGAAGTTCCGGATTATCGATCGTCTGGCGCAGGCGCGGATCACGCTGCATCAACTCATCCATCGGCATGTCGGCCTCCTCGTATCCCGGACTGACTGCGGTAGGCAGACCATCGGCACATAGGTATTGTTCGAACATGGCACGGCTCAGACCTGTATACGACTCTTCCATCTGGCGGGTATTGTTGTGCATCAATAGCTTGGTGATATAAACCCTGGGCATAATACACTCGCTATTGGAGGCTAAATCTTCCTGTACAAACAGGTTGTAATAATCCTGTAAAGGCTTATCGGTCTTATAGATGGAGTAACCTCCCTCTTCGATCACCTGTGCGGCTGCATCAGCTGCTTCACGATACAACTCTTCGTAGTCGCCCAGTCCGTGATACTTACGGAAAGACGCTTCGTAGAGGCAAGCTCTCGACTTGAAAGCCAGCGCAGCATACTTATGCATATTGCCGGTTTTGGTTTCATTAGGCTTCGGAAGGTGTTCGATGGCAAAATCGAGATCTTCCAGGATGTGTGTGAACACGACTTTTCTGGAATCACGTCCCTTGTACAGTTCTTCGGAGTCCATCTGCAACTCGGTTTCATACCAGGGCACATCGCCAAAGCGTTTCACTTTGTACACATACTCCCAGGCACGGAAGAAGCGGACCACGGCTACCGAACGGTTAATCTGGCTTTCATCCCCTTTCACCTGTTTGTAACGAGCCATAAAATAGTTGCAGGAACGGATGTTTCCCCAGTCTCCATTTCCCCATCCGCCACCGGAAGTAGGAATCGTTTCAAGATTGAAGATCCAGGTCTTCGGTTTCTCGTTCACGTAACAGTCCGATTCATCATCGGCACCGGGTCCCTGCGCCCCCGGTAAAATACCGTAAAAGCCGTTGGCATAAAGTTCAAGGTCTTGTACACTTGTCCAGAATTTCGGATCCGAGAGAGAATCTTCGGGATACAAGTCCAGTAAATCGGAGCAGGAAGAGAACATGGAAGTACATGCCACTGCCGCTATCAGTAATATCTTATTCTTTTTCATAATCGTTATCGTATTAGAGGGTAATGTTTAATCCGAATGAAACAGACTTAGTCAGCGGATAAGTGCTGAGACTTACTGTTTCGGGGTCGTATATGTCAAACAGGTGATCGAACGTCAGCAGGTTTTGTCCGCTTACGTAGAAACGCACATGATCTATCTTCCACTTGGCCAGGAGCGCTTTCGGCAAAGAATATCCCAATGTGATAGACTTCAGGCGCAGATAAGCGGCATTCTGGAGATAACGGGTCTGCGTTTCGCGGTTACCGGTCACGTTGTCGTAGGTAGACCGGGGGAAGTAAGCATTGCGGTTATCTTCGGTCCATGAGTCGAGTGCATGTTTGAAAGGTACATGCCATTCGTTGCCGAAGCCCCAGAACTGGTTGCCTCCCAACACTACATCCTTCTTGCCGATG
>ERZ833515.2069-NODE-2069-length-12258-cov-15.587970_pt1 | contig 12258 bp, 8 predicted proteins | sample MGYA00519949_ERZ833515 | MGnify/ENA primary metagenome ERZ833515 (study PRJEB31850, sample SAMEA3708741) | human gut metagenome | biome: human gut; feature: human-associated habitat; material: faeces | place: China | collected 2014 ...
GCAGGATGTGCTCACGGGTCTGGGGCATGGGACCATCGGTAGCAGCAACGACCAGGATAGCGCCGTCCATCTGAGCAGCACCAGTGATCATGTTCTTGACGTAGTCAGCATGGCCCGGGCAGTCAACGTGAGCATAGTGACGAGCGTCGGTCTGATACTCAACGTGAGCGGAGTTGATCGTGATACCACGAGCACGCTCCTCAGGAGCCTTATCGATGTTGGCGTAGTCCATGAACTCTGCGTCGCCCTTCAGTGCCAGGTACTTGGTGATAGCAGCGGTCAGAGTGGTCTTGCCGTGGTCAACGTGACCGATGGTGCCGATGTTAACATGCGGCTTAGAACGGTCGAACTTTGCCTTTTCAGCCATTGGAATATCCTCCCTTAAATTAGGTTTTGATATTGGTTACAACAGTCCTGCTAATACAGAATTGCATTGCAAAACTATTCTACTAGATTCCACCTGTAAAATCAAGTGTTTTACAGGAAATTTTGCCGGAGCTACACTACCCCGGCAAAATCTTTATCCGTTTTTCAACGATCAGCCCTTGGTGCGGCCTGCGATGATCTGATCAGCGATGTTCTTAGGCACCGGCTCGTAGTGAGACGGCTCCATGACATACTGGCCACGGCCCTGAGTCTTGGAACGCAGGTCGGTGGCGTAGCCGAACATCTGAGCCAGAGGAACGAATGCGTTGACACGCTGGGTGCCAGCCATTGCCTCCATGCCCTGGATCTGACCACGGCGAGCATTCAGATCGCCGATGACATCGCCCAGATACTCATCGGGAACGATGACAGCGACCTTCATGATAGGCTCGGTAATGATAGGATCAGCCTTGCGCATAGCATCCTTGAAGGCCATAGAACCTGCAATGGAGAAGGCCATCTCAGAGGAGTCGACCTCATGATAAGAACCATCCCACAGGGTGACCTTGACGTCAACGACAGGATAGCCTGCCAGAACGCCGGACTTCATAGCACCCTGGATACCGTTGTCGATAGCCGGGATGTATTCCTTCGGGATAGCGCCGCCAACGATGGCGTTGACGAACTCATAGCCCTTGCCTGCCTCGTTGGGCTCGATCTTGATCTTGACGTGACCGTACTGGCCCTTACCACCAGACTGACGAGCGTACTTGGTCTCCTGGTTGGCCTCCTTGCGGATGGTCTCACGGTAAGCGACCTGAGGTGCGCCGACGTTCGCCTCGACCTTGAACTCACGGAGCAGACGGTCGACGATGATCTCCAGATGGAGCTCGCCCATGCCGGCGATGATGGTCTGACCGGTCTCTTCATCGGTCCAGGTACGGAAGGTCGGATCCTCCTCAGCGAGCTTTGCCAGCGCAATGCCCATCTTCTCGGAGCCAGCCTTGGTCTTGGGCTCGATAGCAACACGGATAACGGGCTCCGGGAAGTTCATGGACTCCAGAATGATGGGGTGCTTCTCGTCGCACAGCGTGTCACCGGTGGTGGTATTCTTCAGGCCGACAGCAGCCGCAATATCGCCCGCGTAAACGGTGTCGATGTCCTTACGGTTGTTGGCGTGCATCTGCAGGATACGGCCGATACGCTCGTTGTTATCCTTGACAGAGTTGTAGACGGTGGTGCCTGCGTCCAGCGTACCGGAGTACACTCGGAAGAAGCAGAGCTTACCGACATACGGGTCAGTCATGATCTTGAAGGCCAGAGCTGCGAAAGGCTGGTCGTCAGAGGAGATACGATCCTCCTCCTCGCCGGTCTCGGGGTTGGTGCCCTTGATGGCTGCAACATCGGTAGGAGCCGGCATGTAGTCAACAATGGCATCCAGCAGCTTCTGAACGCCGCGGTTCTTGTAGGAGGAGCCACAGACAACGGGCACGATCTCGTTGGAGATGGTAGCCTTGCGCAGAGCAGCCTTGATTTCTTCCTTGGTCAGCTCCTCGCCTTCCAGGTACTTCATCATCAGCTCTTCGTCGGTCTCGGCAACAGCCTCGATCAGCTTGTCATGGTACTCCTGAGCCTTCTCCTGCATATCCTCAGGAATAGGCTCAACGCGGACATCATTGCCCATGTCATCATAGTAGATGTCAGCCTGCATGTCGATCAGGTCGATGATACCCTTGAAAGTATCCTCCTGACCAACAGGCAGCTGGATGGGCACACCGTTGGCGTGCAGACGATCATGGAGCATCTGAACGCAGCGGTAGAAATCGGCACCCATGGTATCCATCTTGTTGACATAGACCATGCGGGGAACCTTGTACTCGTCAGCCTGACGCCAAACGGTCTCAGACTGCGGCTCAACGCCACCCTTGGCGGCCAGAACGGTAACAGAGCCGTCCAGAACGCGCAGGGAACGCTGAACCTCAACAGTGAAGTCAACGTGGCCCGGGGTGTCGATGATGTTGATACGATGACGGTTCTTCTTAAAGAGAGCCGGATCGTGCTGAGTCTCGGTATGGCTCCAATAGCAGGTGGTAGCAGCGGAGGTGATGGTGATACCACGCTCCTGCTCCTGCTCCATCCAGTCCATCGTAGCAGCGCCGTCATGAACTTCACCGATCTTATGGTTAATACCGGTGTAGTACAGAATACGCTCGGTGGTGGTGGTCTTACCTGCGTCGATGTGGGCCATGATACCGATGTTACGGGTCATTTGCAGAGATACATCTCTCGGCGTAGCCATGGCTTAAACCTCCTCAGACAGCTTATCAATAACGATAGTGGGCAAAAGCCTTGTTGGCCTCGGCCATCTTGTGCGTATCCTCGCGCTTCTTGACGGAACCGCCGACACCATTGGTGGCGTCGATGATCTCAGCGGCCAGACGAGCAGACATGGTCTTCTCGCCGCGGGCGCGGCTGTAAGCAGTCAGCCAGCGCAGGCCGAGCGTCTCGCGGCGGGCAGGGCTGACCTCCAGGGGAACCTGGTAGTTAGCGCCGCCGACACGGCGGGTCTTGCACTCGAGGTTAGGCATGATGTTCTCCATAGCCTTCTCGAACATATCGAGCGGGTCGTTGCCGGTCTTTTCCTTCACGATGTTGAATGCATCGTAAACGATCTCCTGAGCAACACCTTTCTTGCCATCCAGCATGATGTAGTTGACCAGACGGGTGACAACCTTGGAATTGTAAATAGGATCGGCCAGAACTTCGCGTTTTGCGACATTACCTCTTCTGGGCATCTTTCTTCCCTCCTTCACATAGAATGATATCATCGGTACTCGAAAGTTAAGAAACTCCCGTTGTGCCACAAAAAAGGCGTTGGCCTATTTTATGGCGAAAAGATGTTTCCTTACTTCTTGGCACCGGCCTTGGGGCGCTTAGCACCGTATTTGCTGCGGGCCTGATTACGGTTCGCAACACCCTGCGTATCCAGAGTACCACGGATGATGTGGTAACGGACACCGGGCAGATCCTTGACACGACCGCCACGGATCAGAACAACGCTGTGCTCCTGCAGGTTATGGCCGATACCGGGAATGTAAGAGGTGACCTCGATACCATTCGTGAGGCGGACACGAGCAACCTTACGCAGAGCAGAGTTGGGCTTCTTGGGGGTCATGGTACGCACAGCAGTGCAGACACCACGCTTCTGCGGGCTGTTCAGGTTGGTGTACTCCTTTTTCTGGGAGTTGTAGCTCTTCAGAAGGGCGGGTGCAGTGCTCTTTTTGACCAGGACCTCACGGCCTTTGCGCACGAGCTGGTTAAAAGTAGGCATTTCTTTTCTCCTTTCTTCACTTATTGACGCGCTTTTTGCGGTTGCCGCGACCTTTAGGCCGCACTATTCCCCGCAACTCACGCAATGATTATATTACAGTATTCCGACTGAATTGTCAAGAGTATTGCCAAAAAAATCTTGAAAAAATCGTGCAATACGGAGAATTTTATTTTTTCAAAGCCAGCCGCCTCTTTCTGCCGCCTTCCGCAGGACTGCAGGCTGCTTTTGGAAGGCTTTGCGCGCCAACCCTCCGGCAGCGGTGCGGTCGGCTTTCCCCGATGCAATGCGTCAAGACGGCATTTTTTGTCCATAATTCAGACATTTTTATACATATTTCACAATTTTTGTCCGAAAGAATCGTAGGAATGACAATACGATTTTTATTGCACCCAGCGCGGGTTTTTGTTATACTATAGTTACAGGCAAGGTAATGACGAGCCTGCCGAAAACCTTTATTCAGCATGAAATTCAAGGAGGTATTGACAATGAAAAAACTGCTTGCTGTTCTCATTTCCCTGTGCATGGTATCCGCGTTCGCTGTACCCGTTTTTGCAGACGCAAACAGCGATTACATCGCCGCAGTCAAGGCCTATCAGGCGCGGATTGCAGCCAAGGAAGCCGCTTATGTGGCCGCTGTCGATGCCTACTCTAAAAACGCAAAGGCAAAGGCTGACGCCGACAGCGCCGCGATCCTGAAGGCCGCCAGAGCCGCACAGGCAAAAGCCGATGCAGAGTGCCTTGCCGTTATCACCGCAGGAAAAGCCGCACAGGCTCAGGCTGACGCCAGAGTAGCCGCCGTAATTGCCGCCGGCAAGGCCGCGCAGGCTTCCGCCGATCAGCGTGAGGCTGCCTACGCCAAAGCCGTAAAGGCATATCAGGATCAGATCGCAGCCCGTGAGGCCGCCTACATCAAGGCAGTTCTGGGCAAGTAACATCGCATACCTATTATAAAAGAGGAGCGCCCGCGGAGGGCGCTCCTCTTTTTTTGTGTATTGCGTCTGTAGGGGCCGGGCATGCCCGGCCCGCTCATGTAAGGTGAACAGGCGCCTGCCGGAGGGTTGCGGGCCGCACATGTGCGGCCCCTACATCTCTACCCGGTTACAGGGACAGGCTTACTGCAGCTTCGCCAGTGTTGCCTCGGCGTCATCCAGAATGCGCTCAAACTTCTCAAGGGCCGCATCGACCGGCGCAGGGGTGGCCAGATCCACGCCAGCATGGCGCAGCTCATCCAGCGGATAGGCGCTGCCGCCCATCGACAGGAACTCCTTGTAGCGCTTGACGGCAGGCTCGCCCTCCTTCAGAATACCCTCGGACAGTGCCACTGCCGTGGAGTAGCCGGTCGCATACTTATAGACATAGAAGGGACGGTAGAAGTGCGGGATGCGGGCCCACTCATACTGGATCTCCTCATCAATGACCATATCCTCGCCGAAGTAATCCATGACCAGACGCTTGTACAGCTCGTTCAAGGCGGCGGCGTTCAGAGCCTCGCCGCGCTCGACCATCGCATGTGCCTCGCGCTCAAATTCGGCAAACATCGTCTGACGGTAGACGGTGCCCTTGAAGTTCTCAAGGTACTGGTTCAGCAGATAGAGACGGGTCTGGGGGTCATTCTCGTTCTGGAGCAGCTGCTCGATGAGCAGGTTCTCGTTGACGGTGGAGGCAACCTCCGCCACAAAGAGGGTGTAGTCCGCGTACTGCGGCGGCTGATGCTGGCGGGAGCGCCAGCTGTGGATGGTGTGGCCCATCTCATGCGCCAGCGTGGAAACGCTGTCCAGCGTGCCGCTGAAGTTGAGCAGGATATAGGGGTTGGAGTCATAGCAGCCGCCGGAGTATGCGCCGCCGCGCTTGCCGCGGTTGGGGTAGACATCGATCCAGCGCTCGGCGTAGGCCTTGCGGACAGTCTCCTGATAGTCCTCGCCCAGCGGCGCGACTGCCTTCAGCACCATCTGCTGTGCCGTCTCATAGCTGTAGGTTTTTTTCAGATCGCCGACGAGCGGTGCATAGACATCGTAGAAGTGCAGTGCGTCCACGCCCAGCATCTTCTTGCGCAGGCGGACATAGCGGTGCATGGCCGGCATGTGCTTGCGCACCGTTGCGACCAGATTGTCGTAGACCTCAACCGGCACATTCTCCCCCGCCATCGACATAGCACGGGAGGACGGATAGCTGCGGGCTGCGGCCTCGGCTGCCGCCGCCTTGACAGCGCCGGAGTAGGACGCAGCAAAGGTGTTGATGTGCTGGCGGTAGCCCTTGTAATAGCTGTGGAAGGCATTCTCGCGCAGGGTGCGGTCGGTGCTCATCTCAAGCGGCACAAAGTTGGAGCCGGTGACCTCCACGGTCTCCCCTTCCCCGTTCTTGACCGCATCGAACACCATGTCGGCATCCTCGAGATTGTGGTAGATCTCAGACGGCGCGGACATGACCTCGCCGAAGCTGGCCAGCAGCTTTTCCTCGGCCTTGGTCAGGGTGTGCGGCTTGCTGCGCAGCAGATCCTCCAGATTGAATTTGTACTCTGCGACTGCGGGGTCGTTGACGATAGCCGTCAGCTTGTCCTCGGGCAGGCTCAGGATCTCGGGCTGGGCGAAGGACAGCGCCGTGACCATCTTGACATATTTGCTGCCGACGCGGGCATACATGCTCTGGGCGGCGTTATCGCGGGTGTCCTCATCGTGGCGCATGCTGGCGTAGCAGTAGAGCTGCTCGACCTTGCGGCTCACCTCAGTGGAGGCGTCCAGATAAGCCCCGATCGTGACGGCATCGCTCAGCTTGCCTGCAAAGGCAGACAGGCTCTCGATGTCGGCATCCAGACTTTCCAGCGCAGCCTCCCATGCAGCGTCGCTTTCATACATCGGCGTCAGATCCCACTGGAACTGCGGGTCCAGTTCACTGCGGTCTTTTAAGATTTCAGCCATTGGTATTCTCCTTATTGTAAAATATTTTGTTGTGCAGAAGATGTCGGGGTGTGCGGTGACATCCACCGCGTTGCCGGGCCGTCGGGGACGCCGACCCCTACGCGTAGGGGCGGATTCCATATCCGCCCGGGGATATTGCGGCAGGCCAATGTTCCGCGGGCGAGCAATGCTCGCCCCTACAGATTATAATAGGGCTTTTTCCCAATCGGCGGGGCGGAAGCCCGGCAGAACAAAAGTATCCGTCACCAACAGAGGGCGCTTGACCAGCATACCATCGGACGCAAGCAGCGCGAGCTGTTCTTCCTCAGTCATAGTGGGCAGCTTGTCCTTCAGCCCCAGATTCTTGTACACAAGACCGCTGGTATTGAAGAACCGCTTGATGGGCAGACCGCTGCGGGCTACCCATTCCCGCAGCTCGTCCGCGGTGGGGTTATCCTCTTTGATATGCCGGGCGGTGTAGGCAATGCCGTGTTCATCCAGCCACTTTTTGGCCTTCTGACAGGTGGAGCACGGCGGGTATTGCAGGAACAGCATAGGTTCACGCTCCTTAGTATCAGTTAACTTATTATAACCCAGCGGAGGGCGGGTGTCAATCGGTCATTTTTTTCGATGCATCGTATCTAAACGGAGCATCGGTTTACAAAGCACAAATTTCGTGTTACCCTTAATGCAAATAAGAACGGAGAGATTTTATGGACGCTAAGAGTTTCGGGGTATTTCTCGCACAGCAGCGCAAAAAGCAAGGATTTACACAGGCAGAACTTGCCGAACAGCTACACGTAACCGACAAGGCCGTAAGCAGATGGGAGCGCGGCATCGGTTTGCCAGACATAAACACATTAGAGCCTCTGGCCAACGCTCTGCAAATGACCTTGGACGAACTAATTCACGCCGAAATAAAGCAGGAGCGCAGTACTGCTTCAGCTGTACAAGCATTTGTCGATTTGTTTTCTCCACAATCTCAATCTGTTTGGCGAACAATACGTTCAACCTGTTTTATCCTTTCTGTAGCTCTTTGCATAGTTGCACTCGCACTCTGCCCAGGCAATGTTGCCATTCAATGGAAGGTCAATTTTTTTGCTGTCCCCATAGCCTACGCAGGAAAATTCGTGGTGTTTCCCGCTTTGGCACTATTGGAAGCGGGCACATTGTATTTTTGGAAATTTTGTGATGCACACATTTCACTTCAAGAAAAACATTTTTTGACGTGGTGTTATATTCTTCATCCGCGCTTCGCAGAATTTGTGAAGTTGCTTCGAGAAGCAATTTTTCTGTTCTTCTTTGGCTTTCTTATCCCTTTTTGTGCACTTATGACCCTGTTGTTAAATACTCCTCATTTCTAACACTTCCTAATTCTAACAAAAATCCCGCCACCTGACGGTGGCGGGATTTTTAGTACAGGTTAGTGGTCGTAGGCAGCCTCAGCGGCATCGCGGGCGATTTCCGCCTGCACAAGCTCCTCCTCGACCTCCGGCAGACCAGTGCCGGCGGGGATGAGCTTACCGATGATGACATTTTCCTTCAGACCTGCCAGCGGGTCAACCTTGCCCTTGATGGCAGCCTCGGTCAGGACACGGGTGGTCTCCTGGAAGGAAGCAGCAGACAGGAAGGAGTCGGTAGCCAGACTGGACTTGGTGATGCCCAGCAGGACCTGGCTGGCCTGAACCAGCTTCAGATCGGTCTCACCGGCATCAATGCGGGCCTGAATCTCCTCGTTCTTGATCATGACATCGCGGCGGTTCACGATGCTGCCCATGATAAAGTCGCTGGAGCCGGAATCCTCGATGCGCACCTTGCGCATCATCTGGCGGACGATGACCTCGATATGCTTATCGTTGATGTCAACGCCCTGCAGACGGTAGACCTTCTGAACCTCGCTGATCAGGTAGTTCTGGGTGGCGATAGCGCCCTGAATCGCCAGAATATCCTGCGGGTAGGCATGGCCCTCGGTCAGCAGTGCGCCCTTGGCGACCTCATCGCCCTCCATGACCTTGAGACGCTGACCGAAGGGGATCAGGTAGCTCTTGGTGATGGGTGCGCCGTTCTCGTCCACGCCGTTGATCTCGGCATGGCGGGTCTTTTTGGTATCGTCAATGTGGACGGTACCGGCGATCTCGGACATGATAGCCATCGCCTTCGGGCGGCGGCTCTCAAACAGTTCCTCAACACGGGGAAGACCCTGTGTGATATCTTCGGCCGATGCGATACCGCCGGTATGGAAGGTACGCATGGTCAGCTGGGTGCCGGGCTCGCCGATGGACTCAGCGGCGATGATACCGACAGACTCACCGACCTTGACGCACTGGCCGTTGGACATGTTGGAGCCGTAGCAGCGTGCGCAGACGCCCACATGGGCGCGGCAGGTCATGACGGAGCGGATCTCCAGTTCGGTGATGCCGGCGTTGACGACCTTCTCGGCGTCAAACATATCCATCATCTTATCCTTGCTGACGAGCAGCTCGCCGGTGGCGGGGTCCATCACATCATGCAGCGCGTAGCGGCCGTTCAGACGCTCCTTGAAGCTCTCGACAACGGAGTTGCCCTCGCTGATCTCGCGGACCCAGATGCCCTCGGTCGCGTGGCAGTCCTCCTCACGGATGATGACCTCCTGAGAGACATCAACCAGACGGCGGGTCAGATAACCGGAGTCTGCGGTACGCAGAGCGGTATCGGCCAGACCCTTACGGGCGCCTCGAGAGGAGATGAAGTATTCCAGAATATTCAGGCCTTCACGGTAGTTGGCGCGGATAGGCATTTCCAGCGTCTTGCCGGCCGTGTTGGCCAGCAGGCCGCGCATACCGGCCAGCTGCTTGATCTGGTCCATAGAACCACGGGCGCCGGAATCGGACATCATATAGATGGGGTTGCGCTGGTGGTTCTTCTTCAGGTTGTCGCTCAGAGCCTCGGAGACTTCCTCGGTGGCGGCCTGCCAGATCTCAACGGTCTTGCGGTAGCGCTCCTCATCGGAGATCAGGCCGCGGTTGAAGTTCTTCATGACCTTCTCGATCTTCTTATCGGCAGCAGCCAGAATAGCGGGCTTTTCCTCGGGCATGATAGCATCGGGGACAGCGACCGTGATGGCGGACAGGGTGGAGTACTTGTAGCCCTGTGCCTTGATCTGATCCAGCATCATGGCGCAGGTCTTGGTGCCGTGCTTGGTCAGGCAGCGGCTGATGATGTCGGGCAGGCCCTTCTTCGTCAGCTTGTCGCTCTTGCCGCCGGAGGCGATCTTGAGGGTGCGGGGGTTCATCTCATAGTCGAACTTCGTAGCCGGGTCGGTACGATCGACATAGCCCAGATCCTGCGGGATCGGGTTGTTGAAGATGATCTGGCCCATCGTGGTATCGACCAGACCGGTCTCCTCCACGCCGTCAAAGGTCATGGTGCGGCGCACCTTGATGGGTGCCTGCAGGGTGATCAGACCCTCGGAGTACGCCATCATGGCCTCGGCCTCATCGCGGAATACCTTGCCGTGGCCCTTATCCTCGGGGTTGACGAGGGTCAGGTAGTAGCTGCCCAGAATCATATCCTGCGTGGGCACGGTGACGGGCTCGCCGTCAGAGGGCTTGAGCAGGTTGCCGGAGGCCAGCATCAGCATCTTGGCCTCGCGCTGGGCCTCGGTGGACAGCGGCAGATGGACAGCCATCTGGTCGCCGTCAAAGTCAGCGTTGAAGGGGGTGCAGACCAGGGGGTGCAGCTTGATGGCACGGCCCTCGACCAGAACAGGCTCAAAGGCCTGAATGCCCAGACGGTGCAGCGTAGGCGCACGGTTCAACAGGACAGGGTGGCCCTTGATGACGGTCTCGAGAGAATCCCAGACCTCGGGGCGGGCACGCTCGACCATCTTGCGGGCGGACTTGATGTTGTTGGCCTTCTCCTTCTCGACCAGATCCTTCATGACGAAGGGCTTGAACAGCTCGAGGGCCATCTCCTTGGGCAGGCCGCACTGATACATCTTCAGCTCGGGGCCGACAACGATAACGGAACGGCCGGAGTAGTCAACACGCTTGCCCAGCAGGTTCTGACGGAAGCGGCCCTGCTTGCCCTTGAGCATATCGGACAGGGACTTCAGCGCACGGTTGTTGGCACCGGTGACCGGGCGGCCGCGGCGGCCGTTGTCGATCAGGGCGTCCACAGCCTCCTGCAGCATACGCTTCTCGTTGCGGACGATGATGTCGGGGGCACCCAGCTCCAGCAGGCGCTTCAGACGGTTGTTGCGGTTGATAACGCGGCGGTACAGATCATTCAGGTCGGAGGTCGCAAAGCGGCCGCCGTCCAACTGCAGCAGGGGGCGCAGATCCGGCGGAATGACGGGGATGACCGTCATAATCATCCACTCGGGGCGCTGGTCGCTCTCGAGGAAGCTCTCCACGCACTCCAGACGCTTGAGCAGGCGAACACGCTTCTGGCCGTTGGCATGCTCAAGTTCCTCGCGCAGCTCCTTGCTGAGCTTGTCGAGGTCGATCTCGGCCAGCAGCTTCTGGATCGCCTCGGCGCCCATGCTGGCTTCAAACGTATCCTCGTACTTTTCACGCATCTCCTTGTACTCACGCTCGGTCAGCAGCTGCTTTTTCTCCAGCGGGGTGAAGCCGGGGTCAGTGACAATGTAGTTGGCGAAATACAGGACCTTGTCCAGCTGACGGGGGCTGATGTCCAGCATCAGGCCGATGCGGCTGGGAATGCCCTTGAAATACCAGATGTGCGAGACAGGTGCAGCCAGCTCGATGTGGCCCATACGCTCACGGCGGACCTTGGCGCGGGTGACCTCGACGCCGCACTTGTCGCAGATCTTACCCTTGTAGCGGATGCGCTTGTACTTGCCGCAGTGGCATTCCCAGTCCTTGGTAGGTCCAAAAATGCGCTCGCAGTACAGGCCGTCGCGCTCCGGCTTCAGGGTGCGGTAGTTAATAGTTTCAGGCTTCTTGACCTCACCGTAGCTCCAGTTGCGGATCTGCTCGGGAGAAGCAAGGCCGATCTTGATCGAATCGAAAACGTTGTTTTCCATGAAACGAACCCTTTCTTAAACTCTTGTTGTTTCGATGATGACGGGCGACTTTTCAAAATCCGCTGCCCTGCCCTGCCGCGGCGGCAGCACGCGCACCGCGCAGGGAAAGACAGTCTTGTTCCGGATTTATTCGTCGAAACTCACTTCGTCGGAAGCAGGCTCTGCAGCAGCAGAGTTGTTGTCATCCAGCACAGAAGGATCATCGAAGCCAGCATCGGCGTCCTTGATGTTGTAGTCGTTGAGCAGTTCGCTCTCCTGCACGACGTTCTCGGTACCGGCCACGTCACGCATGTCAAAGCCGGTCTCTTCGTCGTCAAAGTTCTGGCGCATGTCGATCTCATTGCCGTCCTTATCCTGGACCACGACGTCCAGACCCAGGGACTGCAGCTCCTTCAGCATAACGCGGAAGGACTCGGGGATGCCCGGCTGCGGGATAGGCTCGCCCTTGACGATGGCCTCGTAGGTCTTGACACGGCCCTCGACGTCATCGGACTTGACGGTCAGGATCTCCTGCAGGGTGTAAGCAGCACCGTAAGCCTCCAGAGCCCAGACCTCCATCTCACCGAAGCGCTGGCCGCCGAACTGGGCCTTGCCGCCCAGAGGCTGCTGGGTGACCAGAGAGTAGGGGCCGGTGGAACGGG
>ERZ833515.2070-NODE-2070-length-12255-cov-3.512705_pt1 | contig 12255 bp, 8 predicted proteins | sample MGYA00519949_ERZ833515 | MGnify/ENA primary metagenome ERZ833515 (study PRJEB31850, sample SAMEA3708741) | human gut metagenome | biome: human gut; feature: human-associated habitat; material: faeces | place: China | collected 2014 ...
GAGGATGTTCCCTCAGAAGCTGCAATTGCCGCTGTTATAACTGCCACAAGCTCAAGATCATCTGTCTCATCGCTTTCTTCTTCAGCTGTAACTATCTGTGAAATAGCATTTTCTACACCGCCGGCAGGTTTTTCTTCTTTCTTTGCACCAATATTATTTACATATTTAAGTAATGAAATGATGAAAGAAATAAATATTAATACGATAAATACTGTACCCATACCGATAACTGTATTTAAAACTGCTTTTTCCATCTTCTCACCGGTTGTATATACCGGATTGATGGCTGCACTTGAAAGATTGTAATCATCATCAAATACAATTTCATATGTACAGTTTCTCTTTTCATATTCTGTCTTAACTGTAACAGTTCCAAGAGTACTTGTCTCGTCGCTTATCTTTAACTCAACACTGTCAATAGACTTTAATCTGCCTAAATCGCTGCGGCTCTTAACCCAGCTGTTACAAAATTCAACTGTTGCAACATTCATGCCTTCAGGATTAACAATATATAAATCATGGTTAATCTCATCTATGCTTATTGCATTCTCAGCGTTTGCCTTAACATCATCATCTGACGTTACATCAAAATACTTAATCATATCAACTGACCAGTTTTCAAGTTCAGTAGATACAGCTGCAAGCTTCTGTTCTTTCTTTGATTCCTTTGCAGAATCAGAAGAAATAGTCTCTGTACACGCTGTAAGTCCAAACACACACGCTAAAATGCAAAACAACAGTAAGAATTTCTTAAAATTAATCTTCTTCATATTGTCTCACCTCTATATCAGACCGTTCCATGCTTTTTATCAGGTCTATCCTCTCTCTTTGTATAAAGCATCTCAAACGCTGCAGCAACATATTTTCTTGTATCTTCAGGATTAATAATTGTATCAACATATCCTCTTGCTGCTGCTGATTCAACGCCTGACTGAAGTGCTGCATACTCAGCTGCTTTCTCTGATATAACTGACTGGACATCAGCTGACTTTGCAATATCATCAGCATACATAATCTTAGCTGCCTCATTAGCATCCATCATTCCAATGCTTGCATCAGGCCATGCGTATGTAACATCAGCGCCGAGTGCCTTTGAATTCATTGTGACATAAGCACTGCCGTAAGCTTCTCCTGTTATAACATTAACCTTTGGAACATTTGCATTTGCAAAAGCATATGTAAGTTTAGCAACTGCCTTTGCAATACTCTTCTCACTTCTGACATCAGCTGCATATCCCTTAACATTAGTAAGTGAAAGTACAGGAATATCATAAGCATCACAGAAATTAATAAAATCTGCTGCTTTATATGCACCATCAACTGTAAGTACAGCATCGAAATCAGCTGACTTTTCTCCATTTTCATCAAAAAGAGCTGTTCTGTTAGCAACTGCACCGATTGTAGAGCCATCTACCTGAATGAAACCAGTTACCATTTCCTTAGCGAACTCTGCTTTTACCTCAACAAAGAGATTGTCATCTGAAATATCAGAAAGTGCAAGTGCAGGATCTGCAATCTCAGCTGCCATATCAGCACATACTCTGTTCAAATCATCTTCACAGTCAGCAAATGCTTCTGTCTCATTATTAGCTGGTAAAATTGAAACAAGCTGACGGATTCCGTTAGCAATTGTCTCTTCATCACCTGTAAAATCTACAACGCCTGCCTCTGCCTGGAACTTTGCACTTGATGTATCAAGCTTTTCTGCATAATTGCCAGCAAGAGCATTAGGGCTGTTTACGAAAAGATGTCCTGTCTTTTCTTCCATAAATGTGAAATCAGAAAGTCCTGCAAGTACAGCAAGTCCACCACCACAATTACCATAAACGGCTGTTATCTGTGGAATAACTCCTGATGCATCCGACATCTTTCTATAAATCTTACCAAAAGCATCCAGTGCATCTGTAGCTTCCTGCAGTCTGAGTCCTGCACAGTCGATCATTCCGATGACAGGTGCGCCCATCTTCATAGCCATGTCATAAATTTTTGCAATCTTCTTGGCATGCATTTCGCCGACGGTTCCGTTTAATACGGAAGCATCCTGGCTGTATACATATACAAGATTTCCGTCAATTACACCATATCCGGTGATAACACCATCTTTTGGAGTATCCTTATCCTGAATGTTAAAATCAGTATTTCTTGCTTTCACATAAGCACCGATTTCAACAAAACTTGCGTCATCAAGCAATGCATTAATTCTATCGCTTGCTGACAGGGTGAGTTTGTTGCTCATTTCTAGCCCTCCATTAAATTTATTTTTAGGAGTTACATAAAAGTAATTCCAAATTTATGCCGATTTTATTGTAAAGCCTTTACGAATTTATTTCAAGTAAAATTATCATTACGACACAGTTTTTTCAGCACTTTTTAACAATCGAACATCCCTACTATTTTTACTTAAAAAACAAAAGGGGAAAGTGGAAGTAATTGTCAGAAAATACCCCATTTTCCCCATAATTGTCTGTTTTGTAGTTAGTTGTTCATAACTATACAGCCTTTAATTTTATATTAATCCTTCAGGACATTTTTGTTTGATATCAGATAATCAATCAGTGAAATGATCGTTAATACAAGTGCAGCATAAATCAGCACCTGTTCAATCACAAATATCACTTTCCCTCCAAGATTACCGATTAGAAAACAAACCATGACCATCTGGACAACAGTCTTTAATTTGCCCCAGATACCAGCCGCAATAACAACACCCTTTTCTGCTGCGATCAGCCGGAATCCGCTAATGATAAATTCTCTCGCAATGATGATAATAACGATCCATGCAGGAATCCGTCCCTGATCAACTAATGCAATCATCGCAGAACATACCAGAAGTTTGTCTGCTAACGGATCCATGAATTTTCCAAATGTTGTGACCAGATTACATCTTCTTGCGATCTGTCCATCTAATGTATCCGTGATCGCTGCAGCGATAAAGATACCAAGCGCAATCCATTTGGCTGCTGCAAAATCAAGATACATAAACACAACAAAAAATGGAATCATTATAACTCTCAATATTGTTAATTTGTTTGGTAAATTCATTCTATCATCTCCCCTGTCAGATCATATTCATTTGCATCTGTGATCCGAACCTGTACAAAGGTGCCGGACATCAACTCATACGGTGCATCAACAAATACCATACCATCTACATCGGGCGCATCCCGATAAGTTCTTCCGACATATACATCGTCTTCTGCAACATAGCCTTCGATTAGTACTGTAAGGCTCTTGCCAAGCAGCTCCTGATTCTTGTCGTATGATACTTCCTGCTGCAATGCCATTATATCATCCCGCCATTTTTCTGCAACCTCATTTTCAATCTGATCAGGAAATGATGCTGCCGGAGTTCCTTCCTCCGGTGAATATGTAAACACACCCAGGCGGTCAAATTCCGACTCATTCACAAACTCCATAAGCGCTTCATGATCCGCTTCTGTTTCACCGGGAAATCCTGCGATCAGCGTTGTACGGATCGCAATATCAGGCATCCGGATCCGAAGCTTTGCGATCAATTCTACAATATCCTTTTTACAGGTACGTCTTCCCATGCGTCGCAATACAGGATCTTCTGAATGCTGGATCGGTATATCGAGATAATGACAGACTTTTTCTTCCTCCGCGATCGTATCGATCAGCTCGTCTGTGATCTCCTCCGGATAGCAGTACATCAAACGTATCCACTGGATTTCCTCGATCTTGCAGAGTTCATGTAATAATTTTGAAAGTGTCTTTTCACCATACAAATCCACTCCATAGAGTGTTGTTTCCTGTGCAACAAGGATCAGTTCTTTTACTCCCTGTGCAGCAAGCTCTTTTGCAGATGCCAGAAGCTGTTCCATCGGAATACTTCTGTATTTTCCTCTGATATATGGAATCGCACAATAAGTACACATCTTGCCACAGCCTTCTGCGATCTTTAAATATGCCATAGAAGCGCCGGTCGTAACGATACGTCCGCCAACTGCCTCCGGCATATAATTAATATCCGTAACAAAGGAATGTTCCTCATCGGAACTGATCGCATCTACGATCGCGTCATAATTTGCAGCTCCGACGATCGTATCGATCTCCGGCAGTTCTGCAAGGATATCATCTTTATATCGCTGTGACAGGCAGCCGGTAACGATCAGCTTCTTTAATGATCCTGTCTTCTTCAGCTCTCCGTATTCTATTATCGTATTAATACTTTCTTCCTGCGCATCTTTGATAAATGCACAGGTATTGATAACAACTGCCTCTGCCTCATGTTCATCATTTGTGATCTCATGTCCTGCCTTATGCAGAAGTCCGAGCATTACCTCACTGTCCACAAGGTTCTTATCGCAGCCCAATGATACCATCAATACTTTCATATATGTTCTTTCCTCAGGTTATTTTATATTGATCGAATCTACACAGTTATGCATAAGCATTGCGATCGTCATAGGACCAACTCCACCCGGTACAGGAGTAATTGCTCCTGCAACCTTGCTTGCTGATTCAAAATCAACATCGCCGCATAATTTGTTATTCTCATCTCTGTGTATTCCGACATCGATCACGGTTGCGCCCTCTTTGATATAGGATGCATCGATCATCTTCGGTCTGCCGATCGCAACTACAAGAATATCTGCACGCTTACATACCTCTTTCAGATCCTTTGTCTTTGAATGACAGATCGTAACCGTTCCATTCTCGCGTAATAACAGCATAGCCATCGGTTTGCCTACGATATTGCTTCTGCCGATCACGACACATTCTTTTCCTGCGATCACGATTCCGGAACGCTTTAAGAGCTGGATCACACCAGCCGGTGTACAGGATACAAATCCAGGCTGACCGATACTTAATGCTCCAACGCTCATCGGATGGAAGCCATCAACATCCTTTAATGGTGAGATTGCTTTAATGATCTTGTCCTCATCGATATGTTTTGGAACCGGAAGCTGTACCAGAATTCCATTTACAGCATCGTCCTTATTCAATTTATCGATCAATTCTAACAGTTCTTCCTCCGTTGTCTCTTCCGGAAGCTCATAAGACAAAGAATCAATGCCGATATAGGCACATGCCTTTTTCTTATTGCCGACATATACGGAAGATGCCGGATCATTTCCTACCTGGATAACTGCCAGACAGATCTTTACACCTTTTGCCGAAAACTCTGCAACCTGTTCCTTTAATTCATCTTTTATCTGTTTTGATATTGCTTTTCCATCAATCAGTTGAGCCATATTTGATTTATTCCTCCTTAGAATAATCCGCAAATTACACCATCATCATTTACACTGATATTTTCAGCAGCCGGCACCTTAGGCAGACCAGGCATTGTCATGATCGTACCTGTGATTGCGACCACAAAGCCGGCACCTGCACTGACATATACTTCACGGATATTAATATCAAATCCTTCCGGTCTTCCAAGCTTCTTTGGATCATCCGAAAGTGAATACTGATTCTTTGCCATACATACAGGGAAGTTTCCAAATCCCATCTCTTCAATCTTAGCGATCGCACGATCTGCTTCCGGACTGTATGTTACATTTGCTGCACCATAGATCTCTGTTGCAATGCATGAGATCTTTTCTTTAATTGACAGCTCATCTTTATATAATACTTTAAAATCACTCTTTTTGTTCTCAAGTGTATTTAATACTGCATTTGCAAGCTCGATACCGCCTTCGCCGCCTTTTTCCCATACATTTGCAAGAGCGAAATCACAGTTTCTGTCTTTACAGAATTTCTCCACAAACGCAAGTTCCGCATCTGTGTCTGTGATGAAACGGTTTAAAGTAACGACAACAGGAACCTGATACTTCTGAAGATTCTCGATGTGCTTTTCAAGGTTTACGATACCTTTCTTTAATGCTTCCAGATTCTCCTGACCAAGCTCTGTCTTCGGTAAACCGCCGTTGTACTTCAATGCCTTTACGGTCGCAACCAGAACAACTGCATCCGGCTTCAGTCCGTTCATACGGCACTTGATATCAAAAAACTTCTCTGCACCAAGATCTGCTCCGAATCCAGCCTCTGTAATTACATAGTCTGCCAGCTTTAATGCTGTCTTTGTTGCGATTACACTGTTACAGCCATGTGCGATATTTGCAAATGGTCCACCATGCACAAGTGCAGGTGTATGCTCCAACGTCTGGATCATATTCGGCTTGATTGCATCCTTTAAGAGTGCAGCCATAGCACCAACCGCTTTCAGATCCTTTGCTGTTACAGGCTCGTTCTGATAATTATAAGCAACAATGATCCTGCCAAGTCTTTCCTTCAGGTCATTGAAATCCGCTGCCAGACAAAGGATCGCCATGATCTCTGATGCAACCGTGATCACGAAGCCATCTTCTCTTGGCACACCATCTACACGCTTTCCAAGTCCGATCACGGTATGACGCAGCGCACGGTCATTCATATCCATACATCTTTTAAATACGATACGGTTCACGTCAATGCCGAGTGCATTTCCCTGATGAATATGGTTATCCATCATTGCTGCAAGCAGATTGTTTGCAGATGTGATCGCATGGAAATCACCAGTAAAATGAAGATTCAGATCCTCCATCGGTACTACCTGTGCATATCCGCCGCCGGCAGCACCGCCCTTGATACCAAAGCACGGACCAAGTGATGGTTCACGAAGTGCGATAACCGCTTTCTTGTTCAGTCTGCCCATAGCTTCACCAAGTCCGACTGTGATCGTTGTCTTGCCCTCTCCTGCAGGAGTCGGATTGATCGCTGTAACTAAGATCAGCTTACCATTCTCATTTTTCTGTACGGAAGCGATCAGCTCATCTGACAACTTTGCTTTATATTTGCCATACATCTCGATATCATCTTCTTTGATGTCAAGCTTTGCTGCAACCTCCTTTATATTCTTCATCTCTGCCTGCTGTGCAATTTCGATGTCGTTTAACATTTAATATGTCCTCCCTGAGTGTAATTTTATCCTATAGCAGGTAAAATCTGCCTATGCACGCTATATCCCTTCACCGGCATTTTCCCTGTATAAATATCATTTGAATCTGTATTATAGATTATTATCTATATATTCGTCAAATTCTTCCTGCGTCATAAGTATCTTTCTTGCCTTTGTGCCCTCCTCCGGACCTACAACCCCGGCACCTGCAAGCTGATCCATGATACGTGCCGCACGATTAAAGCCGATCTTAAACGCACGCTGCAGCATTCCGATTGAGGCCTTTTCTTTATCAATGATAAAGCGTCCGGCTTCTACAAAATAATCATCCTTATCACTTCCACCGCTCATACCGGGTGCACCGGCCGCTCCGGTCTGTGTAATAGACTTAGATATATCATCATCATACGTTCCGACACCGTTCTGTTTCTTCAGATACTCCACAACGGCTGACACTTCTTCATCAGAAACAAAAGCTCCCTGTACACGAACCGGTTTTGGATAACCGGTCGGATAAAATAACATATCACCCTTACCGAGAAGCTTCTCTGCACCATTCATATCTAAGATGGTTCTGGAATCTACACCGGATGATACAGCGAATGCAATTCTCGATGGAACATTTGCCTTGATCAGACCGGTAATAACATCTACCGATGGACGCTGAGTTGCTATAACCAGATGGATACCTGCTGCTCTGGCAAGCTGTGACAAACGGACAATCGCGTCTTCCACTTCTCCGTGAGCAACCATCATCAGGTCGGCAAGCTCGTCCACAATCACAACGATCGTCGGCATTTTCTTTAACTTCTCATCATCTACTGATCCGGAAGCAAGTGCCTGTTCTACTTTGTCATTATATCCCTGTATATTTCTGACTCCACATTCTGCAAACATCTGATATCTTCTGGTCATTTCCTCTACCGCCCAGTTCAGTGCACCGGATGCCTTCTTCGGATCGGTTACAACCGGGATCAGCAGATGTGGAATACCATTATAACAAGCAAGCTCTACCATCTTCGGATCGATCATGATCAGTTTTACTTCTTCCGGTTTTGCCTTATATAAGATACTCATTATCAGCGTATTGATACAGACCGACTTACCAGAGCCTGTGGCGCCGGCGATCAGCAAATGCGGCATCTTGGCTATATCCGTAACGATAACCTGTCCACTGATATCTTTACCGACTGCAAATGCGATCTTGGATTTGGAATTCTTGAAATTATCCGATTCCACCAGTTCACGAAATGCAACAATTGAATTTTCTTTGTTTGGTACTTCGATTCCAATCGCTGCCTTGCCGGGGATCGGAGCTTCGATACGAATATCCGCGGCTGCAAGATTTAACTTGATATCATCTGCAAGACCAAGGATCTTACTGACCTTCACGCCCTGCTCCGGCTGCATTTCAAACCGGGTAACCGCCGGCCCGCAGCTATAATTTGTAATCGTAACATTAACACCAAAGTTTTCCAATGTATTCTTCAACTTGATCGCTGTAGAGCGTACCTGTGCATCCCGGTTCGCATTGTGATTCTTCGGTGGCTGTGCCAGAAGATTGGATCCCGGAAATTTATACTTTGCTCCCTCTTTATAGTTCTTCTGTCCGGGCTTGTCTGCCGCCGGTGCAGGCTTCTTCACCGTCTGAGAGTTCTCTGCCTTTCCTGTCACACTGGAAAATGCAGAATCCATATTCGGATCATAATCATCCGGTATCACACTGACAACCTCCGGATGCTCATTTCCATTGATCGCACCGGAAAGAACATCTTCTTCATCCTCAAATTCAGCATCAAAGATATCTTTTGTCTGCTGAACAGGAATCTCCTGTGTATCACCCATAGGAACTGCCGACGAAACACCGGCTGCCGTTTCTACAGGAGCAGGTTCTGATTTTCTCCTGCTCTTTGTAACCGACGTTTTCTTCGCAAACGATACCGGTATCTGTTCTTCTCTTTCATCATGAAGTACAATCTTCTCTACATCATTATTAAATGTAAGAAAATCGTCATCTGGTACATTTATTTCATGGATCTCATCCTCATTCTCAAAGAAATCCTTCGCTTTGCCCTTATGCTTTTCATCGCTTTCATAGACCTTCAGGTTCTCAAGCCTTACCTGGCTGTTTCCGGATTTTCCGGACTTTTTCTTATTCTTTTTAACCGGTCTGCGCTCCTGCTCCGGTTCTTCATATTCTTCTTCCCTGTAAAAGCTGTTGATCAGATTCTTAAATGTATCGATCACTGAGATTCCCGTGATCAGCACGAACATAACAAGCGCACCAAGGATCATTACCAGTGTTACGCCCACGATACCGATCGTATTTCTGAAAATAAAGAACAAACCGCCACAGATAATTCCACCGCCCATATGCTCCTTATATCCATCCAGATATAACTGTTTTACCGATAAATAATCGGTTGTGAAGATCATCTGGCTGATCATCGATATGATCATCAGAACCACACCGATATAGATTACTTCATTTCTAACCTTTTTATTACCAAGATTGGAAATAATAAATGCCGATGATATAAAAAGATATACCGGAAATATGTATTCGGAAAATCCGATCACGCCAAACAGGAAACCGGATATTGCATCGCCGACCTTTCCACATTTGCCAAAGTTAGCGATCATCAAGAATATGGAAAAAGCAAGAATGACTAACAGGATTACTTCCAGACGTACTTCCCTGTTATCTTCTTCTATCTGTTGTTCCATCTGTTTTTTTGATGTGTTTGGGTTCGATACTGTATTTGACTTTTTAGCTGTACTATTTTTCTTTCCCGTACCATTTTTCCCGGTTCCACCGGTGGCTCTGGTCGTTCCGTTCTGTTTTGCCGTCCCGTTTTTCTTTCTGGTTTCAGCCATTTTCTTCTCCCACTTACTTAACTTAATTTAACGTACAAAATAATAAATGACAGATATCACACCTGCGCATAAACAATAAATGGAATATCCCTTGAATTTATTGTTCTTTACTGATTTCAGCATCACTTTGATACAAAGAAAGCCTACAACGCCCGCAACGATCATACCGATCACATAATTCAGGATCTCTGATCCGGCAAGACTTGCACCTGCCAGATCCGGGATCTGAAGAATACATGCCCCAAGGATTGTCGGAATCGACATGATGAATGAATATTTTACTGCAAATTCTCTGTTGAATCCACATGCAAGACCTGCTGTGATCGTAGAGCCCGATCTTGAAATACCGGGAAGAGTTGCAATACCCTGAGCCAGACCGATAAATAACGAATTCTTATATGTAGCCTCTGCCGGTCCTTTATTGCCCTTCTGAACACGATCAGCAATAAATAAGATCACAGATGTGATACAGAGACAAAATCCCGGAACTAATAAAGTATTTCCGGCATTTTCAATCTTACTCTCAAACGGAAGTGCGATCACCATAGTTACAAGTGTTGATAAAATAACAAGCATTACAAATTTACGGTATTCCGTTTCAATGATCTTACGATATGGTTTCTTCTCCTTGGAAAACAGATTTGCAAAAAATCTCCCTACATTGCAGCAGGCAAGACCGATAATCGTAAATCCTTCTACAATCAGTTCAACAATATCCTTCCAATACACAATAAAGATGGCAACCAACGTACCAAAATGAAGCAGAATATCAAACATGATACCTGTATCTGTATTTACATGAAACATATTCTTAAAAATTGCGAGATGTCCTGAGCTGCTGACGGGAAGAAACTCGGTTGCACCCTGAATGATTCCCATAATGATTGATTCTAATAGTGACATAATTGCTCCGATCTGCTGTATAACCAGCACTGTTTTATTATTTTTCTCTATCTATACCGTTTTTCTATGTACCGGCCAAAAGCCGTAAAAAAACGAACCATCAGCCTATTTTACTATCATTCCATCAATTTATCAAGTCATAGAGTATGTTTAATGCATCCGATACTCCTCCGATCCGGTCAATAATGCCGCATTTGACTGCTTCTCTTCCGACGAGAACCGAACCGATATCTTTGGATAATTCCTGTGTATTGAACATGATCGATCTTAATGAATCTTCATCGATCTTGGAATGACAGGACGTAAACTGTATGATTCGATCCTGCATCCGTTCGATATATTCGTAATTTTGTCTCACACCTAATACGGTATCGGACACTCTGAGAGGATGTACGACCATTGTTGCTGTCGGTACTATAAATGATACATCACCCGATACCGCAAGCGGCACACCGATCGAATGACTTCCTCCAAGCACCAGTGTAACAACCGGTTTGCTGATTGATGCCAGCATCTCTGCTATTGCAAGACCAGCTTCTACATCCCCGCCTACTGTATTTAATAATACGAGTACACCTTTGATGCTCTCATCATCCTGAACAACCGCAAGCTCCGGCAATACATGCTCATATTTTGTAGTCTTGGTATCAGATGGCAGACTGACATGCCCCTCAATCTCCCCGATGATATCAAGTAACAATATATTATATTTTTCTTTGTTTCCGTTTATGATGATCTGACCATTTTCTACAATAAGTTCCTGTCTTTTTAATTCCTGATCCATATAAACGACTTCCTTTCTTATAGCCAGAAATGTTCCACCTGTATAAATACGAATATCATTTTTGCTTTCCCATTCAACCATAACTTTTTTGCAAAAAAATAACAGGCAGGAAGATTTTTTCATTTCTTCCTGCCTATTGTTTGATACTTTATATGAAATTATTCATAAATTACATAACGAGTGTAATCTCATTTACATCATCCAGTTCATCAAATAGAATATAGTTATCTTCCATCGCCTTTCCATTTACAGTCATGCTCTGGCAGCCACTTTCATGTCCGTCCGGATTTGTAACATGAATATTTAACTTCTTGCCACGATAGTTCTTTGTGATATCGAACTCTTTCCAGTCGGATGGTACTGCAGGTGCGATCTTAATTCCGTAGAAATCAGGACGCATACCCATGATACCCTCAACACATCCAACCATACAGGTGGATGCTGTTCCTGTCAGCCAGTGAACATGGGAACGGCCTTCATAAGGACTTCCAACTGACTCCGTGAACTGACCATGGCAGTAAGGCTCTAACTTACGAACCTCAGCCTTATCATTCATAGATGCCGGTGAACTCTCGTCAAAGTATTCAAATGCACGATTACCATGTCCCATCAATGCTTCAGCAAGGATGATCCAGCCCTGTGGCTGTGAGAAGATACCTGCATTCTCCTTTGTTCCTGCATTGAACAGAAGCATCAGTGCTCCGTCAAACGCATGCTCCTTATATGGCGGGAACATCAGTCTGACACCATATGGTGTATTTAATTCTCTGTGAACAGATTCCAATGC
>ERZ833515.2078-NODE-2078-length-12225-cov-11.964503_pt1 | contig 12225 bp, 11 predicted proteins | sample MGYA00519949_ERZ833515 | MGnify/ENA primary metagenome ERZ833515 (study PRJEB31850, sample SAMEA3708741) | human gut metagenome | biome: human gut; feature: human-associated habitat; material: faeces | place: China | collected 2014 ...
GTGCCGCATTCCTCCCCCACCTGAAGGAAGGGGACTCCTGCGGCAATCCTGTTGACCGTCGGGCCGCACGCAGCCGCTCAACCCAAAGGGCGGCGGCCTCCCGGTCGGGATCCACCACCGCGTCGGCGGCGGGGAGCGCAAGCTCCGGAGTTTGGAGAAGCGCCTCGGCTTCGAGTACGGGAAGCTTCACGCCGGCGAAGCGCCCGGGCGGGAGCGTCTGCACACCGAGCTCGTCGGGAGGCAGCGCCGGGAAGGCGCTCTCCCAGGCGACGAGCGGAACGAGGAGGCCGCCGGCGCGCCCCACGATTACGGGAAGCGCCGTCTTCTCCTCCGCTTCACCCCTGCGCTCGGGCGCGAGGAGCACGAGCACCTCCGCGGCCCAGAGGCGCTTGGCGCGCAGCCGGTCGCGGATCCAGAAGAGGGGCCAAAGGACGAAGAGCACCCAGAAGGGCGAGGTGAGGATGAGCGCCACCGCAGTCCAGGTTCCCGCAAGGGTTCCCGAGAAGGTGACGGTGGCGCCGAATACCGCCCACAGCCACCAGGCGAGCCAGAAGCGCCGCCGGCGCGCAGCCGGAACGGGCGTCTCGACGAGCCGTTCGGTGAGTTCGAGCGTGTTGACGACTTCTTCACTCATGGCAGCATCTCCCCCGCTTCATTCGCTTCACCCGCGCCTCGGAATTCCTTGAGGACGCGGGCGCGCAGCTGTCCGCAGCCGCCGTCCACGTCCTGCGCGGCCGAGTCGCGCAGCGTCGCGACGACGCCCGCAGACCGCAGCCGGCGCACGAGCTCCGCGGCGTGCTCCCGTTCGGGACGCCGGTAGGGGCTCCCCTCCACGGCGTTCACCGGAATGAAGTTCACCATCGCATAGTGGCCGGCGAGAAGCCGTCCCAACGCGTCGATCTCGTCCAAGCCGTCGTTGACGTCCTTCATCAGGGTCCATTCGTACTGCACGGGATAGCCCGACGTCCGCCCCCAGGCCTCGGCCGCGGCGACGAGGTCCGCGACCTTCATGCGGCAGCCGCGCGGCAGCAGGCGCGAGCGCTTTTCGTCGTCCACCGTATGGAGCGACAGAGCGAGCGCCGGGCGCACGTCGGAGGCGTTCAGCTCGTCGAAGAGCCTCGGGTCGCCCACCGTCGAAATCACGAGGTCTTTGTGGCCGAAGGCGCCGTATTGGGCGAGAAACCGCACGGCCGAAAGAACGTTCCTGAGGTTGTGCGAAGGCTCGCCCATGCCCATGAAGACCACCTTCTTCGTTGCGGGACGAAGCCGGCGCGCCGTCGCCGCCTGCGCGACGATCTCGAGGTCGGTGAGCTGCCTCACCAGACCGCCCCGGCCCGTCATGCAGAAGACGCACCCGACGGCGCACCCCATCTGCGTCGAGACGCAGACGCCCCGACGGGGAAGCAGCACCGACTCGACCGTCTGCCCGTCGCCCAGGGTGACGAGGAGCCGCTCGCTCTCCGGGTCGCCGCCCGGATGGCGCGAGCGGATGCGCGCCGCAGCCTCGAGCGCCTGTCGGATCTGCGGCAGGCGCTCGAGGACGCGCTTCGGGGGGAGCGGCCGCCTGCCCGAAGAGAACGCCTCCTGATCGGGCCAGGGCGCGAGCCCGAGCCACGCGCGGTAGACGAGCCGCTTGTGGCCCGCCTTGGCGCCGAGGAGCTCGAGCCGGCGCTCGAGGTCGGCGAGCGTCTTGAGGGGCGTCTGAGACGGGGCGGCGTCGGGAACGTCTTGGGCGCCGCCGGGCGCCGGAAGAGTCGGGGATGGTGGGGTCATGCAGGGTGGGCGAGAGGCAGAAAAGGCAAACGCCTGCATGATGCCACAGGCGCCCGAACGCATCAGCATCGGGCGAATCCGCGCCCTGCCGCCGATCCCAGGCGCTTTTGCCCCTTCAGAGGAGCTCCTCGCGCTCGAAGAGCAGGCGGAGCGCCCGCGCGACCTCGTCGTTCAGATCCGCACGGTGCGTGCGCCGCGGCAGCGGCACTCCCGCCATGAGCGTGCGCTCCCAGCGCTGTCCGAGAATGCGCAGGCGTCCGGACGAAAGCCGAAAGGCGGGCTCGAGGGGGCGTCCGAGCGCAGGCGCGAGCCGCCCGATCATTTCGGGGTCGTTCGCGGCGTCAAGGAGCTGACTCGAGAGAAAGAGGACGAGGAGCGGCCGGCGGCGCAGGAGCTCTTCGGCGAGCCGCCCACCCTCGCGGACCGCGTCGCGCACGACGTGGCGGTCGCGGGGCCGCCCGTCCCAATGTTCGGGCCAGGTGAAGATCGAAAAGCGCTTCGCGCTCTTCTGCACGGGGAACCCCGCGGCGGCGAGCCACCGCAACGCCTGCGGGATGCATTCGCCGCGGTCCACGCGGGCGGCGGTGACGACGCCGCGCGCGCGGGTGATCCGCTCGAGCGCGGCGGCGCGCGCCTCCCCGCCGGCGGGAAGCGTCGATTCGTCCACCTCCGGCCCAAAGCCGGGCGGCATCACGATGAGGACGCCCCCCGACAGGTTTTCCGGCGCGTCGGCCGTGCCGGGGGCGTTCACCCTCACTCGGCGGCCTCGCCGGCGGCGCTCAGGTGCTCCGCATCATCGGTCGGCCGGCGCACGGGCGGGAGCCGGTAGGCGAGCTCCTCGGAGAGCCCCAACTCCTGGATCTTCCGCGTGAGCGTGTTGCGCCCGAGCCCGAGGCGTTCGGCCGCCTCGATGCGCCTCCCGCGCGTCACCTGCATGGCGGTGCGGATGAGAGCGCGCTCGAACTCGTCGGAAAGCGACTGCCAGACGCCCGAATCGCCCGCGACGAGACGCTTTTCGGCCTGCGCGGAGAGGATTTCCGTCCAGCCGGCGGCGGGATGCGCCGCCGCGGGCGCCACTGCGGGCGGCTCGACCGGCGTGGTCCCGAAGCCTTCGCCCGAAAGCGCGGGGGCGGGACGGGCTTCAAGCGCCTCCGGATGGGCGGCGGCCGCCGCCTCCGCATGGCGGATTTCGTAGGGCAGGTCCTCGGCGCGGATCTCCTGCGACGGGGCCATCACGAGGAGCCACCGGCAGAGGTTTTCGAGCTGGCGGACGTTTCCCGGGAAGGGGAAGCGCTCGATCACGGCGAGGGCCTCGCGCGTGAGGGTCTTGGGCTCGACGCCCAATTCGCCCGCGCCCACGGCGAGGAAGTGCGCCGTCAGGGGCGCAATGTCCTCGACGCGGTCGCGCAGGGGCGGCAGCCGCAGGCGGATCACGTTGAGGCGGTGATAGAGGTCCTCGCGGAACTGGCCGTTGCGTACCCGTTCCTCGAGGTTCTGGTTGGTCGCGGCGATCACGCGCACGTCGGCCTTGATCGGCTGATGCCCGCCCACGCGGTAGAAGTACCCGTTCGAGAGCACGCGCAGAAGGCGCGTCTGCAGCTCCATGGGCATGTCGCCGATCTCGTCGAGAAAGAGCGTGCCGCCCTTGGCCTGCTCGAAGCGCCCGTAGCGGGTCGCCGTAGCGCCCGTAAAGGCGCCCTTTTCGTGGCCGAAGAGCTCGCTCTCGAGGAGTTCGCGCGGAATCGCCGCCATGTTGATCGCGATGTAGGGGGCGCGGCTTCTGCGGCTGTGCTTCCAGATTGCGCGGGCGACCACCTCCTTGCCCGCACCCGACTCGCCCGTGAGGAGCACCGTGACGTTGCTCTGCGAGAGGCGGCCGATCGCGCGGAAGACCTCCTGCATGGCGGGCGCCTGGCCGATGAGGTCGGGCACCTGGCGCTCGGCCTCCGCGGGGGCGGGCTGCGGCTCGGCCTCGCGGCCCGCAGCGGCCGTGCGGCGGCGGGCGTCCTCCATCGCGCGGCTGATGAGCTCGACGGCCTTGTTGACGTCGAAGGGCTTCGTCAGGTATTCGAACGCCCCGCCCTGGAAGGCCGAGACGGCGCTGTCGAGGTCCGAGAAGGCCGTCATGATGATGACGGGCAGGTCGGGCGCGACTGCCTTCACCTTTGCGAGGAGATCCACGCCCGAGAGGCCCGGCATGCGGATGTCGGAGACGAGGACGAGGGGGAGCGGTTCGTGCGCCGCCGCCATCGCCTCGAGCGCGTTAAGCGCGTCCTGGCCGCGCTCGAAGAGCCGGCAGCCGACGCCTTCGCGCGCGAGCGCGCGCTGCAGCACCCAGCGGATCGCCCTGTCGTCGTCGATCACCCAGACGGGCTGCGCACCCGTCTCTTCGGTCGAATGAATGTTCTGGTCGTCAAGCATCTTGGATTCCTTCCGTGCCCGGTAGTCCGCCGCGCGCGCCGCATGGGGGTGGAACCGTCTGCGCCGCCGAGCGCCTGCCGCCGGGCGCCTCTATTGGGCCTTTGTTCTTTGCGTCCTGCCGGCGCCCCGCTCAAGGGGCAGGAGCACCGTGAAGTCTGTTCGTCCCGGCCGGCTCTCGAGGGTGATCGCCCCGCCCGCCTCTTCGACGAAGGCCTTGACGAGGGAGAGCCCCAACCCCGAGCCCTCGGCGCGCCCGGTGACGAGCGGGAAGAAGATCCGCTCGCGCAGCGCGGGCGGCACGCCCGGTCCGTTGTCGATCACGTCCACGCGCAGCGCGAGCCGCACGCGCGCCCCCGAGAGCAGCACGTCGCGCGCGATGCGCGTCTTCATCACCAACTGCGCGCGGCCGTGGGCGCGCTCTTCGCTCATCGCCTCGGCGGCGTTGCGCGCGAGGTTGAGGAAGATCTGGATGAACCGCCCCCGGTCGCCCACGACCGGCGGCGCGGAGATGTCGTAGTCGCGCCGGATCGTAAGCCCGGCGCTGAATTCAAGGCCGATCAGGCTCTTCACGTGCTCGAGCACTTCGTGGATGTTGATCGGCTCCTTCGTCTGCGCGGCCCGGTACGGCGCGAGCAGCCGGTCCACGAGGGCCTGCAGGCGCGCCGCCTCCTCGAGGATCACGCTCGTGCATTCGCGGTCTTCGTCGCGCACGAGCTCGCTCTCGAGGAGCTGCGCCGCGCCGCGGATCCCTCCGAGGGGATTCTTGATCTCGTGGGCGAGGTTCCTCAGGAGCTCGCTGTTCGCGGCCCTCAGGCTCGTCTCCATCGCGTCGCGTTCGGCGCGCAGCGCGTCTTCGAGCTCCGTCGCCTCGATGATGTAGGCCGTCCCCTCGGGGAGCCCCGCCGCGGGAGCGTCCTCCGTCACGGTCGAGAGCACCGCACGCACCCGGACGGGGGCGAGGAGCCCGCGGTGGAATTCCGTCACGAAGCTGTAGGCGAGGGGCTGGCCGCCCTCGGGGAGTGCCGCAGGACCGTCGCCGAACCACCCGGCCGCCTCGTCGAAGAATTCCGCCGCCGCCTCGCCCGCGAGCGCGCGCCGCGTGCGGCCGATCAACGTCTCGGCCGCGGCGTTCACCGTCGTGATGCCCCCTCGGGCGTCGAGGCAGAGCACCACGGTCGAGAGCAGATCGAAGGCGCAGACGCGCCGGACGGACGATGCGCCTGTGGGAGAAGGGGTGGGGGACGGTACCGTCATGGTGAAGGCGAAGGGAGTCGAGAACGCCTCGGAGCGGGAGACCCCGCCGCGGGACGTCCGAAAAAAAATCGGGGACGATGCGCCGCACCGTCCCCGGGGATGCTCCCTCCCGCGGCGTCCCGCATGCGGGACGACGCGGCTCACAGGGAGCGGCTGCAGTCGGACGACCTGCGTCCGGTCAGTGCGAGTAGTAGAGGTCGAAGTCGAGCGCGGTGACCGCCATCTCGGCCTTGAGCACGTCCTTCCTCTTCTCGGCGATGTACGCGTCGATCAGGTCGTCGGAGAAGACGCCGCCGCGCGTGAGGAACTCGCGGTCGCGGTCGAGGCTGTCGAGCGCGACCTCAAGGTTCGGCGCGACGGTCGGGATCTTGGCGTTTTCTTCGGGCGGCAGATCGTAGAGGTTCTTGTCGGCCGCTTCGCCCGGATGGATCTTGTTCTGGATGCCGTCGAGACCGGCCATCAGGAGCGCGGAGAAGCCGAGATAGGAGTTGCAGAGCGGATCCGGGAAGCGGACCTCGATGCGGCGGGCCTTCGGGCTGTTGACGAACGGAATGCGGATCGAGGCGGAGCGGTTGCGCGAGGAGTAGGCGAGCTTCACCGGAGCTTCAAAGCCGGGCACGAGGCGCTTGTAGGAGTTGATGCCGGGGTTGGTGATCGCGTTGATCGCGCGGGCGTGCTTGATCACGCCGCCGATGTAGTAGAGCGCGAGCTCGGAGAGGCCGGCGTAGCCGTTGCCGGAGAAGAGGTTCTGGCCGTCCTTCCAGATCGACTGGTGGACGTGCATGCCCGAACCGTTGTCGCCTTCGACGGGCTTGGGCATGAAGGTGGCGGTCTTGCCGTAGGCGGCCGCGACGTTCCAGACCGTGTACTTCAGGATCTGCGTCCAGTCGGCGCGCTGCACGAGCGTCGAGAAGCGCGTGCCGATTTCGCACTGGCCGGCGCCGCCCACCTCGTGGTGGTGGATTTCAACGGGAACGCCCTGCTGCTCGAGGAGCGTGCACATTTCCGCGCGAATGTCGGCGAGGCTGTCGCAGGGCGGAACCGGGAAGTAGCCGCCCTTGACGCGGTTGCGGTGGCCGAGATTGCCGCCTTCGATGTCCGCGCCCGAGGACCACGGCGCCTCTTCGGAGCCGATCTTGAAGAAGGACGCGCCCGAGCGGTGATCCCACTGCACGGAGTCGAAGATGAAGAATTCGGGTTCGGGGCCGAAGTAGGCGGTGTCGCCGATGCCGGTGGACTTCAGATACGCTTCGGCGCGGCGGGCGAGCGAGCGCGGATCGCGCTCATAGCCCTTGCCGGTCGTCGGCTCGAGCACGTCGCAGTTGAGCACGAGCGTGTTGGCCTCGCGGAACGGGTCCATGCGGGCGGTGTTCGGGTCGGGCTGCAGCAGCATGTCGGAGGATTCAATACCGCGCCAACCGATGAAGGACGAACCGTCAAAGGGCTGCCCGAGCTCGAACGTGTCTTCGTCGATCTTGTCGGCCGGGATCGTCAGGTGCATTTCCTTGCCGAGCAGGTCGGTGAGGCGCAGGTCGACGAACTTGCAGTCATTGTCCTTAATCATCTGCAGCACATCAGCAGCGGACGTCATAACTCTTCTCCTACAGTGCGGCCCGGTCAGCCGGCCGCCGGAAAGTGATTGGTTGATGCCCCCTCACCGGTCGGGGGGAGAACCTGCCGGAAGGGTTTGTACCGAGTAGTGAAGCAAGGCGCGTGCCAAACGCCGGGCGCCCATGCCCCGCGCGCCCGCCGCGGCGCCCGACTGCCCGGCCGATCGGGCGGACGGGCGCACCACATTCAGGCGCCGCACGCGCCCTAGGCCGCTTCTCAGTCTCTGCGACAGGGATTATGCACGGGAGAAGGCATTCAACGCACCACTTCGGTGCGCATTCTGCGCCAATGCATCTGCGGCACGTCAAATCGCCAGTGAGAGCGCGCACCAAAATGGAACGCACGTCCGGCGGGACGATCAAAGGAAGGCCTCCTGAACGTCCGAGAGGAAGTCGAGCCCCCGGCGCGTCGTGCGGATCCGCGCGGGATCCGGGTCGAGGAGCCCCGCTTCGCGCAACCCTTTGAGTGCGGGCGCAACCGCCTCGAGCGGGAGCCCCGTGCGCTCCGTGAAGAGCGCCGCCGGAACGCCCTCAAGGAGCCGCAGCGCGTTGAGCATGAATTCAAAGGGCAGGTCCGCGGCCTCGACCCAGCGGGACTCCTCGACGCGCGAACGGCCGAGCAGGGGTGCGTCCAACCATGCGCGGGGGTTGGCGCGGCGCATTTCGCGGCGGACGCCCGCAGGGGTCGTCACCTTGCCGTGCGCGCCCGCGCCCGCCGCGAGGTAGTCGCCGAAGGTCCAGTAGTTGAGGTTGTGCCGGCAGCGGTGTCCGGCGCGGGCGTAGCCCGAAACTTCGTAGCGCCCGAAGCCCGCCCGTCCAAGGATCTCCTCGACGAGCTCGCCCATCTCCGCCGTTTCGTCTTCGTCGGGAAGTCCCTCGGGGACGCGCTTCGCGAAGGCCGTTCCCGGCTCGATCGTGAGTTGGTAGCAGGAGAGGTGCGTCGCGCCGCTCGCGACGGCCTCTTCGAGCTCCTCCCTGAGCCCCGCCGACGTCTCGCCCGGCAGGGCGTACATCAGATCGAGGTTGAAGTTCTCAAAGACGCTGCGCGCCTCGCCGACGGCGCGCCTCGCCTCATCGGCCGTGTGGATGCGCCCGAGGCGCTTCAGGCGCTCGTCCGAAAAGCTCTGGACGCCGATCGAGAGGCGGTTGACGCCTGCCTCTCGGAAGTGCGCGAACTTTCCCGCTTCGACCGTGCCGGGATTCGCTTCGAGCGTCACCTCGCAGTCGGGGGCGAGAGGGAAGCGTTCGCGAAGGCCGGCGAGGAGCGCCGCGAGCGCCCCGCCCGACATGAGCGAGGGCGTGCCGCCGCCGATGAAGATCGACGCGACTTCGCGCCCCTCTGCGTCGGTCCTCCATCCTTCGAGGTCTTCGAGGAGGGCGGCGACGTATCTTCCTTCGAGCGCGGCGAGGTCCGCGGGCGCCCGGTGCGAATTGAAGTCGCAGTAGGGGCACTTCCTCACGCACCAGGGCCAGTGCAGGTAGATCGAGAGCGGAATGCGGGAGGGGTCGAGCGCCGCCATCAGTCGACTTCCGCGCCGGTGAGGCCCCAGCGTTCGCGCATGAGTTCGGCCATGCGCTTCAGGGCCTGGCCGCGGTGGCTCACGGCGTTCTTCTCTTCGGCCGTGAGCTCGGCCGCCGTGCGGCCGAATTCCGGAAGGTAGAAGTGCGGATCGTAGCCGAAGCCGCCCTCGCCCTTCGGCTGATCCGTGATCTCGCCGCGCCAGAACCCTTCGGCGATGAGGGGTTCGGGGTCGTCGGCGCTGCGCAGGGCGACGAGCACGCACGTGTAGTGCGCGCGCCGGTCGGCGACGCCGGCGAGCTTCTCGACGAGGAGGCGGTTGTTGGCGGCGTCGCCGGCGCCTTCGCCCGCGAAGCGGGCGGAGTGCACGCCCGGCGCCCCCTGGAGCGCCTCGACGCACAGCCCCGAATCGTCGGCCATCGCCGGCAGCCCCGTCTCGCGCGCGGCGTGGCGGGCCTTGGCGAGGCAGTTCTCGACGAACGTGCCGTAGGGCTCGTCGCAGGACGTGACGCCCAACTGCTTCTGCCCGGCGACGGTGAGGCCGAGCGCGGCGAACATCGCCTGGAATTCACGGATCTTTCCGGCGTTGCCGGAGGCGAGGACGAGGAGGCTGCGGGCGTCGGCCGCGGGTGTGGTCTGGGTCATCTCTGGTGCTCTTGGGTCTGGTGGAAGTTCTGCGGGGAGGCGGCGGATCAGCCCTCAAGGGCCGCGCGCTGCAGGCGCGCGAGTTGGGCGTTCCCCTCCTCGGCGAGCGCGAGGAGGCGCGAAAGGTCCTCCTTCGAGAAGGGCTCGCCCTCGGCCGTGCCCTGGATTTCGACGAAGGCGCCCCGGCTCGTCATCACGACGTTCATGTCCGTGTCGGAAGTGCTGTCCTCGACGTAGTTGAGGTCGAGGACGGGCTCACCCGCCCACATGCCGACCGAGACGGCGCTCACCTGGGCCTTGAGGGGATCCTCGGCGATCATGCCCTTGGCGAGCATCCAGTCGACGGCGTCCCGCAGCGCCACCCAGGCGCCCGTGATCGAGGCGCAGCGCGTGCCGCCGTCGGCCTGCAGCACGTCGCAGTCGATCTGGATCGTGTGTTCGCCCAACTTTCTGCGGTCCACCACGGCGCGCAGGCTCCGGCCGATGAGGCGCTGGATCTCCTGCGTGCGCCCCGACTGCTTGCCCTTGGCGGCCTCGCGGTCCGTGCGGGTGCCCGTCGAGCGCGGGAGCAGCCCGTACTCGGCCGTCACCCACCCTTCGCCGCGGCCCTTCAAAAAGCCCGGCACGCCCGGCGTGACGCTCGCCGTGCAGAGCACGTGCGTGTCGCCCGCGCAGATGAGCACGCTCCCCTCGGCGTACTTCGTGAAGCGCCGGGTGATCGTGACGGGACGGAGCGCGTCGACGGCGCGGCCGTCGGGACGGGGGGTGTTCGGATACTGCGGTTCGGTCATCTTGAGCTCTGCTGCTGCGGAAATTCTGTCCATTCGGGGGGAGCGGCAGGCTCCGGGCCTGCCGCTCCCGGCAGCCCTCATGCTACTGCAGACGCCCTGGGGCGGGCGCGTCCCGCCCGAACCGATCCCGCTGCGGCGCCCGTGCCCTCCGGTCGAACGCTCTAAAATGCGCGCACTTTCAAAACAATTCCCTTCCCGGAGCACATGGCGCTTCCCATACGCGACGGCCCTCAATCGTCCCGCGCCCGCGACGCTCCCGGCGGAAGGCACCCTGAGAAGGAGTTTGCGCAATGTCTTCAGTCTCCAGCATGACGGGCTACGCCTGCGCCGACGGCAAGACCCCGGCCGGCACCGTCACCGTGGAATGCCGCACGGTCAATTCCCGCTTCCTTGATCTGACGCTGCGCCTTGACGACGGCCTGCGCTTCGCCGAGCCCGCCGTGCGCGAGCGTCTGCAGAAGCGCCTCACCCGCGGCAAGGTCGAGGTGCGCATGTCGCTCACGGCCGACGAAACGGCGCTGCCGACGGCGGTGAACCAGGGGGCGCTCAAGCGCCTCCTCGCCCTGCAGGACGCCGTCCTCTCGGCCGACGTCAACGCCGAGGAGCTCTCGGTCGCCGAAATCCTCGAGATGCCCGGCATCACCGCCGCGCCCGCCGTGGACCGCGACGCGCTCCTCGCGGCCGTCCTCACCGTGCTCGACCAGGCGCTCGAGCAGTTGGTCGCCGCGCGCCAACGCGAAGGCGCCGCCCTTACGAAGGTTCTTCTCGGCTACTGCGACAAGATGGCCGGAGTCGTGAAGGAAGTCCGCGGCGCGATGCCCCTGATCGTCGCCAACCTCGAGACGCGCCTCACCGAGCGCCTCGAAACGGCGCTCTCGAGCGCCCTCACGGAGAAGAGCACCCTCACGAAGGAGGAGGTCTGCGACCGCATCCGCCAGGAGGTGACCCTCTATGCGATCAAGATGGACGTGGACGAGGAGATGAACCGGCTCGAGACCCACATCGCGGAGGTGCGTCGCCTGCTCGCCGCGGGCGGCGCCGTCGGGCGCAAGCTCGACTTCATGGCCCAGGAGATGAACCGCGAGGCGAACACCCTCGGCTCCAAGGCCGCGGCGATCGAAATGACCCAGGCCTCGCTCGCGCTCAAGATCACGATCGACCAGATGCGCGAACAGATCCAGAACTTCGAATAATCCTCACTCAAACGACCGTTTTGGGAGAATCCGTCATGGCCGAGACCGACCTCAACGCCCCCGCCGCCGCCCGTCATCCGGGCCGGCTCTTCCTCGTCACCGCCCCGTCGGGCGCCGGAAAGTCCTCGCTCGTCAACGCGCTCCTCGAGCGCCAACCCACGATCAAGCTCTCGATCTCCTGCACGACGCGCGATCCGCGTCCGGGCGAGGTGAACGGCCGCGAGTACCACTTCATCACCGACACGATGTTCCAGGAGATGAAGAACCGCGGCGAGTTCCTCGAGTGCGCCCTCGTGCACGGCCACTCCTACGGCACGAACCGCACCTGGATCGAGGCGCAGATGGCGCAGGGCAACGACGTGCTCCTCGAGATCGACTGGCAGGGCGCGCGCCAGGTGCGCGCGAAGTTCGCCGGCACCGTCGGCATCTTCATCCTCCCGCCCTCGATCGAGGCGCTCGAATGGCGCCTGCACCACCGCGGCACGGACTCCCCGCAGACGATCACGCGCCGTCTGATGGGCGCGGGCGCCGAGATCGCGCATGCCCCGGAATTCGAGTACGTTATAATTAATGAAGATTTCGATACGGCCCTCAGCCAGCTTGAGGCCATCGTGACGGCGAGCCGACTGACCTATGCTCAGCAGGCCCTGCGCCACCACGATCAGTTCGCGAACCTCGGCGTTCCGGTCTGATTCCTCGCTTCGCTGGCCTGATCGGGCCTTTTTCCGTCTACTGCTCACCACTCAAGAAAAGACAAATGGCACGCATCACCGTTGAAGACTGCCTGAAGAGAATCCCCAACCGCTTCCAGATGGTTCTGGTTGCGGCCTACCGTGCCCGTCAGCTCTCGCAGGGCTACGCCCCTAAGATCGACGCCAAGGACAAGCCGGCCGTCATCGCCCTGCGCGAGGTCGCCGACGGTCTCGTCGGCACGGACATGCTCAAGCATGTGCAGTAACCGAACGCACTCAGACTTCTGACGCAGACGGCCGGGCCGCCTCTCTTCGTGTCCGCACGAA
>ERZ833515.2083-NODE-2083-length-12209-cov-2.948165_pt1 | contig 12209 bp, 7 predicted proteins | sample MGYA00519949_ERZ833515 | MGnify/ENA primary metagenome ERZ833515 (study PRJEB31850, sample SAMEA3708741) | human gut metagenome | biome: human gut; feature: human-associated habitat; material: faeces | place: China | collected 2014 ...
CAGGTTCTTGCTGCGTCCCTTGATGGTGATATTGCCTTCGGCGTCCATCAAGGCGAGGTCGCCTGTGTGCAGCCAGCCGTCTTTGTCGATCACTGCTTCTGTCGCTTCGCTGTTCTTGTAATATCCCAGCATTACGTTAGGCCCTTTGCAGACGATTTCGCCAACGATATTTTCCGGATCGGAAGACAGCACCCGTACGTCCATACGCGGCGCGGCTTTTCCGCACGAACCCGGCTTGAATCTTGTCCAGTCTTCGTAGCAGATGATCGGACCGCATTCTGTCATGCCGTAGCCTACTGTATAAGGGAAGTCTATCATTTTAAGGAATTGTTCTACTTCCTGATTGAAGGCTGCTCCACCTACGATGATTTCTCTGAAATTTCCACCGAACGCTTTGATCATTTCTTCGCGTATGGTTGCTTTTATCTTGTCGTTGATGATGGGTACTTTGAGTAAGATTTTCATGGTCGGCGTTTCCAGTTTCGGTAGTACGCTCTTCTTGATAATCTTTTCGATGATGAGCGGAACGGCGACGATGAGATTCGGTTTTACTTCTTCGAATGCCTGGAAGATAATCTTCGGACTCGGCATACGGGTGAGGAAGTAGATGTGGCAGCCGACGGAGAACTCATAGAGGAACTCGAAGGCCAGTCCGTACATATGTGCCATAGGAAGCATGGAGACGATCTTGTCTCCGGCTTTCAGTTCGAGCACTTCATACGCGAACTTGGTGTTCGACCAGAGGCTACGGTAGGGGAGCATGACTCCTTTTGAGTAGCTCGTTGTGCCGGACGTGTAGTTGATTACTGCCAGTTCTTCGGGTTCATCCTTATGGTATTCGATGTGTTCTTTGCGGAAGTTCTTCGGGTATTTCTTGCCGAACATTTCGTTCAGATGTTCACGTGCGTGCGTCAGTCGTTCGCTGCGTGATACCAGTAAGGTGAAGTCGTTCATCATCAGAATACCTTCCAGCAGGGGCATTGCCGATTCGTTGAGGTTTTCCCACACCATGTCTCCTACAAATAGTAATTTGGCTTCGGAGTGGTTGACGATGTTGTGCACATTGTCCGCCTTGAACTCGTGAAGGATGGGGACGATGACTGCTCCATACGTCAGTGTGGCGAGGAAAGTGACTCCCCAATGGGAACTGTTCCGCCCGCAGACGGCTATTTTATCTCCTTTACGAATGCCGCTTTCTTCGAAAATGATATGCAACTTTTCGATTTTGCGGGCTACGTCTTTATACTGTAGGGTGGCTCCCTTATAATCTGTCAGGGCGTCTAAGTCCCAATTGTTCTTGATACTATTTTCAATGTAAGCTATAAAACTCTTTTCCATTGTTTTTGCACATTTGGTATTAAATTGTGCAAATATAGTAATTAAATTAAGAATGAAGAATTAAGAATGAAGAATTTTTGGAAATGGGGAGTCTTGGGGTAATAAGGGACTAAGATGTGGAAGTATGGGAAAAGTGTTGGGAAGTATAGGGGAAGGAGTTGTGCCACGCCTTTGGCACAAGTGTTTCCGGCCTGTGGCACGATTGTTCCTTACAGATGACATTACTGTTCTCTCTATAAGAAAAGGAAGTTATCAATGCTTGTTAGGGTCGATAAGAATGCATGGTAATGTCATTAACAATGCTTGTTAAGACAGTCCACAATGCATGTCGCAGTCATTAACATGGATTAATCCGAAAAACCGGTTGTTTTCAGTCTGTTCCTAATGAGCTGAATTAGAAGTCGGTAGTGTCTTACTTCTCCTCCTTCGGGAAGGAGGAGTACCCGTAGGGGGAGGTGGTAGGTAAGCATATAACTTAATTTATTATTATTAGTTTATGTGTTCACCTACCACCTCGGTCTTCGACCACTCCTCCTTCCCGAAGGAGGAGAATGTAGATACTACCGACTTTTTAGTCACCCCCCAATTGAAGTTAGTACTGATTTTCAACATAATCTTACTCAAAGACAATATCGATTCCTTACAAAGACAATACGTATTCTTCCAGTTCTTCCAGCTCCTTCTCAGTGACAGGCTTATGAGGTCCGTGAACTTTCAGCATATCCTTCATCGAATAGCTACGACCATCGTAAAGATAGGGAGCTGTACGCCAGCATTCATTCAGTGCCGGAACATCCATAGACAGTCCCTTGTCCGGGCCCGTTGTCCAGCCTACCTTATACTGTTTCTGATCCGTATAGTACTCTCCGGAATGGCAGCTCGCACAGTTTTCCTCAAAAATCTTCTTTCCCTTCTTTGCCTTACCGGAAAGTTTACCGTTCACAAGGTATGGGCTTGGCAACGGTTTCAGGGATTTCAGATATTCATCGATGGATTCGTATATTTCGTCTTCACCTTCCATAAACAGAATATACTTCACACCCGAACGTACCGCTACTTCGGCATTCTTACGGATACCGGTCGCCATACAGGGCGGAGTCTGATGCGAAAGCAAAAGTGTCTTGGTATTCTTCGGGTTACCCATACCGTCATTCAGCAAGTCCCAGTTAAGTCCGTCCATGCGGGCGTCATTCGGATGACAGGTAGCACAGCTCTGCCAGTTCTGGAAACAAATAGTAGCGTCATGGAAATACATATCACCCTTTCCGACTTTCGTGAAAGCCAGCGGAGCACCCAAAACCTGCTTCTTCAGATTCTTGCCGTTCAAATCCATAGACACCAATTCCGAAGTATAATAGTTGGCAGTGAAAATCTTATCTCCGGTAGCAACCACCGAACGGGGGCCTTTCCCCTGTGTCGGGATAAAGTCGCGGATACCATATAAGAATCCCGCATCATTCGGAATATTATTCCATGACTTCACGGAAGGAGTCACCATCTCCCCCTGCTTTGCCTTCGCCAGACGTTCGTGCAAAGCAATGCGGTCAATACGAACCAGTTCCTGGCTTCCGGCAGCAGCTACGATAATCTGTTTATCATCCGGAGTGACAATCACCGACCACGGATTGGCGGCTCCCTTCTGAGGAGTATCCAACAATACGGAAGTCAGCAATTTCCTCGCCTTCAGGTCGATGATGGACAGCGTGTTTGTAGCCATCCATCCACGGTCCAGCTGATTGGTAGGCAACTGATAACGGGCAATCAAGTGAGTGACATACGCATACGTCTGATTTTTATCTACCGCTACAGACTTCGCATCGGTAGCACCGTTCGGCAACATGATGCGTCCTGTCACCTTCTTTGAAGGGACATCTACGATATCGAGCTGCACTGCAATAGGATAAGCCGTAGAAGGCATTTCCGGCAGATTATTGGCTATCAGCAGGCAAGAGTCTCCTGCAAACGGAGCCATAGCCACCGGTTCACGACCGATTGCAATCTTTGTCTTTACCTTGCGGGTTGCCGGATCTATTTCCCACAACTCGTTGTTGAAGCGCTGTGTCACCCAAAGTGATTTGGACACCGGACTATACAAGATATCCGAAGGCGTAGCACCGCTCTTTGTTTTTGACTGCACCGAAAGTTTCTTTCCATCCAGTTCGTACATCATGCCAGTGTTTCCGTCGCATACCACCCAGAGGTTGCCGGATGGGTCTTGTGTCATGGCGTTGACGGGCGAAGAAAGGGTCACTTTCTGTTCCGCCTTCTGTCCGTCGGACGACATTTTGATTAATTCATTGCCTGCCCTGTTCGTTACAAACAAGGACTTTCCACTGTCCGCCAGAAACAAACGATCCGGCGAAACCGTCTTTGCATCTTCTTTCCAACTAGCGCAAAGAAGTATAGCTATGATACTAACAGGTATCAATATCTTTTTCATTATTTCTGTTGTTTAGTTTGAAGAGATTGAATGTACTGGCGAATATTCTCCTGTTCCTCCATGCGGGCTTGTTTCCGCTTCTTATCGTAGCGGTCGTAAAACTCCCGGTCATGATCCGACCAGTTGTTCGCTTCCCGATAGTCACCGATCTGAGGAACGAGCAAGTCGATCCAGAGAGAAACTTTACGTATCTCCTGTGGTGTCAGTTTCGTACCTCCATGACCCTCTTCCAGACGCTTGATCAGATTACTCTTGTTGGACCCTGCAAAATAAGGAGGCAACAAAGTAGGCTGGGACAAAGCGCTGATCCAGTTTACTTCCGGATGATGGGCATCCCCTCTCCATGCTCTGTCGGGACCATCCGGACGGGCATGAGTCAGACTGAGATATGAATCCGTATATTTTCTTTTACTCTGTTTGTCCACTACCTTCAGTTCTCCTTTCAGGCTCATCGGGTGTTTCACTCCGTCATGACAAGAGATACAATTTCGGTCCCAGATAGGCTGAATCTCTTTCAGATAGCTGAAGTTACGTTCTCCCATTTCATCTTCCGGAGCCAATGCCTTGATTCCTTTGTCCATTGCCATGGATACCCGATGACCTGCCACCGGAACCGTATTCTTGTGTTCATGGCATCCTACACAACTCTGAACTTCGTTAGGCTGCAAAGTAGACCAACTGCGCATCGTCTGCACTACCCTGCCCTTTTCGTCCAACGCCTGGAAGTAAAGCGGTCTGCGGGCAGGTACTTTAAAGAAAGCGGAACCGTCGGGATATACATCCGTCACTCCGATCACTCTCTTCACGTCCCAAGCGGCATTGCCGACTCCTACCGGTGAACTTGCCAATGCACCACCTCCCTCATCATTACCATTCACTTCGCCTACACCGGCTGCACGGAATTGAATTTCTACGATACGAAGCTGTTTGATCGTTCCGGGAGCCACTCCTTTCAAGCCATTCCCTTCATAGATATTCTGCATATAATATACTCCTTCATTCTTCGTATAGTCTACAGAAGACGAACGATGGAACGGACGTTTACGGGGAGCAAGCAAGATGGGCTGATTGCAGGATATTTTCGAATCGGCAACCAGCAATTCACGTTCTCCGTTTGCATTCATCCAGTAAATGCCGAACTCCATCGGATGTCCGATGTGGTATCCCAGCGGAGTATAGGAAATCAGAAACTCCGTCTCGTTCAACGGGAAAGGATGCTGAAACTGGTCGGTAAACTGTCCGTAGCTATCTATACGCTCTGCCTCGGGTTTGCGCACCGGAGCAACAAACATGACACCTTCATTCTCATCTCTTCCGGCTTCGGGATCAATAATACCCAATTTACCGTGCTGGGGATTATGATGTCCCATGAAAACAGTCATCACTTTACGTGTACCGGGAATCTGACGGGTATGCGCTACCGTTGTCGGGAACCAGCTGTTCATTCCGTAATATTCGGCTTGTCCCGTTCCGTCAGGATTCATTTGGAACAGGGGTTGCGCCCATACTTGTCCGCGGTCATTATAGTCCCAACGAGTGTAAACTACACGACCGTCATCAAGCAAAGTCGGCGTAGTAGTATGCACCTGGTCGAAACCTACCTGACGCATATAACGTCCTTCACGGTCACAGAGGTACATATTGCTGACTTCGGTAAACCAGCAATCCACCGCACTTCCGCTACGGGTAGAGTTGAAAAGTATATTCTCATCCGGCAGATAGATACCTTCGATATCAGCGTGTCCTTTTCCAAAAGTCAGTTGCTTGACTTCACGTGTCTTTAAATCCATCTCATACAAATGGAAATCATCGTCTTTTGCAGACTTCTTCCAGGAGAAAAGCAGGTGCTGACCGTCAAAATGAAGATTAGGGTCACGATATACACCGTCTTCGTCCGTCAGCAGTGTTTCTTCCTCCGCCCAGATACCGTTCATCTTAATCTTCGACAGCGAACCGCCTGCAAAGTAGTTGCACTCTGCACGGGCATCGGAAACGCCTTCGGTATAGGCAAAGAAAGAAGGACGCAACGTTCTGAACTTCGTAAAAACAATCTCCGGCTGATTGGCAGTGAAAGTTTCCAGACGTTCGGCACGTCTTCTCTCGCACGCTTTCAGATAAGACAGGAAAGCGGCTTCGATACTTTCCGGATTATCATTGACAGCAGTAGTAATGTTCAGCTTCTGCATACGAAGAGAAAGCTGCCGGCTGAAAGAACCTCTGAACCAGTTTACATCTTTCCCGTCCTTTATATCTTTCGCATCATTTCCATCCTGTAGCCACCAGTCATAATAAACCGGATAATCATGCATCAACATCCGATGTGTATCTCTTACTTTACGCTCCAGCTCTTCCCTGTGATTCTCTTTCTTCTTTATCGTCTGAACCTCCGCAAACTGCTTCTGCATTTCGGCGATAAAACCTTTTGTGTCGGTTGGCTGGAAAGAAGTGTCCTTCGCCTGCCAGGCGAGGAACGGGACGAGCATGCAACATGCCAGCCCCCACTTCAACCATTTTATTAATTTCGATCTTATCATTTCAAATTCCTGTTTACCTTAAATTTACCTTTCCGAACCGGACATTACAGACCTTTCTTCAATTCTTTGTAAGCTTCTACAATCTGAATACCGCTTGAAGTACCGATGCGGGTAGCACCCACCTGAATCAATGCCAGTGCCGTATCGAGGTCGCGGATACCGCCTGCGGCTTTCACACCGATCACCGGACCTACCACACGACGCATCAATTCAACATCATGCACGTTGGCGCCTGCCGTACCGAATCCGGTAGAAGTTTTTACGAAGTCCACACCTGCTTCCTTTGCAATGCGGCATACGGTTTCTTTCTCTTCGTCAGTCAGGTAGCAAGTTTCAAGAATCACTTTACAGATCACACCGGCAGGTTTGCAGATAGAAACCATATCTTCGATTTCTTTCTTTACAATGTCTGTCTGTCCCTTCTGCAAAGCACGGACATTGATGACCGTATCAATTTCGGTAGCTCCCTTGGCAATGGCATCGCGGGTTTCGAATGCCTTGCACTCTACGGTATTCTGTCCCAGAGGGAAACCGATGGCCGCTCCTACACGTACACCCGAACCTTCCAACAGTTTGACACAGGTTTCCACTTCCGCAGGGTTGATGGCTACCATCGCAAACTTATACTGACGGGCTTCCGCACAGAGTTTTTCGATATTCTCCGCTGTTCCGAAAGGTTTCAGAAAGGTATGGTCAATCATTCCTGCCAGTTGTTCCACTGATAAATTTGCAATCACTTCGTTTATATTTTTCTTTTCCATTATTTTGAGTCGTTTAATATGTTAGTTAATTGTTAGTTCTTAAAAAGTCAATACACATTTCAATACTTCACCCCGTTTCACGGCAGCGAAGGCTTCTTCGATTTCTTCGATTTTGAAACGGTGTGTGATGAAGTCGGAAGCGGAAAGTCTGCCTTCTTCAATCCATTGTGCCAGCGTGGTCATAGCCGCTTTTTCTTCCGAACGGGTAGGCCACTGGTGCATATGCAAATCGAAGTTATAAGGCGCTTTCGACAAATCAAATGTCGGATTCTTCGTCATGACACCATATACACAGACATCACCGCCCATTTTTACCAACGGCAATACGGAATTGACTACTACATCAAGCCCTACGGCATCAATCACGGCATCGTAAGAACGATTGGCGGAGGCTATAAACTCCGGCGTGCTGATTTCGGCAGGTGTATATCCGTTGTCCGCTCCCATCCGGCGGGCTACTTCCAGTTTGGCAGGAAGCATATCGACGATGTCAATCTGCCCCAAGCCGAACAGTTTACCCAACTTGACGAAGCTCAGTCCTACAGGACCGGAACCTACCACTATCACTTTCTTTCCCGGAGTCAGGTTGAAATCCTTGAAAGCGCCCAGCACTTCACGCCAGGTGCAGGAGATCACCGCTTCTTCCGGCTGCACATGAGCAGGAACCGAGTTCTGAATCTCAAAGCTGTCCCAGCATCCCTGTTCGGGGGTAGCCAGTCCTTCTTCTTTCAGTACCTCGAAATCGTTCACCACTACATATTCGCTGAAACCGCCCCAGCCACTGTTAATTCCCTGCGCACCAAAGTCGGAGATCAGACCGCCGATAGCCCGGTCGCCTACTTTAAAGTTGCGTACTTTCTCGCCTACGGCCACTACAATTCCTGCATTCTCGTGTCCCAAAGCCAGAGGATAAGTATCTACTCCGGGAAAATGTCCCGCAATCAGTTTGCTGTCAGTCGCATTGCACAGTGCCACCATTTCTGTTTTCACCAACGCCTGATAAGCATTGATGACAGGAGTTTCGACCTCTCGTATTTCTATTTTGCCGGGAGCCAGCACAATTACAGATTTCATCGTATTCTTATTCATTTTTATAGGTTATAGTTCAGTTTTTGCTATCTCTGTGTACATCCCACACAAAGCGTGATAAGCCTGATCGAAAACAGGCATCCACGCTTCGTACTTCTTCACGTTTTCGGGAATAGGCTGCACCGTCTGCTCGATACGGACAAAACGGTCGATTACAGAGAAATCAGGGAAAACACCTGCACCGATACCCGCAAGGATGGCCGCTCCCATCGAAGTTGCCTCTTCGAGATAGTTAGGCACACGGATTTCCGCCTGATAGATGTCCGCCATCATCTGACGCCAGACAGGATTCTGAGCACAGCCGCCAATCACCGTCATGCGGTCGATAGGAACATGCTTGCGGAATATATTGATGATAAATCCGAGATTTAAGGTTATTCCTTCCATCACGGCACGCAACATATCACCATGTTTATGTCCCAGCGTCAGACCGATGAAAGCTCCTTTGGCATCAACGTTCCAGCGGGGAGTACGTTCACCCAGCATATAGGGAAGGAACAGGAGTTTGTTCGCACCTATCGGAGAGGCAATGATCTGTTCGTCGATCAGTTCGAACACGCTGCTTCCCGATTGAGCCGCCAGTGCCTGTTCATTCTGGCAAAGTTGGTTAATCATCCAGTTGTAGGATGATCCTGCCGCCTGCATCGTTCCCGACGGGTGCAGCATGCCGGGTACTACGTGTGCCCAGTTCATGGTACGGCGTTGTTCGTCTACAATCGGCTTTTCGACCGTCAGTGCTACCCAGGAAGAAGAGCCCAGATAGTTGTACGCAGTGCCCGGAGCCACACAGCCGACACCTACTCCGGCACAGCTACCGTCGCCACCGCCACAGATGACGGGTGTTCCGGCAAGCAGTCCTGTCTCACGGGCAGCTTCGTTGGTGATTTCTCCGATCACGTCAATCGACGAACGGACTTCGGGGAATAAAGAAAGATCGAGCTCTGCGGCTTCTATAATCTCTTCACTCCATTGCCAGCGGTTCAAATCGTAGGCATTGGTTCCCGACGCATCCGAAGGGTCTGTGGCGATAGTACCGCACAAACGGTAGTTGATGTAATCTTTCGCATTCAGCATTTTGGCAGTCTGCGCAAAGATTTCCGGTTCGTGCTTCTTTACCCACATCAGTTTTTCCACAGAGTAAGAGGCGCTGATCCGATGTCCCGTGATTTCGTAGAAATGGAGAGGGTCTATCTTTTCGGTCAACTTTGCTTCTTCTTCCTGCGAACGCTGGTCGCAATAGAGCATATGCGGACGAAGCGGATTACCGTCTTTATCTACGCAAAGACATCCCATCATTTGTCCGCTAAGAGCTACTCCGGCAATATCATTGGGTGATACCAGTTCGAGAAGTGCCTGTGTTGTGTCAACGATGGCTTTCCACCAATGGTGCGGATTCTGTTCCGCCCGGTTGCCGGAAGCATAGTCGGTAGGATAAGCAGCGGTACGCGAAGCTATCAACAGCCCCGATTCATCGAACAAAGTGGCTTTGTTCCCACTGGTACCCAAGTCATGTGCTAATATATACATTTTATATTTTCCTTTTCAGTTAATTGAATTAGAGTGCCGCATTCGTGTATCCGGTAAGGCCGACGAAGATTCCTCCGACAATGCCGCCCAGTATAATAACTACCCAACGTGGAAACGCTTCCTTCAGCAATCCACCGCGTGTGCCTTTCGGTGCGCAGAGCACGTCTGCAAAGATGAATCCCATCGCAATCGCCCAGCCCATGTCTACCCAAGGGGCACTGCCACGATTCCCCTGATGGATCAGGCTGAACTGCATCGGCAAGCCGTCGGCATCGTTCAGCAATCCGGTAGAGAAGCCGAATCCGGGCAGTTTATGATTAACCAGCCAGAACGTTCCGATGATAAGGGCGGCTGCCATGAATCCGCCTATCGGACCAAAGTCCTTCACCAGCTTGGGCCAGCTCATCAATACGGTAAATGTCACGGCAAAAGCCCCGAAAATAGTGGTGATGATTCCGGCATGATACATACCGAACATCTCATTATAGGTTTGTAACCATTCGCTCATTGTGTTCTCCTCCTTATTTTATCTTTCGGGCACAGTCGCACGAACGGATTTTCCAAACTACAATTCCCGCCAGTGCACCGCCTATCAGACAACAGACCAGTGTAGGCACTGCATAAAAGAAATTGGTAATATCTCCCTGAAAGCGGACGATTCCCCAGGCTATACCGGCAGAACCGATACACCATCCCTGATCGAGCCATATTTTTCCCGGAGGATTCAAAATCGCTCCGTTATAATGATTCATATACCACATGATGCCGATAATCAGCGTTGCCGCCAGCCAGCCGCCCATCAGACCGTAGGTCTTCCAGAGTTCCGGCCAGATGCCGAAAGCGAAACCACCACAGATGGCGGAGCCGGCAAAGGTCGATAGATAGTATTTCATATTATAGATATAGATAATGTGTTCTTGGGTTAATAATATTTTTTTAGGCACGGATTACACGGATTTCACGGTTAAAGATTACACAGTTTTATTAAATCCGTGTCATCCGCGTAATCCGTGCCTAAATCCTATTTTTTCTCTTCCAATGATAGTTTAGCCAGTGTGAAAGGCTTGTCGTGCTTGGTATTTACCTTGTCCGGTCCGGTCACCAGGTCGAAACAGGATACGATCACCTGACCGTTCCATACGATGGGTTCGCCCGGTTGGTCCAGTCCGCCATCGCTTCCATCGCAATCGGGGCTTTGGGCGATACGCTGAATCTTTCCGTCCTTATCTACACGGGCAACGGCATTTGCAGAGAAATCTGCTACCCAAATATTTCCTTTATCATCGATGCACATACCGTCTGTGGTACGAAGCTGAGTCGTATCCTGTGCCCAGACATCGTTGCTGACAACTTTTCCTTCCGCGTCCATCTTGATACGATGGATAGCGCCGTCACCGAAGTTACCCACAAAAAGGTCACCCGCTTCGTTAAACACGATTCCATCCAGTCCGTATTGTACTTCAGGGTTCTTAGTGATTACCGTAGTCAACAGGTTCTGATCTGCCGAAGTATTGGTTACTGCGATGTCACGGTCGTTCATATCAAAGCAATATACACCGCTGACAAGCAGACCGGAAGGGTCTTTGATCTGTGACAAAGAGCTTTGAGTCACATATAATTTTCCGTTACGGATACGGATACCATTGGGATGCTCCATGCCGGATGCTACCGTAATGGTTTCCTTCAACTGGTCATTTTCAAACTTCAGACGAAGTACACGTCCTTTGTTCTTTGCTTTCTCTGCACCGCTCCAGCCCTGATTATCACTAATGAACAGGTCGCCCTCTTCATTGAAGGCAAGTCCCATCGGAGAAGCCCATCCGGTTTCCTCCAATACAGGCACATCCAGCCATTTTGAAACGGCTCCATCCTTAGTAATACGCATCAGGCAAGCAGGCTGTGTGATATCTGCAAAATTGGGACATGCCAGAATCAAATCTCCATTGGGAGCAATGGCCATGCCATCCGGTGTCGGACAATAGTCCGGCAATGATACAAACAGTTCACTCTTTTGCGGAAGAGTATTCTCTCCACTCTTTTGTTTGGGAGAAGTACATTGAATACAAGTTGCTCCAATCAAAGAAGCGGAAATCAGAGATAGTAAATAATACTTTTTCATGGTTAGCTGATACAAATGTTTATGTTTATAATTTGAGTCCGTTAGTTCGGTACGCAAACTTACTGGAAAATCTCAGCAAAGAAGGAAAACAACAAATCAATAAAGGACAAAATTTGTTCATTATGACGCAAAAACGCCCCTTTTTTCATTAAAAAAGGATATAATCCTTCAACGGAATGATTCATTTCATCTCTCGATTATCCATCGACAGGGAACTCAATAATAATAGAAACCACATTATTTTATGAACGAATCAAATGAACGGAACCACTAAAAAGAAGAGTTTATTTAGAAGGTGCCTCCGGTCCGGATGGAGAGATTTACCGACTAGAATCTGCCGAAAAAAAGAGAATATGAAGTCATGCGATTAATGAAACAATCCGGCTGAAAATACAAAGCGG
>ERZ833515.2094-NODE-2094-length-12157-cov-18.540324_pt1 | contig 12157 bp, 9 predicted proteins | sample MGYA00519949_ERZ833515 | MGnify/ENA primary metagenome ERZ833515 (study PRJEB31850, sample SAMEA3708741) | human gut metagenome | biome: human gut; feature: human-associated habitat; material: faeces | place: China | collected 2014 ...
GAGCACCTGACTGTTAATCAGGGTGTCGCCTGTTCGAGTCAGGCAAGAGGCGCCAGTAAAGCGATGGAAGTTTTCCATCGCTTTTTTCTTTTTTGTCCGTTCCGGTGCGGCTTTTGTTGACAGGGAAAGCGGCGGGGGATATACTTATAAAAAATGAACCTCTCAGGCCGCCTGCGGCGTCCAGCTCTCCGGATAGGAGAGCCCTTGGCAAAGCCGAAAACTTACCCTTTTCGCCAGAGTCTCCCCTATCAGGGGAGGCGGCACAGCGTCAGCTGTGACGGAGAGGTTGAGGAAAAATGCGCCTGATGAAAAAGGAGAAAAAAATGAAACAGATCATTCTGACGGGTGACCGCCCGACGGGCCGGCTCCATGTCGGCCACTATGTCGGCTCTCTGAAGGAGCGTGTCCGGCTGCAGAACTCGGGCAAGTTCGACGAGATCTATATCATGATCGCTGACGCACAGGCCCTCACCGACAACGCCGACAATCCGGAGAAGGTGCGCCAGAACGTCCTGCAGGTCGCTCTGGACTATCTGGCCGTGGGCATCGACCCCGCCAAGGCACACATCTTCATCCAGTCCATGGTGCCGGAGCTGACCGAGCTGAGCTTCTATTATATGAACCTCGTCACCGTCTCCCGCCTGCAGCGCAACCCCACCGTCAAGGCGGAGATCCAGCAGAAGAACTTCGAGTCCAGCATCCCGGTGGGCTTCTTCACTTACCCCATCAGCCAGGCTGCGGACATCACCGCCTTCAAGGCCACTACCGTCCCCGCAGGTGAGGACCAGCGCCCCATGATCGAGCAGTGCTGCGAGATCGTCCATAAGTTCAACGCCGTCTACGGTGAGACTCTGGTGGAGCCTGAGATCGTTCTGCCCCAGAACAGCGCCTGCCTGCGCCTGCCCGGCACCGACGGCAAGGCCAAGATGAGCAAGAGCCTCGGCAACTGCATCTACCTCTCCGACGAGCCCGAGGACATCAAGAAGAAGATCATGTCCATGTACACCGACCCGAACCACCTGCGCGTGCAGGACCCCGGCAAGGTGGAGGGCAACCCCGTCTTCATCTATCTGGATGCATTCAGCCGCCCGGAGCACTTTGCCGAGTTCCTGCCCGAGTACCAGAACCTCGACGAGCTGAAGGCACACTATCAGCGCGGCGGTCTGGGCGACGTGAAGGTGAAGAAGTTCCTGAACAGCGTCATGCAGGCTGAGCTGGAGCCCATCCGCAATCGCCGCAAGGAGTGGGAGCAGCGCCTGCCCGAGGTCGTGGAAATTCTGAAGGAAGGCAGCGCCGTGGCCGAAAAGACCGCCGCCGCCACCCTCGCCGAAGTGCGCAAGTCCATGAAAATCGATTACTTTACGGATGATAATCTGCTGAAATAACAAGACGTAAATAAAAATCCCCTCTGCCAGACGGCAGAGGGGATTTTTTGTATCTTACGTTACAGCTTACAGGCTGCGGTTCTTGATCTCGGAAGTGACCTTTGCGATGAACTCATCCACTTCCATCGTGGTGGTCTCGCCCTTGCGGTCACGGACGGAGACATTGCCGGCCTCGGCTTCCTTGGCGCCCAGGACCAGCATATAAGGCACACGGTCCACCTGCTGTGCAGCGCGGATCTTGTAGCCGATCTTCTGGTTGTCGTCGTCCAGAGCCACACGGATACCGGCCTCCACCAGCTTCTCGGTGATGGCCTCGGAATACTCAAGGGTCTTCTCGGAGACGGGCAGAACCTTGACCTGAACAGGAGCCAGCCAGGTGGGGAACTTGCCCTTGGTCTCCTCGATGAGGTAGGCCATGAAGCGGTCGAGAGAACCGAGGATCGCACGGTGCAGGACAACGGGGGTCTTCTCGGTGCCGTCCTTGTCCACATAGGTCAGGTGGAACTTTGCGGGCAGGCAGAAGTCCAACTGGCAGGTGGACAGGGTGTACTCAGCGCCGACAGCGGGCTTGACGTTGACGTCCAGCTTGGGGCCGTAGAAAGCAGCCTCGCCGATCTCCTCGGTGAAGTGGATGCCCAGCTCAGTCAGGACCTCACGCAGAGCGTTCTCAGCGTGGTTCCACATCGCGTCGTCGTCGTGATACTTCTTCTTGTCGGCGGGGTCACGCAGGGACAGAACGCAGCGGTAATCGGTGATGTTGAAATCCTTGTAGGTCTCGAAGATGAGGTTGCAGACATCAGCGACTTCGCTCTTGATCTGCTCCGGAGTGCAGAACAGGTGGGCGTCGTTCTGGCAGAAGTGACGGCCGCGCTCGATGCCCTTCAGGGTGCCGGAGGACTCGTAACGGAAATCGTGGGCGATCTCACCGATGCGCATGGGCAGGTCACGGTAGGAGTGGGGACGGTTTGCGTAGATCATCATGTGATGGGGGCAGTTCATCGGGCGCAGGACGTAGCTCTCGCCCTCCATCTCCATGGCGGGGAACATATTCTCGCGGTAGTGATCCCAGTGGCCGGAAGTCTTGTACAGATTCACGGTGCCGATGCAGGGAGTCATGACGTGCAGATAGCCGCGGGCACGCTCCTTCTCCTTGATATAGTTCTCCAGCTCCTGCCAGACCGTGTAGCCTGCGGGCAGGAACATGGGCAGACCGCGGCCAACCAGGTCGTCGGTCATGAACAGGCCCATCTCCTTGCCGATCTTGCGGTGGTCGCGCTCACGGGCCTCCTGCTGCTCCTTCTCCCAGGCGTCCAGCTCCTCCTGATTGTGGAAAGCCACGCCGTTGATGCGGGTCAGCATCTTGTTCTCTTTGTCGTTCTTCCAGTATGCGCCGGACTGCTGGGTGATCTTGAAGGCCTTCAGAGCCTTGGTGTAGGTCAGGTGAGGTCCGATGCACATATCGACGTACTCGCCCTGCTGGAAGAAGCTGAACTCGGTCTCGTCGGCCAGGTCAGCCATGTGCTCGACCTTATAGTTCTCGTGGCGCTCTTCCATCAGCTTGACGGCCTCTGCGCGGGGCAGGATGAAGGGCTTGATGGCCAGATTCTCTTTGGTGATCTTGTGCATCTCCTTCTCGATGTTGGCCAGGTCTTCGTCGGTCAGCTTGGTGTCGCCGAGGTCAACGTCGTAGTAGAAGCCGTTCTCGGTGGCGGGGCCGAAGGCAAAGTCAGCCTCCGGGTAGAGGCGCTTGATGGCCTGAGCCATGACGTGGGCTGCGGTGTGACGGATAACGTGCAGTTCCTGGTCCTGCGGGCACTCGTCCACATGACCGTCCTTATAGATGATCTTCATGGTGTTACTCCTTCTTGACATGAAAAATGCGTTTGGTATAACAAAAAAGACGCTTCACCCCGCATTTGCTTTACGGGATGAAGCGCCTTTGAAAGATCCAACTGCGTTCCACGGTTCCACCCGAATTGCGTGCTGCTGCACGCCACTCGCTGTGCTGTAACGGGCGCACCCGGCAGAGGTTCACCTCTGCACTCTGCGGTGGTAGAAGTCCGGCACATGGCAGGCTGCTTGCAGCGCGTCCTTCCGGACGGCAGCCCTCTCTGCGGCATGGAGAACGGGACTTCGGTTTGTCCGCATCATCGTTTTGGGACATTTGATTTTGACGCACCGGCGGCAGAAAACCTGCGCACACTGCGCATCACAGGATGAAACTACAGATGATTGTAGCACGGGGCGCAGAAAAAATCAAGGGCTGTGCGCTGGAAAATGAAAAAGGATCAGTGGTGCAGCCGCTTCCCCCAGTTTTCCGTATACTCTGACAGCAGCTTCTCCGTCACAAAGAGCTGGCTGCTGTAGAGGCCGTGGGTGCCGGAGAGCATATAACAGACGCCGCAGCCCAGCGCGATCAGCTCCAGCCCCACGCCGCCGAACAGCTCATAGGCCAGCAGGATGGAGGGGATGAGGGTGTTCGTTGCGCCGCAGAACACCGAGACGAGGCCCACGGCGGCGGAGAACCCGGCGGGCAGGCCCAGCAGCGGGCCGAATGCACAGCCGAAGGTCGCACCGATGTAGAAGCTGGGGACGACTTCGCCGCCCTTGAAGCCCGCCGAGAGGGTCAGGGCGGTCAGCAGTATCTTGCAGATAAAGTCCCACGGCAGGGCCTGTCCCTGCTCCACGGCGGCAGTGATGACGCCCATGCCCGCGCCGTTGTAGCGGCCCACGCCCATCAGGTAGGAGAGGGCCACCACGGCAGCACCGCCCACGACGGCACGCACCCAGGGGTTTGGCAGGCGGCGGGGCATTTCGTGCTCCATGGTGTGGAGAAGCCAGCAGAATGCCCGGGCCACCAGCGCACAGGCAACACCCAGCACAGCCACCAGCAGAGTGGAATCAATGGAAAGCGCCGGTGCGGTCAGCTCAAAATGGGTAGGAGAGATGCCGCAGGCCAGCGAGACGCCGTAGGCGATGAGGGCGGCGGCGAAGCCGGGAACAAAGGCCACCGAGAACGCGAGGCCCACGTCCTCCACCATGATGCCGAAGAGAGTCGCCGACAGCGGCGTGCCGAACAGTGCCGAGAAGAACGCCGCCATGCCGCAGGCTGTGGCCGTGCGGCGGTCGTGGTCGGAGAAGCGGAAGAGCTTTGCGATGTTGTAGCCGATGCTTCCGCCCATCTGCAAAGCCGCGCCCTCGCGTCCGGCCGAGCCGCCGCAGAGGTGGGTGAGCACCGTGCCGAAGAAGATGGCCGGCACCAGCAGCGGGCTGACGCTTTCGCCGCTGTGGACGGCGCGGATGACGTTGTTCGTCCCCATCCCTTCGCAGCCCGTCACCTTATAGAGTGCCACGATGGCAAGACCTGCCACCGGCAGCAGCCAGAGCAGCCAGATGTGCTCGGCCCGCCACTCGGTGACATGCTCCACGGCCAGGTGGAACGCTGTGCCGACGGCACCGCAGACGAGGCCGGTGGGAACGGCCAGCAGCAGCCAGCGGGCCAGGATGGCCGCGACGGCCCGGAAGGAATAAAGCTCCCTTTTCAAAAATTCTTTCATGATAACACTCCTGTGTTTTTTATATCCTGCCCACAAAGATAGCACGACGGACGGGCACTGTCAAGAAACGCCAAAGCCCCGCTCCTTTGTGTGAAGGAGCGGGGCTTTGAGCTGTGTTTGGAATTATCAGAAAAAAGGAAAAAGGAGAACAATATATCCACGCCGTCTCGGCGGCCTCCACCACGGAATCGACCGAGATCCTGGAGACGATGACCTCGACCTTGATCTTCGGCAGGAGGGTGCTGTCCACAGGCACAGCTCAGGGTCATGGTCTCATCGGTGGAAAGGCTCAGGGAAGAGCCGCCGTTGAAGCCGAACATCAGGCCGAAGCCGATGAGCCAGTAGCAGGGCGTGCCGATGCAAAAATCCATATTTTTGACGTTCTGCACAAACCGGAAAAGAATGGGCAAAGAAAACTTTGGCAGGCATCATTTTTCCCCCGTGTGGTCTGCCCGCATTTCGACATGGAGCAGCAGGCTCATCAGAGCGCGCAGCGCGAAAGTCGCCGCCAGCGGGATGACCGACTCGAGGTTCTGCAGAAGGAAGGTCTTGGCGATCTCTGCTGACATGAGAAATTCCAGCGCCGTCGTCAGGCCGGTGCTCATTTCGTGGTGGAAGTCGTACCGGTCGCGGAAAAAGGTCGCCCGCACATAGTGGTAGGTGGCCTTGACAAGGCTCGTCACGATGATGAACAGGCCGATGACCTCCGCCAGCCCCGCGATGAGGGGGACTGCCGATTCCAGAAAGCCCTCCAGCAGGTGGGCGGTGTTCTCGTTCAGGTGATACAGGGCTGTCATGCTCTGGCCACCGCTCAAGCCAGCAGGCTCTTGATATAAGCGGCCAGCTCCTCGTCCTTGCAGGAGGCGAAGAACAGCTCGCTGAACTTCTCACCGGCGATGGCACCCTTCAGCAGGTCCTGATCGATGCTCTTGAGGCACTCGATGAGGGGCTTGAAGGTGGCGGCGCGGACGCCGTCGAGGATCTTCTTGTTGCGCTGCTCGGGCTCGACGCGCTCCTTGGGGTAGCCCTGACCGTGGCCGAAGCCGAACAGCTTCTCAAAGCAGTACTCGAGGTTCAGCTCACCGCCCCAGCCGAAGCCCTTAGCGAAAGGCATGGCGACGGCATTGCCGTCGTTGACGTGGGCGAAGGTGTAGGCGTCCACGGGGTCCTCCACATGGCCGCAGATGACGCCGGGGAAGCTGTTCAGGGCCAGCATGGCGCCCTCGCCGGTGCCGCAGCCGGTGATGACGTAGTCGGCAGCGCCGCTGTTGAGCAGGATGGCGGCGAGGATGCCGCACTGCACATAGGTCAGCTGTGCGGCGTCATCGGCAGCGTACATGCCGTAGTTGACCACCTCGTGGCCCATCGGCTCTACGACCTTCTTCAGAGCGGCCTCGATGATGCCGTTCTTTGCGGCCTGGCTGTTCTCGTTGATAAGTGCGATCTTCATGGGAAAGTCCTCCTGTTTTTATTATATTATTATGACCAGTGTAGCAGATTCCGGGAAAAAAGTCGATATGGGAAACAAAAGAGCGCCGTGCCCGGCACCCGGAAGGCAGCGGACACGGCGCAAAAATGCCGGATATGGAAAAACTTACTGCGGCTGCTTGCCGATGTAAGCCAGGATGCCGCCGTCAACGTACAGGATGAGGCCGTTGACGAAGTCGGAAGCGGCAGAAGCCAGGAAGACAGCGGGTCCGCCCAGATCCTCAGCTTCGCCCCAGCGGCCTGCGGGGGTCTTGGCGACGATGAAGCTGTCGAAGGGGTGACGGCTGCCGTCGGGCTGACGCTCGCGCAGAGGTGCGGTCTGCGGGGTAGCGATGTAGCCGGGTCCGATGCCGTTGCACTGGATGTTGTACTCGCCGTACTCGGAGGCGATGTTCTTTGTGAGCATCTTCAAACCTCCCTTTGCCGCTGCGTATGCGGATACGGTCTCTCTTCCGAGTTCAGACATCATGGAGCAGATGTTGATGATCTTTCCATGACCCTTCTTAATCATTCCCGGAATGACTGCCTTGGATACAATAAACGGTGCATTCAGGTCAACATCGATGACCTGTCTGAACTCAGAAGCCTTCATCTCAAGCATCGGGATACGTTTGATGATTCCTGCATTGTTGACAAGAATGTCGATCGTTCCGACTTCCTTCTCGATCTGTGCCACCATGGCTTCCACCTGCTCCTCGTTTGTCACGTCGCAGACATAACCGTGTGCCTTGATGCCCTTCTCTTCATAGGAAGCAAGTCCCTTGTCCACAAGTTCCTGCCTGATGTCGTTGAATACGATTGTTGCGCCCGCCTCTGCGAATGCAGTTGCGATTGCAAAACCGATTCCGTAAGATGCACCTGTAACAAGTGCAACTTTACCCTCGAGTGAAAAATTGTCTAAAATTCCCATTTTTATGTTCTCCTTTTCTATTATTCATGTGGCATCAGCCGCAGTGGCCGAAAGCCGCATCGATTGCTTAACTACTGCTTTTCAGCTACAGTGTCACGCCCTGTTTGAAGATTGCCATATCGTGGAAGCCCGCTTCCTCGCTGCAGACTTTTCTGCCGGACGCCACGTCGATCACATAGTCGAACAGCTGCTGTCCCACTGTGTCTAACTCCGCGTCTTCCACCAGCACGCCCGCATTGAAGTCGATCCAGTTTTTCTTCTTTCCGGCCAGCGTACTGTTGCTGGAAATCTTCACGGTCGGAACCGGGGACGCAAACGGTGTTCCGCGCCCTGTCGTAAACAGTACGATATGTGCGCCGCTCGCCGCAAGTGCCGTCGCCGCCACCAGATCATTGCCCGGTGCAGACAGGAGGTTTAATCCTGAGGTTTTTACACACTCTCCATAGGAAAGCACGCCGCACACCGGTGCGCTTCCGGACTTCTGTGTACAGCCCAGTGATTTATCTTCCAGTGTCGAGATACCACCCTTCTTATTTCCAGGAGACGGATTCTCATAAATCGTCTGATGATTGTCCTTGAAATACTGCTTGAAGTCGTTGATCAGTGAGACTGTCTCATCGAACAGTTCCCTGTTGGCGCAGCGGTTCATCAGAAGCGTCTCCGCGCCAAACATTTCCGGCACTTCGGTAAGGATCGTGGTGCCGCCCTTTCCGATCAGAAGATCTGAGAATCTGCCCACCAGCGGATTGGCCGTAATTCCGGAGAATCCATCGCTGCCGCCGCACTTCATTCCGACAATCAGCTTTGAGGCACTGATCGGCTCGCGCTCAAACATGGATGCATAATCGATGAGTTCATTCAGGAGTTTTGCTCCCTCCTCCATCTCGTCCTCACATTCCTGACAAACCAGGAATTTTACGCGATTCTCATCGTAATCGCCGATGTATTTTTTCAATTCGCCTATATTGCTGTTCTCGCATCCCAGTCCGAGCACGAGAACGCCGCCCGCATTCGGATGATTTACCAGATCCGCCAGAATCGTTCTGGTGTGCTCCTGGTCGTCTCCCATCTGGGAACATCCATACGGATGCGGGAATGCGATGACTTCCTCAACGCTTCCCTTCACTCTGGCGTTGGCTGCCTTCGCCATTGCGGCTGCAATATTGTTGACACAGCCGACGGTCGGGATGATCCAGACTTCGTTGCGGACGCCAACTTTTCCGTTGGCGCGGGCGAAGCCCATGAATTTGACATCCTCTGTCTTTTTCACATTCGTCTCCACCGGCTCATAAGTGTATTCCAGCAGATCGCCGAGTGCCGTCTTTAAATTATGTACATGCACCCACTGTCCTGCTGCAATGTTCTCCTTCGCATTGCCGATCCTAAAACCGTATTTAATCACCTCGGCTCCGGCCGCAATATCGCGGATTGCCATCTTGTGTCCCGCCGGGATCGTTTCCCTTGCTGTAACCTCCTGTGTTCCCGCCAGAATGGTCTCCCCGGCTGTCAGTTCCTTCAATGCCACGATAACATTATCATTTTCATTGATCTTGATAAAATCCTTCATGAATCGTCTCCTGCCTGTTTTTCACAGTGTATTATGCAAAAATCTTTTCCATCGCCTTACGCATTCCAAGTGCGCGGATCTCTTCTATATAGGAAGCAACTGCATCCTCCACTCCTGCAAGAGCGCTCAGATCCTGTCCCCAGAATGCCTCGTTGGAGAGAACTGCATGTGCATACTCTCTCGCGCCCTTAGAACTGTTGGCTGCGAAGAACTCCAATACCGCAGCATCGTCTAAAATATTATACTCCTGTCCGTCGCGGTGTCCGATCAGCGCCTTGTCGCGGATCTCTGTTCCTGTATAGAATGCCATCAGGGCTGCCAGCGAGAATGTCAGGTGTACCGGAAGCTTTCCTTCCTTCTCGATGTACCCCAAGAAGCTCGGCATACATCTTGCTCTCCACTTGGATACAGAGTTCAGGGAGATGGATAACAGTGCGTGCTTTACATACGGGTTGTTGAATCTTGTGATTACCGCCTCTGCGAAATCGATCAGATCCTGCTTCGGAAGTGTCAGCGTCGGGATTACTTCGTCGAAAATGGTTGCTTTCATGAAGTTAAAAATCAGTTCATCCTGCATGGACTCTAATACGATGTCGTTGCCGCACAGATAGGACGCAAGTACAAAGGATGTGTGCGCTCCGTTTAAGATTCTGACCTTTCTCTGCTTATACGGCTTCTGGTTGTCTGTAAAGATCACTGGAAGTCCTGCATCCGGGAGTGGGAACTCTTTGCTGATGTCCTTTGCGCTCTCAATTACCCAGAGTGCAAACGGCTCGCCCGTTACGATTAAGTTGTCCTGGTAGCCGAACTCTTTGCACAGCTCCTCCGCCTCGTCTCTCGGATATCCGGTAACGATACGGTCAACCAGTGTGGAGGTAAATACACATGCATCATTCAGCCATGCGGTAAATCCTTCCTCCAGGTTCCAGAGTTTTGCAAGCTTTAATACGCACTCTTTTAAATGAATACCATTGTCATCAATGAGCTCTACCGGCAGCATCACAAGACCCTTGTCAGCCGCGCCGTTAAAGTGTTTGTATCTCTCATATAAGAACTTGGTTAATTTTCCAGGATAGCTCTTCGGCGGGTTCATCTCCAAGCGGTCGGTATCGTCATACACGATTCCTGCCTCTGTTGTATTGGATACGATATAACGGAGTGTATCCAGTTTTGCAAATGCCGCATACTTTTCATACTCGCCATATGCATCTACCGCATCTGCCACACTGGTCACAATACGGTTAATGCGCTTCGGTTCTCCATCTACAATTCCGCGCAGCTGTACGGTATACTGACATTCCTGCTCGTGAAAACGATCCAGGCTTCCGAACTCGATCGGCTTTACCAACACGATATCGCCATTGAATCTGCCCTGCTCATTCGCTATATCAATCATATAATCCACAAAAGCACGAAGGAAATTTCCCTCTCCAAACTGTAATACTCTGACAGGTCTTTCAACCTTTCCTGTTTTTTCTCTGCTTAATAAGTCCATGATATCCTCCTGGTATTCTGATATATACTGCATTTTGTTACTTTGTAAGCGTTTACACCATGTATTCTTACACCTTTTATAGGATTAGTCAATATGTAATTTTGCACAATTTAGTGATGTTATCTATATTCCATTACTTTTTTTTCATTCTTTTGGCATTTTTGTTATTTTTTCCTGTTTCTGTTGTTGCTTTCTCAATTTCAATATTGTATAATAAATGTGGTTGCAATGAAACTGCTTTCACAGTTATACTTGTTTTGTACCTTATACTATGTAACTTTACATGTAACGCCCTGGGAAGCATCTCATTTCTTCCATATTAAGGAGTTTCAAAAGGAATCACACCATGACAATTTACGACATTTCGAAGAAAGCCGGTGTTTCCATTGCCACCGTCTCCCGTGTTCTAAACGGAAGCGATAAAGTCCGGCCAGCTACCCGAAAAAAGGTAATGGATATTATAGAAAAATACGACTATACTCCGAATGCATTTGCGCGCGGCATGGGACTTCATTCCGTACAGACGATCGGTATTCTCTGTGCCGATTCCTCGGATCTTTTTCTCGCCAAGGCAGTGTATTATCTCGAGCAGGAGCTTCAGTCCAACGGCTATGAATCCCTTTTATGCTGTACCGGTTACAATCTGGACATCAAGAAGAATTACTTAAACCTCATTCTTTCCAAGAAAGTGGATGGCATTATTCTCGTTGGTTCCAACTTCATCGGTACCAATGAGGAGGAGAACCAGTACATCAAGGACGTTTCCGCACAGGTTCCCATTATGCTGCTCAACGCTTCCTTTGACTATCCGAATGTGTACAGCACACTCTGCGACGATTACACATCTATGTTCGAGGCAACCGTTTCCATGCTTGACGCGGGGATTGAGGACATTCTCTATCTGTACAATTCCAATTCCTACAGCGGCGTCAAAAAGCTGGGCGGTTTTCGCGCCGCCATGGAGGCACACTCTGTCCCGGATTACGAGAAACGGATTCTCTTCTACGAGGGAGACCCGCAGCAGATGGACGACGTCGCCAATTATCTGGAACGTCTTTCCAAAAAGAAGCTGAGTTTTCACGGCGTGATCGCATCGGAAGATCCGCTTGCCATAGGCGCCATGAAATACGCCAGACGTCAGGGACTTTCCGTACCGGAAGATTTGTCGGTAATTGGATATAATAATTCCATGCTCACCACCTGCTGTACGCCGGAGCTTACCTCCGTTGACAACCGTCTTGAGACACAGACGCATCAGCTGGTGCAGACTCTGCTCGGAGTTCTCCAGGGTGAGGAAATGCCGAAAAAATCCATTTTTTCCGGCAAACTTATCAAACGAGGCACTACATTATTTTAAGGTTTTCAAATATACCAAGAACAACTTATGGAGGGAAAAAAGATGAAAACATTTATGGACAAAGACTTTTTACTGCAGACAGATACAGCGAAAAAGCTGTACAACGATTATGCAGCAGCCACACCGATTCTGGATTACCACTGCCACATCAACCCGCAGGAGATTTATGAGGACCGTCAGTTCGAGAATATCACACAGGTATGGCTCGGCGGCGACCATTATAAATGGCGCTTCATGCGTTCCTGCGGCGTGGACGAACGCTTCATTACAGGCGACGCTTCCGACAAAGAGAAATTCTTAAAGTGGGCTGAGGTGCTCGGCAAAGCCATCGGCAATCCGCTCTTCCACTGGAGCCACCTGGAGCTGCAGAATTATTTCGGCTATCACGGCGTGCTCAA
>ERZ833515.2095-NODE-2095-length-12152-cov-5.642473_pt1 | contig 12152 bp, 9 predicted proteins | sample MGYA00519949_ERZ833515 | MGnify/ENA primary metagenome ERZ833515 (study PRJEB31850, sample SAMEA3708741) | human gut metagenome | biome: human gut; feature: human-associated habitat; material: faeces | place: China | collected 2014 ...
TGAACGGCATCATCTGCACGCAATAATTTTAAGAAATGACGAATACGAGTTCTTGCGCGAGCGGTCACTACAAAGTTTAACCAGCTAACGCTTGGATGAGTATTTTCACTGGTTACAATCTCAACGGTTTGACCAGATTCTAAAGCTTGTGATAACGGATAAGGTTTATGCTCTACTACTGCTGCAACACAATGATTTCCCACATCAGAATGCACTGCATAAGCAAAATCGACAGCTGTTGCGCCCATTGGTAATTCAACGATACGACCTTTCGGCGTAAAGACATAGATTTCTTTCGGGAAAAACTCGGATTTTACATTTTCAATAAACTCAAAGGAGTTACCCACATTTTGTTGAATATCTACCAAGCTTTGCAACCAACGTTGTGCACGTACTTGAGCGGTGGTGCTATCGTTTTTACCACCTTCTTTATACACCCAATGAGCGGTAACGCCCATTTCTGCAACCTGTTCCATTTCTTCAGTTTGCAAATGAACTTCTACGGGCACTCCATGAGGGCCAATCATTGAGGTTTGTAGTGCTTGGTAGCCATTTGCACGTGGTACGGCAATATAATCTTTCACTTTTCCCGGACGAGGTTTATATAAACTATGCATTTGCCCCAACCCGCGATAGCAATCATCCACCGAATTCACAATAACGCGGAAAGCATAAATATCCATAATGGAATGGAATTTCTGATCTTTCGTGCGCATTTTTTGGTAAATTTTATAGAGATGTTTTTCACGTCCCCAAATACGATTTGTAATGCCTACATTATCAAGACGTTGTGAAATATCATTAGAAATGCGTTGAATCAATTCTTGACGAGATCCACGCGCTTGTTCAACGAGCTTCTTAAGTACTTCATAACGGCGAGGATGCATGGCTTCAAAAGATAAATCTTCTAATTCATTCTTGATGTGCTCGATGCCTAAACGGTGTGCTAATGGACAGTAAATCTCTAGAGTTTCTTTTGCGATACGACGACGTTTATCAGGACGCAATGACCCCAATGTTCGCATATTATGGGTACGGTCAGCCAGTTTGATTAAGACGACGCGAATATCTCGAGTCATCGCTAAAATCATTTTGCGGAAGTTTTCAACCTGTGCTTCTTGGCGGGTACGGAATTTCAATTTATCTAGTTTCGATACGCCGTCAACAATTTCGGCCACGCTAGCACCAAATTCATCTTTTAATTGGGATTCAGTATAAGGGGTATCTTCGATAACATCATGCAATAATGCCGCCATGACAGCTTCATGGTCTAAATGCATTTCCGCAATGATTGAAGCCACTGCAACTGGGTGAGTAATGTAAGGTTCGCCGCTTGAGCGAAATTGTCCTTCGTGAGCATCTCGCGCAATGACGAATGCACGTTTGATTAATTCAATTTTATCGACGGGCAAATACCCCTGAATAATTCGATCTAAATCTGCAAACAATTCCAAAGGACACCTGACTTTTTGTAGAGAGAAAGACTAGGCGATCAAAATACTTTAATTTTGACCGCACTTTAATGAGATTATTCTGCGATTAACGCTACTGCCACTTCTTCATTACGTTGAGAAGCTGCCGCATCTAAATACTCTTTTGCATCCATGATTTCTTGGTTGATTAACCCTTTTTCGATTTCACGTAATGCGATTACAGTTGGTTTATCGTTATCTTCCGGCACTAACGGCTCACTTTGATGTAATTCTAATTGTCTCGCACGACGAGCGGCGGTTAAAATTAAATCAAAACGGTTACCAATTTTTTCTACTGCATCTTGCACAGTCACTCGAGCCATGTTTTACTCCGATGTTAAAAATAATGTCTATAAAGGGAAAATATTGTACTCAATTCAAGCTTATTTTGCTAGTAGCTGTTGAATTAAGTCTGCATTTTCTGTCTGTTGATAAGCTTTGGTCAAGCGTTCTGCCTGCAAAATGCTTTGTAAATCTGCCAATGCTTGCTCAAAATTATCGTTCACAATAACATAATCATATTCATCATAATGCGAAATTTCGCTGATTGCTTTTGACATTCGCTCAGCAATAACCTCTTTGCTATCCTGTCCGCGGCCAACCAAACGACGCTCTAATTCAGGCAATGATGGCGGCAAAATGAAAATACTTTTTACCGAAGGCACTTTTTGACGAATTTGCTGCGCACCTTGCCAATCAATATCTAAAAACACATCAATGCCTTTTGCTAAGTTTTCTTCAATTGCTGGCAATGAAGTACCGTAATAATTACCGCCAAATACTTTTGCATATTCTAAGAAGTGGCCTTTTTCAATTAAGGTTTCAAATTCTTCTACTGAAACAAAATAATAATGCACACCATGACTTTCGCCTGGACGAGGTGAACGCGTTGTGTGTGAAATAGACACCATTTTTTTCGTGCCTTGATTTTTTTCTAATAACGTGGAAATTAATGATGACTTGCCCGCCCCACTCGGTGCAGAAAGAATATATAAATTACCTTGAGACATAATTGAAACCTCTTCTTGTTGTTTGTTTTTATTATACAAAAAGAAAATGAAAAGTGCGGTCAAAATTTCATTTGTTTTACCAAATTGTTAAAAAGTGATCGAGATCACAAAAAAGTGGTATATACCCTTTTTTTTATCAAAATGCCCATGCTATAATCCACGGGAACTCGTTAGAGCAACGATTTTGTTTAACTTAAAAAAATAGAAGGTGAAAATCTTATGGCTATTAAAATTGGTATCAACGGTTTCGGCCGTATCGGTCGTATCGTATTCCGTGCAGCACAACATCGCGATGACATCGAAGTTGTAGGTATCAACGACTTAATCGACGTTGAATACATGGCTTACATGTTGAAATACGATTCAACTCACGGTCGTTTTGACGGTACTGTTGAAGTTAAAGACGGTAACTTAGTAGTAAACGGTAAAACTATCCGTGTTACTTCTGAACGTGATCCTGCAAACCTTAACTGGGGTGCGATCGGCGTTGATGTTGCAGTTGAAGCAACAGGTTTATTCTTAACTGATGAAACAGCACGCAAACACATCACTGCTGGTGCGAAAAAAGTCGTATTAACAGGTCCTTCTAAAGATAGCACACCAATGTTCGTACGTGGTGTAAACTTCGGTGCATACGCAGGTCAAGATATCGTGTCTAACGCTTCTTGTACTACAAACTGTTTAGCACCTTTAGCACGTGTTGTTCACGAAACTTTCGGTATCAAAGATGGTTTAATGACCACTGTTCACGCAACCACAGCAACTCAAAAAACTGTTGATGGTCCATCAGCTAAAGACTGGCGCGGTGGTCGTGGTGCGGCACAAAACATCATCCCTTCATCTACCGGTGCAGCGAAAGCTGTGGGTAAAGTATTACCAGCATTAAACGGTAAATTAACTGGTATGGCGTTCCGTGTTCCTACTCCAAACGTTTCTGTAGTTGACTTAACTGTAAACTTAGAAAAACCAGCAACTTACGAACAAATCAAACAAGCAATCAAAGATGCAGCTGAAGGTAAAACTTTCAACGGCGAATTAAAAGGCGTTTTAGGTTACACTGAAGATGCAGTAGTTTCTACAGACTTCAATGGCTGTGCTTTAACTTCTGTATTTGATGCTGATGCGGGTATCGCATTAACTGATTCTTTCGTTAAATTAGTATCTTGGTACGATAACGAAACTGGTTACTCAAACAAAGTATTAGACTTAGTTGCACACGTTTACAACTACAAAGGCTAATCAAAATCACTAAAAAATTAACCGCTCTTTTTAGAGCGGTTTTTTTATTTCCAATCCATTTCACTTAATCAATATTTTTAAATTCTTTATTTCTCATCCGGAGATAAAAATAGAAAATAAATATGTCTATTATTTATTCTATATTCACAAAATAACAACATTTCACTAGATTTTAAATTTATTTCGTTTATATTAGCGTACACTTGTTCGCTCAAATAAGGCTTATATGAATTTAGAACATCATTTCGTCAATCGAATTCGCCAACAGGCAAAAACTCGTCAAAATGCAACCGCACTTCGCCATAAAATTAATGGCTTATGGAAAGATATTTCGTGGAACGCATTTCAACAACAGCTTGATCAGCTTTCATTAGCTTTTCTTGCTTGCAATATTCAAGTACAAGATAAAATTGCGATTTTTGCGAACAATATGTCACGTTGGACAATCGCAGATATTGCTGCGCTTCAAGTCCGTGCCATCACCGTTCCAATTTATGCGACAAATACCGCACAACAAGCTGAATTTATTTTAAATCATGCCGATGTCAAAATTCTGTTTGTTGGCGATCAAGAACAATATGATCAAGCGTTAGAAATTGCGCATCAGTGCCCACAATTACAAAAAATTGTGGCCATGAAAGAACAAATTCAACTGAGTGAAAACACTCTTTCTTGCCATTGGGACGATTTAATTAAATTAGGTACGGAAGAATTCCAGACTGAATTTGAAACTCGTTTAGCAAATAAGACGATGGATGATTTATTCACGATCATCTATACCTCAGGCACAACAGGTGAACCGAAAGGCGTAATGCTTGATTACAGTAACTTGGCACATCAACTTGAAGCCCATGATATTGCATTAGATGTTAATCAAGATGAGGTTTCACTTTCTTTTTTACCATTTAGCCACATTTTTGAGCGTGCTTGGGTTGCCTATGTGTTACATCGGGGAGCAATCCTTTGTTATCTCGAAGACACCAATCAAGTACGTGAAGCATTAACGGAAGTGCGCCCGACCTTTATGTGTGCAGTACCACGTTTCTATGAAAAAATTTATTCTGCTGTACTGGATAAAGTCCAAAAAGCGCCTTTTATTCGTCAAATGATTTTCCACTGGGCAATTGCAGTGGGACAAAAACGTTTTGAGCTTCTCTCTCAAAATAAAAAAATCCCGTTCTTCTTGCAAAAACGCTATGCGCTTGCCGATAAACTAGTACTTTCTAAACTACGTTCATTGCTAGGCGGACGTATTAAAATGATGCCTTGCGGTGGCGCAAAATTAGAACCAAGCATTGGACTTTTCTTCCATAGCATTGGGATTAATATCAAACTCGGTTATGGTATGACAGAAACCACGGCAACCGTTTCTTGCTGGGATGATCACCATTTTAATCCGAATTCTATCGGTAAATTAATGCCAAATGCCGAAGTTAAAATTGGTGAAAATAACGAGATTCTGGTGCGTGGCGGCATGGTAATGAAAGGCTACTATAAAAAACCTGAAGAAACGGCTCAAGCCTTCACTGAAGATGGTTTCTTGAAAACGGGAGATGCCGGTGAGTTTGATGCTGAAGGTAATTTATTTATTACCGACCGTATTAAAGAGTTGATGAAAACCTCTAACGGTAAATACATTGCGCCACAATATATCGAAGGTAAAATTGGCAAAGATAAATTTATCGAACAAATTGCGATTATTGCCGATGCCAAAAAATATGTTTCAGCGTTGATCGTGCCTTGTTTTGATAGCGTAGAAGAATATGCGAAAAAACTGAATATTAAGTATCAAGATCGCATGGAATTACTCAAACACTCTGAAATTATCAAAATGTTTGAACAACGTATCGAAAGTCTTCAAAAAGAACTGGCGCACTTCGAGCAAGTGAAGAAATTTACACTACTCTCTCAGGCATTTAGCATCAAACTTGGTGAAATCACGCCTACGCTCAAATTACGCCGAAAAGTAATTATGGAACGTTATCGTCATATTATTGATTCGATGTATTCCAACAATAAAGAGAACAAGGAAAATAAAGAATAAAAAAATGCGGTGAATTTCACCGCACTTTTTATTTTAACAAAAATGATTTATTCGACTTCGACCAGCACACCTTCTTGGTGAGGTTTCAATACACCAACCTCACTAAGCTCAATACCGGCTTTTTTCGCAATCTCTAAGATTTCCGCTTCACTTTCAGGTTTAACCGCAATCAACAAGCCACCTGAAGTTTGAGGATCGCAAAGTACCGCCTTTTGATAATCGGTAAGAGGACCGATTTTATGTCCATAGCTTTCAAAGTTACGGTTAGTTCCACCTGGTACACAACCTTCTGCAATGTAATCTGCTACACCATCTAATAATTTGATTTTATCAAAATGCACAACCGCATTAAGATTTGAGCCTTCACAGATTTCAGCTAAGTGTCCTAATAAACCAAAGCCAGTTACATCCGTCATGGCGGTTACACCAGCAATTTCCGCAAATTGGCTACCAATCAGGTTCATTTGACACATGGCTGCCGTTGCTAAGCCTTGATGTTCTGGTTTTAATTTGCCTTTTTTCTCTGCAGTAGTTAGTACGCCGATACCTAATGGTTTGGTTAAATAAAGCTTACAACCCGCTTCTGCAGAGGCATTCCGTTTTACACGATCCGTTGCTATAACACCTGTTACCGCTAAACCAAAAATAGGTTCTGGCGCATCAATCGAGTGTCCGCCAGCTAGCGAAATCCCCGCTTGATGACAAGCAAAACGGCCACCATCAACAATCTTCTGTGCCACTTCTGCTGGCAATTTGTTAATCGGGAAACCTAAAATCGCAATCGCCATAATCGGTTTACCGCCCATTGCGAAAATATCGCTAATGGCATTGGTCGCAGCAATGCGGCCAAAGTCAAAAGGATCGTCCACAATAGGCATGAAGAAATCCGTGGTACTGATAATTGCAGTACCATTACCAAGATCATAAACCGCTGCGTCATCCGCTGTTTCATTTCCCACTAATAAATTGGGATCAGCAAATTTTTCGAGTTCTGTCTGTAAAATTGTCCCTAACACCTTAGGCGAAATTTTACAGCCTCAACCCGCGCCGTGGCTGTATTGTGTTAAACGAATCTCATCCGTCATATTCAATCCTTTATAAAAATAACGTATTTCTTAAACAAAAGAGCGGTCAGAAAAAGCCGTATTTAAGAGGCTAACTTCTCTACTTTTGCTTGCTTGATCATGTTATCGCTGACTTCCAAAATCGTAATTTTCAAGCCATCAATTTCACAAACCGTTCCTTCATCAGGAATATCTTCAAGATGCTCAAGAATTAACCCATTAAAAGTTCGAGCATCTTCTGTATCCAATTCCCAACCAAACATTTTATTCAAATCACGAAGATTTGCCGAACCTTCAATAATCATCGAACCATCAGATTGTTGCACCACTTCTTGTTCAATAGTCGGTGCAGTAGAGGTGGTAAAATCCCCCACTATTTCTTCTAAAATATCTTCAAGCGTGACTAATCCTTTAATGTCACCATATTCGTCCACCACTAAACCGATACGTTCTTTTTTCGTACGGAAATTCGCTAATTGTGTTTTTAGTGGTGTCCCTTCTGGAATAAAGTACACTTCATCGACGGCACGTAATAAAGTTTCTTTGGTAAATTCATTTTTTTCTAATAACAAACGAAACGCTTCACGCACACGCAAAATCCCTAATACTTGCTCATCAAGGCTGCCTTTATACAGCACAATTCGATTATGTGGTGCATGATTAAGCTGGCGCATAATGGCTTTCCAATCGTCATCAATATCAATCCCTGCAATTTCATTACGTGGCACCATGATATCGTCGACTGTCACCGTTTCCATATCTAAAATAGAGAGCAACATTTGTGGATGCTGTTCATCCGGTGTGGCTTCTCCCGCTTCCGATACAATACTACGAAGTTCTTCACGACTAATCACTTGTTTTTGCATATCGGGTTTTAAGCCGACCATTCGCATTAAGGTTTTCGTAAAAATATTCATCAACCAAACTAATGGATAGAACACTTTTAACAATAGCGACAAAATGTGACTTGAAAATAATCCCACTTTCTCTGGGTGCATCGCCGCAACCGTTTTAGGGATAATTTCAGAAAAAACGAGCATCACAAAGGTTAATAAACCCGTTGCGATTGCTACCCCCGCATCACCATATAAACGCATACCAATCATGGTTGCAATAGCGGAAGCGCTGATATTCACAAGGTTATTAAAGATCAGAATAAAACTTAACAAGGTATCAGGCTTTTCAAGCAGTTTTTCTGCTTTTTGCGCGCCTTTATTGCCTTGTTCCGCCAAAAAGCGAAGACGATATTTATTGAGAGAGAGTAAGCCGGTTTCTGAGCCGGAAAAATAGGCAGATAAAATTAAACAGATAATCAGTGTAATAAATAAAGTACTAAGGGGAATACTGTCCAAGGGAAAGTCCTTTTGTTCGTTAATCAACAAAAAGTGCGGTCATTTTTTACCGCACTTTTTACTTTTTCTTTGATTCTTACTAAATCAAGCGGCTACCAAAATAGCCAATCGTGAGCAGAATGATACCTGAAATTGCGTAAATAATCATCCTTTTTCCACGCCAGCCTAATCGCCAATGACCAAAACAAGCAATACCAAAACTAATCCAAGCAAGGAAAGAGAAAATTGCTTTGTGCAGATTTTCTGGGGTCACTGCTTGCAACACATGATAAGTACCTGAAATTAATGTTAGCGTGAGTAAAAGTTCTCCCATGGCAAATAAACAAAAGAAATGGCGTTCTACTGCCATCAATGGCGGAATTGCTGGCGAAAATTGGATTTTACGTTTTTTCAAATTGCGATCTAACCATACCAATTGGATCACATAAAGTGTTGCAATAAAACACACGGCGTAGGTAAAGAGTGACAAACCAATATGGAATAACATCAATGTATTTTGATTAAGCATTTGAATAATGTGGCTTGATAAGAATGTCGCAAAGATCAAGCTAATGATCGAAAAGGCATATACGATCGGTAAAACAAACCACATTGTGGAAACGAGAAACATTGAAAGTGTCGCTAAGGTAGCAATAATTACGCTCATTAAGGAAGCGATTTGCATTAGCGTAAAACGTTGCCCCGAGGCAAGATCCTCTAGCAGAGGGAAAGTACTAACTGCATGCAGAACAATTGCTGCAAGTGCGGTCAGAAAAAACGGGATTTTACTTTGACTCCACTTCCCTTCTGATGAGTTCATCAAAAATGGGGCGATCAACAATAAACTAAGAATGTAAAAAATAATCGAAAAAAGGGCAAACCACATAATGCTTTCTCTTTACTAGGAATTATTCTTATTTTAACGGATCTTTTCTCTAGATCGCCATAATTTTATTTGAAATGATGAAAAACGCCCAAATTTCGGTATAATCACGGCAATTTTTTAAGAAAAAACAGGATTTAAAATGTTTGAGAATTTATCGGATCGCCTTTCCAAAACGCTACGCAACATTAGCGGTAAAGGGCGTTTAACTGAAGATAATATTAAAGAAACGCTACGCGAAGTGCGTATGGCGTTATTAGAAGCCGACGTTGCTTTGCCTGTCGTACGTGAATTTATCGCCAAAGTAAAAGAAAGCGCCTTAGGCGAAGAAGTCAATAAAAGCTTAACGCCAGGCCAAGAGTTCTTAAAAATCGTTCAGCGTGAACTCGAAAAAGCCATGGGTGAAGCCAATGAGAGCTTAAACCTAGCAACACAGCCACCCGCAGTTATTTTAATGGCGGGTTTACAAGGTGCGGGTAAAACCACCAGCGTGGGTAAATTAGCCAAATTCTTACGCGAACGTCATAAAAAGAAAGTGCTTGTAGTATCTGCCGACGTATATCGTCCTGCGGCGATCAAACAGCTTGAAACTTTAGCACAATCTGTTGGCGTGGATTTCTTCCCCTCTGATGTCAAACAAAAACCGGTAGAGATTGCAAAAGCGGCACTTGCTGACGCCAAACTTAAATTCTACGATGTATTAATCGTGGATACGGCAGGGCGCTTGCACGTTGATAGCGAGATGATGGATGAAATCAAGCAAGTTCACGCAACATTAAACCCAATTGAAACGCTCTTCACCGTTGATGCAATGACCGGTCAAGACGCAGCAAATACAGCAAAAGCCTTCAATGAAGCCCTACCACTTACTGGGGTTATCTTAACCAAAGTAGATGGTGATGCGCGTGGCGGTGCGGCTTTATCTATTCGTCAAATCACCGGTAAACCAATTAAATTCCTTGGTGTGGGTGAAAAAACAGAAGCCCTCGAGCCATTCCATCCTGATCGTGTAGCGTCGCGTATTTTAGGCATGGGTGATGTGCTTTCCCTTATCGAAGATCTGGAACGTTCAGTGGATCGTGAAAAAGCGGAAAAAATGGCACAGAAATTCAAGAAAGGTGATGATTTCACCCTAGACGATTTCCGTGAACAACTCCGTGAGATGAAAAAAATGGGTGGCATGATGTCGATGCTTGAAAAATTACCGGGTGCGAAAAACTTACCGGATCATGTCAAAAATCAAGTAGATGACAAAATGTTTATCAAAATGGAAGCCATCATTAATTCCATGACCTTAAAAGAACGTGCCAATCCAGATATTATCAAAGGATCTCGCCGTCGTCGCATTGCATTAGGTTCTGGTACACAAGTGCAAGATGTGAATAAGTTGCTGAAACAATTTGACGAAATGCAACGTATGATGAAGAAAATGCGTAAAGGCGGAATGGCGAAAATGATGCGCGGCATGCAAGGCTTAATGGGCGGAGGCGGTTTAGGTGGCCTTGGCGGTTTAGGTGGCATGTTTAAACGTTAATCCCCTCTTCAAATAAAGTGCGGTCATTTTAAAAAATATTTTTTAGAATGACCGCCACAAATAAGTTGATAGTTTAAAAACGCGTGGCCAACAGAGTTGAAAATCATGAGTCATTTAATGATTTTCTCGAATAAACTCATTAAAATTCCTTAAAATAATAGCAGATATAGGTTGGGTCGTGACCCAACATTTCAGATTTTTGTTGGGTTTACCAACCCAACCTACGCTTGGCTATGCCAACAAATAATGATGTGAGTATAGTGGATTCGGAGTTAACAGAATAGTTTATAGCAAGTCATAACCTACATTCTCGATTGTTTGATAAAAGATCTTCTGAAAACTCTAAACTAGTTTTCAGACGACTTTGCTGTTGCGTGCAACTTGAAATAAACAACGTAAATATGAGAGTTTATTGCTTAATGTGGATTGTTAGGAATTAATCTGATTCCTGCAGCTTCCAATCTGGTTTCAGGCCTTCCTGTCATAAAATCCCAACCTTTTGGCATGGTGGATTTGAGTTTTAAATTGAAGTCCATAAACTTTGCTTCTTCTTTCGTAATATGTGCCACCTTCCAATTTTTCTGTAATGCATGCGCCAATTCTTCTTGTGTATATTTTTGTTCCTTAATTAACTCTTCAAGCTTTTCAATTATATACGCACAAGGGACAACATGCTCAATACGCCCCTGAACACCATCCAATAGTCTTTCTGATTTCCCTAAAGAAATAAAATGCTCCTGTGGGTGTAATAAAGAATCGAATATTCGGCTATGATAACCTATTCGTATTCCTGTACTCTTTTCGTATTCAACTAAATTTGTAATATGACCAACCAGCAATAAGCAAGTTTGAAAAATTAGCTTATTTTTTTCATCTTGCATTTCATTGTCTCCAAATGATTATTTGTCTAAATAAATTTACTATAAATGTTTAGATTCTAACCCGATATTATCGGTGAAGTGACAATAAATTACAATTAAAGGAGCATTCTATATAAGGTATTAAATATTTTTAGAGTAAACCAAATAGTTATTAAAGGTCGTCTGAAAATTTTTCAGATGACCTTTTTTTCATCCACCTAACATCTGCCATTTGGGGCTTGTATCTCTACCGCCCGTATCAACCGATTACGCCTAAGCGGGTGCTGGTGGTATTTGAATTGTTGGAAGGAATTTTGATGGGGCATGATCCACAGTAAAAAACAACTACAGGTTATTCTTAAACAAAGTGCGGTCAAAAATCAATAGGTTTTTGGCCGCATTTTTTATCTTTTCAGTTAGTGTTTCCTATTACCTGATTAAATTACTCAGTTTTAGGTAATATTTTCATCACTTGATAGTCGATATAATTGCTCAAGTATTTTACTTGGCGTAAAATCTAGTCCTTGATGATTATCTACGACACTTAATCATCAGGAAGTAATATTTTCTAATAATCTAGGAGTGATAAAATGGGACAGTATAAAAAGTTCTGGTACCTATTAGTCGCCGTATTAATTGGAGCATTCTCCATTCTCGGTTACTATGGGTTCGAAGTTTATCGTGAAGCACCACCAATTCCGCAACAATATGTTTC
>ERZ833515.2103-NODE-2103-length-12098-cov-2.996346_pt1 | contig 12098 bp, 9 predicted proteins | sample MGYA00519949_ERZ833515 | MGnify/ENA primary metagenome ERZ833515 (study PRJEB31850, sample SAMEA3708741) | human gut metagenome | biome: human gut; feature: human-associated habitat; material: faeces | place: China | collected 2014 ...
ACAACTGCCTCAAGACGTACCGGTTTTCCAGCCTCATCGTACTCTACGGAAACCTGTGTCTTTCCGTCCGGTCTTAAGTAGGTCAGTGTGCCGTCTTTTCTTACTTTGGTTAACTGTAATGCCAGTTTGTGTGCCAAAGAGATCGGATATGGCATTAACTCCGGTGTCTCGTTGGTTGCATAACCAAACATCATACCCTGATCGCCTGCTCCGGTATCAAGATCATCTGTTAAGGCACCCTCTTTTGCCTCTAATGCCTTATCAACACCCATTGCAATATCCGGTGACTGCTGGTCAAGCGCTACCATAACTGCACAGGTATTTCCGTCAAATCCGGTTTTTGCATCGTTGTAACCAATCTCGTTGACTGTTTTACGAACGATTGCAGGAATATCTAACTGTGCTTTTGTAGTGATCTCACCGGTTACTAAAACAAAGCCTGTACAGCTTGCTGTTTCACATGCAACACGGCTCATTGGATCTTCTGCCATACATGCATCTAAGATTGCGTCAGAGATTGCATCGCAGACTTTGTCAGGATGTCCTTCTGTTACGGATTCGGATGTAAATAATCTTTTTTCCATTTTTATGCTCCTTTTTCTGATAGTGTTTTTCGTGTTCTTTGCGTAATTCTCCATTACACAAAAAAAATCCACTTGCGAAAAACAAGTGGAAGTGATAGCTGTAAATCAATCATCAAATCCTCTTATTGTTCGAACATATATGTACTGTCAGGTACGATTCGCTCAGGTTGGCACCTTCCGTAGAGGGGTTGCCGTGACTTCACAGATCCTATGTATCTCCATCACTCTGAATAAGAAAATTTACACACAATATTGAATTTTCAAATCTACGTCTGATACGTTACACCCCTTTCTCCGCTATGTCAAGCTTTTTATTGACTTTCTTTTTTCAAACTTCTATACTGAAAGTAGTTGTAGTAAATATAGGTAGAAGGGGTAAGCAAATGAAAGAATTGGCACTGTACAATTTAAAAGAGGGCATGGTTCTTGCAAAAGACATCACTACCCCCAGCGGACAGGTGGTTCTTGAAAAAGGAAAAGAACTTACGAAGCAGTCGATCCTGCGCCTTTCCTTTTATAATATCAAGTCGGCCTGCATTGTGGACGGGGAAGAAAAGCAGGCGGCTCCCAAGTCCTATTCGCAGAAAATCAAGACTTCGCAGAAGTTTCAGTCTTTCCAGGTGGATCACACGATCGTGCTCAGTCAGATCCGTGTCAGCTTTGAGGGCTACGTGAACGAGGGCAAGCCGTTAGACACATCAGCGCTCCTGTCGAAGGTCGTCGAATTGTTCCAGTCCTGCAAGACTTCTCTGGAATTGTTTAATATGTTACATAACATGCATTCCTCAGACGACAGCGTCTATGTACATTCCCTGAATGTCTCGCTGATCTGCCGGCAGATCGGAAAATGGATCAAGGCAGACGACGCCACTTTAGACATGCTGACGCTCGCCGGACTGCTTCACGACATCGGCAAGCTCAAGATTCCAACAGAGCTTCTCAACAAACCGGGCAAATACACCGACGAAGAGTTCGCGCAGGTCAGGCTGCACACCCAGTACGGTTACGAACTGTTAAAGCCGCTTCCGCTGGATGCACACATCAAGCTCGCCGCACTCTCTCATCATGAGCGCTGTGACGGCACCGGTTATCCAAACGGTCTTACGACGAACGATATTGATCCTTATGCACGCGTTGTTGCGATCGCGGATGTTTATGATGCCATGACGACCGCCCGCTCTTACCGTGCTCCCCTGTGCGCTTTTCAGGTTATCGCCAACTTTGAGCGTGACGGTCTGCAGAAATACGATACCAAATGTGTTCTCGCATTCCTCAACCGGATCGCCGGCACCTACCAGAACCACCGCATCCTCTTAAGTGATGGTCGTAGTGCCAACATTGTCATGCTCAACGACAAGCAGCTTTCCAGACCGATCGTGCAGTTGGACGACGGTTCCTGTATTGATCTGTCAACTGCGGGCGATCTGCATATTCAGGCGGTTCTCTAAACCGTCAATGTCGTGTCCAAAAGCATCCGGCGCCTGCGATAGCCGGCAGAAGATAAGCTGTAGACTGGGAAGTTAGAGAAACGCAACGTTCCAAATGCAACCGGCAGCGACGATTCTGATCGTAAAATCCGGTATTTCTAACCATGCCGCGTCCGGCATCCTGGATTTTACTCCAAAGAATTCGCCGCTGCCGGTTACATTGGAACGTTATGGTTCCCTCATTTTTTGTCTACAGCTTATCTCCTGTACACTTTCCCGGTTGCCGGGGGCTTTCTAACACGGCTTTGCCGTTTTAGGAGTCAGAACCGACACGAACCGCAAACGCCCGTCCATCCATTTTCCGATCACCCCGATCACCTTTCCTATCGTAAACGCCGCCAGAATCGTTCCGATTCCAAGTCCGTCGAGATGTCCCAGAAAGAAGATCGTCATGCCGGCGGTCACCGCCAGACAGATCACATCAAACGAGACCTTTATGTTGGAATACGCGGCGCCCGTAATGTCCGCCAGTTCCCTCGGGAACAGATCTGTCGGTATGATCGGCAGACCACAGCGGTTTGACAGTGCAATTCCGATGCAGATCAACAGATAGCTGATTGCAAAATAGAGAATACGGTTCGGAAGCGTAAGCGGCAGAAGATTGATCCACGCCTCATGCACATCCAAAAGTTCTCCGAACACAAATCCCACCACAAAGCTGAACAGATACTGCGGCACAAACCTTTTTCTTAAAATCATCAGGCTAAGCACCAGGACGCCCTGGAACAGGTATGTCCATGTGCCGAGCGAGATCCGCGTAAACACTTCCGAAAACGCGAACGGCACGCTCGAGATGGCAGAGATTCCCGCGCCGGAGTGCAGCATCAGCACCACCCCGAAGCTGTTAATCAGCACTGCAACAAGCAGTGCCAGTTCTCCTCTCATAGTATGTAACACTTTCTGTTGTATTTCCTGTGCTTCCATTGTTATCCTCCAAGTCTGTCTTCCGCGCTATCATGTCAAAAGAACGTTTTTTTATTTCATAGGAAGGTTCTGCTTTCTTGTATTAACGTTCCGCAGTATTTCCTATGAAATAAAAAATGTCTGCTGCGGGATCCCCTCCCGCAGCAGACCTGATGGTTCAAAACTTCCATTCTATGATACTTTCAGTGTAAACTTCTGTATTTCTTTTTCATCGGAAACTTTCTCGATCAATGCCCCAAGCAGTGACAGCTTCTGATCAAATGCCTCGTAGCCGCGCTCAATGTAATAAATATCGTCCACAACAGTAATGCCCTCTGCGCCAAGTCCGGCAATCACAAGCGCCGCTCCGGCTCTTAAATCCGGCGCATTGACTCTGGCACCGGTGTACTGGTCCACACCGCTGATAATAGCGATGTTGCTCTCCACCTTGATGCTTGCACCCATGCGTGTCAATTCATCCACATACTTAAAACGGTTCTCGAAAATGCTCTCCGTCACGGTACTCGTTCCCTGGGCCACTCCCAGCACAACTGTCATCTGCGGCTGCATATCCGTCGGGAAACCCGGGTAAGGAAGTGTCGTCACCTGTGTATGACGCAGCGGCTTCGATGCCACCACGCGCACAGCGTCGTCGAACTCCTCCACCTCGCATCCAATCTCAAGCAGCTTTGCGCTGATCGCTTCCAGATGTTTCGGGATCACATTTTTCACGGTAACGTCACCCTTGGTCGCCGCTGCCGCCAGCATAAAGGTGCCTGCCTCGATCTGATCCGGAATAATCGAATACTCTGTCGCATGCAGCTTCTCCACTCCGACAATCCGGATCACGTCCGTACCGGCGCCGCGGATATTGGCTCCCATGCTGTTCAGGAAGTTGGCAACGTCAACCACATGCGGCTCCTTCGCCGCATTCTCGATAATTGTCTTGCCCTCTGCCATGGACGCCGCCATCATAATATTGATGGTTGCCCCGACAGACACCTTATCCAGATAAATGTGGGTGCCGGTTAACTTTTCTGCATAAGCCCGCACCAGACCATACTTGATATCCACCTCTGCGCCCAGAGCCCTAAAGCCCTTCATATGCAGATCGATCGGCCGTCCGCCGATGTTGCATCCGCCCGGAAGCGCCACTTCCGCCCGCTTATATTTGCCGAGCAGTGCGCCGATCAGATAATAAGATGCACGTATTTTTCGGATAAATTCATTGTCAACATTAAAATCCCGGATAAAAGATCCATTGATCCTTACCGTGTGAGCATCCAGCCGCTCTACCCGCGCTCCAATCTCCTCGATGGCATTGAGTAAAACGTTGGTATCCCTGACATTAGGTACATTTTCTATTGTAACGGTCTCATCCGTCATAACTGCAGCAGATAAGATCGCAAGCGCCGCATTCTTAGCGCCTCCGATTTCCACCTCTCCTACCAGCGGATTTCCACCTTTGATCACATACTGTTCCATATCACACCTCTATGAACGCTTTATACAAACACGTAATTATACTAGCGCTTACATGATTTTGTCAAGTAATTCTTAAGTTCTTCGTTCATCAACCATATAGTGTACATTATACCATAAATTTCATCCATTTGTACAGCATACAACTATTTCCAGTCTGTGTCCTCTTCCCATCAGTTGCTGATGTATTTGAGCGGATCCACTGCTGAACCGTTGATATAGATCTCAAAATGAACATGCGGTCCTGTAGAACGTCCCGTACTTCCACTTAACGCGATCGGCTCTCCCTGCTCAACATGCTGTCCAGCCTTCACCAGAAGCTTACTGTTGTGTGCATATCTCGTCAGTCTGCCATCCGCATGGCTGATGACCACGTTATTGCCGTAGCCGCCATTATAGGACGCAGAGATTACCGTTCCGGCACAGGATGCGTACACCGTCGTCCCAATCGGGCATGCCCAGTCAACGCCCTTGTGCATACGTCCCCAGCGTCTGCCGAATCCTGACGTATATCTTCCTCCGGAAATCGGTTTGATATAGGTCGGCGGAATGATGGTACCGCGCTCAATGACTGCCGCCTGTGACGCCACCATAACGTTCTGATGTATCATCTCGCGGCTTGTTTCCACACCGTTCTCATAGACCACAACGTCATTGCGCTCCCGGTGTCCCGTCGTTCCCTCCTGCTGTACAACCTCTTTTGTCGTATACCAGGAATCGTTGTCTATGATGATCGGCTCTTCCATGTAGTCCTCCTCATAGACCTCTCCTTTTGTTACCCGAAGCTGCAGATCCGGCTCCGGCACCGCAATGATGAGTTCCTGACCGTCCCTTATCATCGCATCCGCGCTGTCCAGCCCGTTTAACGCCACGATCGACGACACTGTCGTATCATGATCCATCGCAATCACGGAGAGACAGTCTCCGCTCTCCACTACATATATTTTATTCGATTCTTTCTCTTTTGTTACTTCGGCAACCTGTTCATCCACATCTGCAATCTGATCGGCATCGACATAGTTCTCGAACACATTCACCCGCTCCACAAATTCCATATCAAGGATGCCTGTCTCATACGTGGCTTTTGGATCTGCAAATGCCTCCTCCAGCGCACAGATCACATAGGCGCTGATTCCTGCCTGCGGCAGAGGAACCTGTGTCTCCTCCGGCGCTTTTTCATCCGCTGCAGCCCCTGCGTCCCTTCTGGCAAGAGACGCTGTCAGAATTCCGCTCACATGGGAGCCCTGATCCGCAATGACCGCCCCGTATTCATCCGCCGCATCCGCAGAAGCCTTCACTTTTTCCAGAAAAGACTCCACCTCGTCCATCGTCGCAAAGTTGGCGCGGTATTCATCGATCGCCACTGTATAGACGCGCTGCTTTTCCTCTGCATTTTTCTCACTTAGTATGTTCTCTACGGCTTCTTTTAATTCATTCTCCGACAACAACTTCTGGAACGGTTTTCTACACTCCTCACTGCTCCATACGACTTCGCCGCTGATTCTCTCCCCGGTCTTTTGCGTCAGTTCCTGTCTCGCCTGACGGACGATGTCATCCATATCAGTGTTCTCTGGCGCATACCCGATGATGCGGTCATCCACGCGCACCTGCCGGTATGTCTGTCCGATTCCAATCTGCCCGGAAAGGCAAAAAAGGACTCCGCCGACCGCCAGGACTCCTACCGCAGCTGCCTGCCAGACTGCCTGTTTTGTAAACGTTTGTTTCTTCATTGAAAGCGTTCCTTCAATTCCATAATTTTCTCAATCGTCTGTTCCACGTTCAAATGATGTTCATCCACAATCACATCCGCATATTTCTCGTACAAAGGCACACGTTCCTCATAGAGATCATGAAGTGTCTGTCCGTCTCTTAAGACAACCCCTCTTCCCTTGATGTCCGAGAGCCTGCGCTCCAATTCCCGGTACGGAAGTTTCAGATAAACCACCGTACCGATCCGGCCAAGATGTTCCATCGCTTCCGCTCCGTACACCACGCTCCCGCCGGTTGCAATAATGGCATGTTCCGCCTCGATCCCGCTGTTGATGCGGTTCTCCACCTTAAGGAATCCCTCCGGTCCGACTTCAGCGATAATCTCACGCAGAAGCTTTCCTTCCTTTTCCTGTATCACCAGATCGGCATCAATGAACTGGTATCCCATCACTTTTGCAAGAACCACGCCAACGGTACTCTTTCCGACACCGGGCATTCCAATCAGTATGATATTCTTTTTCATGTGTACCTTCCTTATTCACTGTGGCTGTTCCAATTTTTTCACAATCTCCGAAAATCCCATAAAATGGGACGCCTTTACCAGAATGGTATCCCCCGGTCTGCGGTACTCCAGCAGCGCCTCCTCCAGCGCCTCTTTGTCCGGTTCCGCATAGACCCTAGTCTCCGGCGCTACACGCCGCGCCTCCTCCGCAATCTCCCCTGCAAGTGTTCCAGTCACAAACAGCGCATCGATCTTCTTCCCCGCAAAGTGTGTGCCGACCATTCCGTGCAGCTTCTTTTCCTCACTGCCGAGTTCTCCCATATCGCCGAGCACGGCAATCTTTCGTCCCTTCGCCTGGGACAGCACGTCTATGGAAGCCATCATGGACACCGGATTCGCATTGTAGCAGTCGTCGATAATTGTGATGCCGTTTTTCCGGATCAGATTACTCAGCCCGCCAATCATGTGCGCATGCTCAATTCCAAGCTTCATCTCCTCCGCATCAAGTCCCAGCCGTCTTGCCACGCAGACTGCTGCAAGCGCGTTGTATACATTGTGCTCACCAGCAATCGGGATCACCACCTCAAACTGCTGCTCCGGCGTGTGAATGACCGCCTTCGTTCCCTCAAGGCCGATCGCCTCCACATCGGTCGCGTACACTTCCTTTTCCGCGAGCCGTTTGCTGCCGGTCTCTGTCTCTGCCGTCTTTGCTTCCTGTCCGATTCCATAGAACACCGCCGGTCTGCCATTCACCATCTTTTTGTCACAGAGCTTATCGTCATCCCCGTTTAATACGGCGATCCCGTCCGGTGCCAGATGCTCAAAACTCTCCGTCTTCGCCTTTAAAATGCCGTCTCTTGTGATGAGGTTCTCCAGATGACATAAGCCGATATTGGTAATGACGCAGATATCCGGCTGTGCCATCTCTGCAAGACGGTGCATCTCACCGAACTCAGAGATTCCCATCTCGAGCACCGCCACCTGATGTTCCTCCCGGATCTTAAAGATCGTCAGCGGGAGTCCGATCTCATTGTTCAGATTCCCCTCGGTCTTTAACACGCGGTATTTCTCGGAGAGCACCGACGCGATCATCTCTTTTGTGCTGGTCTTTCCGACGCTTCCAGTGATTCCCACGACTTTGATGTCGAGCGAGCGGCGGTAGAACGCCGCGATCTGCTTCATGGCTTCCTCCGTGGAGTCAACCAGAATATACGGTCCTGCCGGATGCTCGAGCCTCCTCTCGGAGAGCACGGCAAGCGCTCCCTTTTCAAAAACTGCCGGAATGAAATCATGCCCGTCAACACGCGCTCCGCGGATGGGAATAAACAGATATCCCTCCCCGACCAGACGGCTGTCAATCACCGCCCCCTGAATCTCCTTTTTACGGTCGCATTCTTCCCCGATGTATGTACCGCCGCATGCCTGCGCGATATGCTCCAATGTCATATTTTTCATAATGGCTCCCATTTCAGACTTCATTCTTAATTCTTGTACTTGCGCATGGAACTCTCGATCAGCTTCTCACAGAGCTGGTTGAAATCCACGCCGGTCACCTTTGCCTCCTGCGGCAGCAGACTGGTCGGCGTCATGCCCGGAAGTGTGTTCGCCTCCAGACAGAAAATGTGATCTTCCGCATCCAGAAGGAAGTCTGTGCGCGAGTAAGTGTTGAGTCCAAGCACCTCTGCCACCTTCTCTGCATAGCCCTGCATTTCCTTTGTAATCTGTTCGGACAGCTCCGCCGGGCAGGTCTCTACCGTACTTCCCGCTTTGTATTTGTTCTTATAATCATAGAAGCCTTCCACCGGCGCGATCTCGATGATCGGAAGCGCCTGAAAATCGATGACGGCGCAATCTCAATAACCGGAAGTGCCTTTCCTTCAATCACACCAACCGAGAATTCACGTCCCTTGACATATTCCTCAATGACCAGCTCATTCTCCCAGCGGAACGCCTCCTTTAATGCCTGCTCGTATTCTGCCTTGTCGTGCACGATCGATACGCCGATGCTTGATCCGCCGCTGCACGGCTTTACCACGCACGGGAAATGAATTCCACAGGTCTCGATCTTTGCCGCATCCTCGCCACGCTTTAAGGACGTGCCTCTCGGCGTCGGGATTCCATTCTCGAGGAACAGCTGCTTTGCCATTCCTTTGTTCATGGCAAGCGCACTGCCCAGATATCCGGTTCCTGTGTAGCGGATGCCAAACAGGTCAAACGCCGCCTGGATCTTACCGTTCTCTCCGTTCTCTCCATGAAGCGCCATAAACACGATGTCCGCCATCCGGCAAAGCTCGATGACATTCGGTCCGAAGAAATTATCCGACTGATCCTTTCTCTGCGCCTTTACTTTTTCCAGGTCCGGCGCGGTCTCCGGAATCGCCGCCACCTTGACGCTGACCGCCTCGGCTCTGTCAAAAATTCCGGTAAGATCTTCTTCCTTATCGCTATATCCCATAAAAACATCAAGTAAAATTACCTGATGTCCGTTCTCTCTGAGTGCTTTCGTAACCATCTCTCCTGTCTTGAAGGACACATCTCTCTCTGTGCTGAGCCCCCCTGCCAAAACAACTATCTTCATGGTATCCGTCTCTCCTTTTTCAAAACTTTTCTCGCTTTATAGTATACCTTTTTCGATCTGATGACAAGAATATTCCTTGTTTTTTCAAAGCTCTGCCCCTGCGCTGCGACCCCTTTCCTGCTTTTTATCTACGTTCTTCCGCTATACACTCACGTCTGCTGTATTCTGCCATCCCCAAAAGCCACAGAAAAACCTGCCTCGCAATGAGATCCCTCCCGTGAATCATACTGCCATAATGATAAATCATCTGCTCCGCTTCCAGCTTTCTTCCCACCGCAAGCGCGGTCAGAATCTGTTCCAATAATTCAATCCGTTCTCCCTCCAATGGGTACTGATATGCAATATAATCCATAAACCCCGGATAATTCTGCATCATATCCACCAATACATTTGTATGTCCGTAGCTTTTCCTACTTGAGCCCTTTTCTTTTGTTTCACACATGATTAACTTTTCTACCTCTCGCACACGCAGGGCGCGCTTAACTACAATTATAAGATACTTTAGTACTAACTGTACACCCCTTTGCACAAAAAATTTTACAGAAAGCGCCCTCTGTCAGCTCAAACTCCTTTTTTCTCCACAAAAAGAAGAGGGAGTGCCGCATCTGCAATACGGTTCTCCCTCTTCTTTCTGTAAATATATCAGTTCATTATGAGACAGCACATCTCAAACGCTCTTAATTCTCCGGCTCGATCAGTCCGTAGGTGTTGCCTTTTCTCTTATATACCACATTGACATCTTCCGTCTCTGCATTGATGAATACGAAGAAGTCATGTCCCAGCAGTTCCATCTGCACACATGCATCTTCTGGATACATCGGCTTCATGGAGAACTTCTTGGTACGGATGATCTTGATCTCCTCATCCTCGTCTGCGGCTCCATCCAGGAATTCCTGCTTAAATACAGCGGATGCATTCTGCTGCTTTGTCACCAGCTTGGTTCTGTATTTCTTAAGCTGACGCTCAATCACTTCCTCCACAAGATCAATGGATACATACATATCGTTGCTTACCTGCTCGGAGCGGATATAATTTCCTTTTGCCGGGATTGTAACCTCGGCTTTCTGTCTCTCCTTCTCCACGCTCAGCGTCACATATACATCGGTATCCGGTGTAAAATACTTCTCAAGCTTGTTCAGCTTGTCCTCCACTGCTGCCTTCAGCCCCTCTGTTAATTCGATGTTTCTTCCTGTAATCTTAATTCTCATGATGTCCAACCCCTTTGCCGTTTATTTGATACAAGATATATCATGGTTATATTATAACATATTTTGGCTTTATAGCAAGAAAATTTATGCATTTTTCATAATTTTTTCTGAAAATTCATCAACCAAGCGTCAGTGCGAGATAACCGTCGCCCGCAACCGGCAGATCTGCCATCGTCTCCGGCAGCCAGATCATGCCCCGCTCCCGTCCGTACGATGCTGCGCTGGTTCCCGTCTCTTCCATAAGCTGCGGAAGCACCTGTGAGAGAGCGTCGTCCGACAGCGTTGTCTCCAGTATCACGAGCTCTTTTTCCCGGATATCATACATCAGAATATCCCTGTCATCTTCCTGCTCATTCCGTGTGTTTTTATCCTCACAGCTGACTGCCGCCGTACCGCCGCCGCAGCTTGCCGCGAGTTCCATCGCATAGGAAACCGCATCCACATCCCAGTGTACATACCCTTCCTTCGCGCACTTTTCATCCCGGATCCGTACATACTCCTCCGGTGTGACAGGCTCCATGCATGCAACCGGCTCCGTGTCCTTTACCTCGAGCGCCGTAATGTCACTGCCGCTCACATTTTTGCGTTCTCCCTGGAATGCATTCTTAAATCCCAGATTTTCATAGTAACGGGTCAGCGACTCCTCGGCCGGCGACAGAATGAGCGGCACCTGATATTTTTCTTCTGCAAAGCGCAGAATCTGTTCCGCAAGCTTCTGTCCCCGGTATTCCGGCAGTGTCGCAACCGCATACACATAGCGCGCGTCCACATACGCTCCGTTGCACAGGTACTGCACCGGCAGAAAACTTGCCATCGATACCGGTCTTCCATCCCGGAAAATCACGAGCATATTCTCTCTCGTCATTCGGTGCTTCAGATAAAACTGAATATAATCTTCCTCGTCGCCAAAGCATTTCTGCCAGATTTCCTGAATATACGGCGCATCCCGCTCGGGGTCCGCATAGACCACCCCGCTCTCCTCCAGTTCGTATTTTGGAAGGAGAATATCCGGATAATAGGAAAGCTTTGCCTTTCTGAGTCCGGGATCGCCAGTGTCCTCCTCGCGGTTGACATACGCATACCCTTCACATTCATGCAGGACAAACTGCTGGTTGATCATCGGATACGCTCCCTGAAGATCCGGATACGCCTTTTCAAAGTGCACAACGAACGTCTCCGAGTTCAGCCGCTCCCCGATCGAAAACGCGACGATCTGCCCGTCTCTCCGGAGCACTCCGCCGACAAGTCCCAGCTCCTGCATATGATCAAACGCCTCATGGAGTACCGAGATCTCCTGGTTCATCTCCTCATTCCACTTTTCCTCGCGCATGTGAATCCACGTATACGTCATCGTGCGGCATTCTTCTATGTTTTCAGCTGTCATCGGCTCATAAGACCAGTCTCCCGAATCTTTAAAGCGGGCAATGTGATTGCGCTTTCCGTGCAGTTTCTTGCCGGCAAGCGTCGCAAGCTTCTCTCTTGTATAGATATAGTCATAGTCGTTCCGGTCTCCCTCGATTAAGAATCTTCCCGGGAACCACTCGAGCATCTGCGCGCGGTCCTGCTCGCTGGCAGGCGCTATCAGCAGCTGGATTCCCTCCTCATGGCAGATCGCAAGCAGCTCCTCCACCGCCGCTTTTTTGT
>ERZ833515.2104-NODE-2104-length-12085-cov-361.924190_pt1 | contig 12085 bp, 7 predicted proteins | sample MGYA00519949_ERZ833515 | MGnify/ENA primary metagenome ERZ833515 (study PRJEB31850, sample SAMEA3708741) | human gut metagenome | biome: human gut; feature: human-associated habitat; material: faeces | place: China | collected 2014 ...
CCCATTAATTTGTATGAATTGGGATTCGATAAAGTCTATATTAAAATTATCAATTCCTCTAATTATATCTCAATTAGGCTTGTTTTTTGTCCAACTGTCAGATACTGTAATGGTTGGACAAATAGGTTCTCGTGACTTGGCTGCAATTTCTTTTGGTGGGAATGTTTATTTTTTTATTTATATATTTGGAATTGGCATCGTAAGTGTAGGCGTTATCCATGATGGTGTTTCCACCACTATTCACCGTGAGGTTATGCAATCTGCGACGCTGTGGGTCGTAAGTGTAGAAGGTCTCAGCACCGTTGCAATACTTCAAGTATGTGCGCTGCTCAAACTTGTCATAGCCTATCTTGCTCACATAGTCGTAGCCGTATGACTTGTAGCCATGAACCTTTTCAAGCTGACCGCCGAGGTTGTAAGAATAGGTAATCTTCTACTCGTCTGGATAAATCATCTCCAACAGGCGGTTGTGGCTGTCGTATGTCCATTGCGTCACATAGGTTGTACTGGAGTTAGTTTGGCAAAAATACACAAATGGTCACGGCTTCACTTTCTTATATAAGAATGTAAATCATGGTTTGAAACTGTACACACTCGGAGTACAAACGAAAACAATATATGCTTGTGTCGGAAAGGTATATATGAGCTGATGGTAGAGTCGTCATCAACAACAATGGCCCTGATTTGATAAACTCAGCAGGAATACTTGCTATTCATTTTTTATGATGAGGTTATGTTGACAAATTTGAGATTTCTATATAAAAGATACAGTTTTATTTAAGTGAGTATAATTTTGCTGTTTATAAGTTTAATTTAGTTTAAAATATCAACATAAAAGTTCTTCGTATCTGCATTTTTAGTACTTTTGCAAATGGAAAGAAAGAGGCTGTATACCTCCGCAATATGTATAACATTTAAAAAAGGAGAAAACTTGAGTTTTTCTTTCCTATGGCTAAGGCTTTAAAAACTATAGTTACCAAGTCATGCAATGATAGCAGAAAATTTTCTCAAGCGGACTCATTGCATTATTATGAAACTAAAGTTTATAATTATTATAGCATTATCCATTTCGAATAATATGGCATTTGCTCAAGAATGGAATTTAACAGGAAGACTATTTGATAAAGCTGCAGGCTCTTTACCGTTGGAAGCCACGGAAATAATAGTAAATCATCTTGATGGAGAAACTATCTCCAGTGGTTTTTCTGATAATCAAGGAAAGTTTACATTCTCTCTACCGTCAGGAAAGTTTGTCGTCAGATACAGACAATTAGGTGATATATTAAAAGCTGACACCATTGACGTACACAACAATGTTGATTTGGGCGATATCATGTTGACTGTGAAGGAGCACACACTGAATGAGGTGATGATTACCTCTCAGCGCAGACTATTTAGCCAGAAAGCTGGCAAACTTGTTTATCTTGTTCAAAACAGTCCCTTTGCCAATGGTTTCAATATGCGAGATATGCTCCATAATATTCCTCGTATAGATCCGACAAGTGATGAAATAAAGATTATTGGCAAAAACGGTGTAGTTGTTTTGGTTAATGGTCATCGCATTAACTTAGATGGTAAAGATTTGGATATGTACCTACGCACCTTACCATCTGAAAATGTAAGCAAAATAGAACTTGTAACCAATCCTTCTGCCGAATTTGATGCAGAAGGCAATTGCGGAGTAATCAATATTATTCTAAAGAGTAAGCCTGTGGGGTTTGATGGGAATGTCCACACGGTGTTAACACAACGCTCTCACTTTAGCGCAGAAGAAGGAATTGGACTGTCTTTTTCCTCAGGCAATTTTTCTGTTGAATACAAAATAAATAATTCCAATGAAAAGCGCCGCCAAATAGTACAGAATACTTATTCTTATCCTGACTATATGCGCTTTACGACCGACAATACTTTAAATAGGTATGACATACTAGGTCAGAATCTAAATAGCAATTACCAATTAGGCGATTTGAATTTGGGATTTTTTGCAACATTAAATAATTCTCGCAGTAAAGCCCACCAAATGGGGCAGATGACTTTCAATGCAGACGCATGTCCATCGAATTCTTATTCCGAGTCGAATCACGATAAATACCGTTTGGAGACAATCTCCCCCTATGTGGACTGGAAACTTGATAGCTTAGGCAAAAAAGTAACGGTAAATTACAACTATATCCATGTCATTGACAAAATTAATCAGAATTTTGATTCGAGTACAGCACACAACTTCTCGAACAGCAATAATGATTATAGCTATATCGTCAATACCCTGAGCGCAGATTTAAACCTTCCGTTTACTTGGCTAAATTTTGAGTTAGGTGGAAAATATTCCCATTTCAGGACCAATAACGTCTCTGAGTTTGGAAGTAGAAATGGTTTTTTATATAAAGAAACGGTAACAGCCTTCTATGCAGATGTCAATCGAATGTTTGGCTTTTTTTACGCCAAAGCTGGTTTACGATATGAACACACCAATGATGATGGAATAACATTAGAAGGGCTGTCCGTTTCTAATAAATATGATCACTGGTTCCCATTTGCAGAAATCTCATACAATCCTTCAGATAATCATTCCTTTGCCTTAAGCTACAGCAAACGTATTGACAGACCTTCTATGAATGATATGAATCCTACACGTGTTTTTCGTAACACCTACACATACACCGAAGGTAACGATAGACTTACACCATCGGTCATGGACAATTTGGAGTTTAACTATGTGTTTAAAGGAAATTTCTCTTTTAACCTGTATTATTATCACACATCTGATGCCATACAGAATCTGACTCAGGTAGTGGATGACTTGTTCACCAAGTATTCTCCAAAGAATTGTCTTACCATTAATACTTTTGGTACAGATGCTAGTTATAATTTCTCATTTGGAAAATTCAATTTGTATTCAAGTGTATCTATGTTCTACGTTAAAGCAAAATCTTACGTTGACGAGCTGGATGACAAAGATTTGCGAAGTCTGAATACATCTTTTTCTGCCAATTTAAGTTACCGTTACAAAGTTTTGAACTTTTATGCGAACTATTATCATGTGCTTCCAGGAATAGAAGAATCCTTTCACACTGGAAACATCGATTGTGTCGGCTTAGGATGCAAGATTGATATTATTAAGAACAAACTTCTTTTGAATATACAAGCCCAAGACATCTTTAGTGGTACTAAGAGCAATAACAGAACTGAATATAAAGATTATGTCTTTAGAAACAGAATAAACAATGACAACACCTCATTCCGTGTGGGATTGACTTATAATTTCGGCAAGCAAAAAGCTAAAAAGGCAGATATAAACATCAGCAACAATGAAACTAATCGCTTGCCTGATATAAAGAAATAAGAAAATGAAAATTATACAAAGTTTTTGGACCGGCAACAAGAATAGTCTGACCGATAGTTATGGATGGCTTTTACCTATATTCAACTATCTGAGCTGGATTATTAGTTGTTATCAGTTACGACGTTATTATGATGATGTTACTTTGGTAACCGACAGTCAAGGATATGATGTTCTTATCAACAAATTGCACTTGCCATATACGGATGTAATCGTATCTCTTGACTGTCTGAATCATTATAATCCGAACTTGTAAATTAAGGCCTACCAGTCTATAAAGGAACCATTTATCCATGTTGATGGCGATGTTTTCATTTGGACAAAAATTGATGAAAGCCTAAGGGATCATGAACTCATTGTCCAGAATGAAGAAACTACAACTGACTATTATGGAAAGATGTGGCGTGATATCCGTCATGCTATCAGCTATATGCCAGAGGAAATGAAACGATATGACCTTCATATTGATAACAAAGCTTATAATATGGGCATTTTTGGAGGTACAGATATTGATTTTATTCAGCGATATACCTATAAGACATTTGATTTTTCTTCGAAAAGTTCTAATTTCCATAAAATTCCTCTTGTAAATCATTGGATATTTAGAAAAATATCGTATCTTTGCCCCCGAATTGAGGCGTTCTTTGCATATTGCAAAATACAGAAACGAGCAGAAGTCCGCTCGTTTCCATATTGTTACCTATATAATATAGGCAAACGCCCAACTTCTTGATTTTCAATCAAAGTCCAATTTAGAGTGAGTTAATATCTATTACTGCTCCTTTTTTATATCTATTACTGTTCCCCTTTCGTTTTCTTATCCGCCACATACATTCCTATCAGAATGCAAGCGGCACCAGCCAGGAAATAGGGGGTAATCTGCTCGCCAAGCACCCATGAAGCGAAAATCATCGTCGTTATCGGGTTGAAATACACCCAGTTGGTAGCCTTTACCGTGCCCAGTTTTGAGATGCACCAGTTCCACGTGAGGAAGCAGATCATAGAGGCAAGGCAGCCCAGAAAGAGCAGATTGCCGAATACCTGAGGACGGGTGAATACCTCGAGCGAAGGAAAACCCGGAATGAAGATATAATAAGGCAAGATGGTAAGAACACCATAGAAAAACACCTTGCGGGTGATGAATGCAGGACTGTAATCACCCGTGGTTGACTTCATCAGCAGCGAATAAATCGCCCAGCACATACACGCCGTAAACGCCAATGCATCGCCCACCGGAGAAAGATGAAGCACAAACCTGCCGTTCAATACCACGATGATCATACCCACAAATGCCAGAAGAGAACCCAGCAGCTGCACAATATGGATGCGGTTGGAATCCTTATAGACCAAACGCACCAGCAGGGTGGCAAAGAGCGGACACGAACAGACAATGAGCGAGGTATTGGTGGTGGTGGTAAAGTTCATCGCCTCATTCTCGCTGCAGAAATAGAGCGAACCGCCCGTAATGCCCAGCAGCGCCATCTTAGCCTCATCCTGCCAGGAATCGGCAAAGAGACGGCGATGATTGAACGCCAGCATCAGCACGTAGGCGATGCTGAAACGCAGGGTGAAAATCTGAGCAGGAGAAAGCCCGTTCAGCATCAGCACCTTGGTGGAAACGAAGGTGGTTCCCCAGATCGCCACCGTCAGGAAGGCTACCAGATGATAGAATATATTGTTATTTTTCGTTTGCATATCTTAATTTTTCCTTTAATGGTGCAAAAGTAAGATTTTTCTGTGGATAAACCAAGACTTCTGCATTTTTTTTGTACCTTTGCAGCATGATTTTCCATCCATTCCATCATACTTCAGAAAATGTTCCTGCAAGGATGAACAATCCTTTGGATTACGAACCGCATCCGCTCTGCATCCAGGCGTGCAGGGAAGTGCAGGAGATGCTTGCCAGACGAGAAGACTGGCAGGAAGAGATTGCGCACGGCAAAATGTTTGGCGTGCTCATCGTAGAAAATGTAAAAACAGATACCGATGTCCCAAAATGGGGATACCCAGCTGCCGATAGCAAGGCCCCGAAATGGGGATACCTGGCTGCCTACAGCGGACAGATTGGCGGAAGAAGCGACTGGGAGGACTTCGTGCCTGCCGTATTCGACTATCTGCAGCCCGACGGATACTTCAAGACCCACGAGGCGGAAATCTCACGTATCAACCAGAGCATCAGCCACCTGGAGAAGGATGAAAGGATGAAGGAAGCCAGAACCCTGATCCGGCAACTGCAGGAGGAGCGGAAGCGTACCATCGCCGCCTATCAGGAGAAGGTGAAGGAAGCGAAGGCAAAGCGTGACAGCCGCAGAGAGGCAGGAAACCTATCAGAAGCGGAAGAGGCGGAGATGATCAGGGAAAGCCAGTTTATGAAGGCTGAACTGCGCCGACTGAAGAAATCGCTCTCGGAGAAGACTGCCCTGGAAACGGAATTTGAGGATTATCAGGAGAATATACTGAGACTGAAGCAGCTGCGCAAGCAACTCTCTGATGCCCTGCAGCAATGGCTTTTCTCGCAGTTCAGAATGATGAACCAGGAGGGAGAAAGCAAGAATCTGCTGGAGATTTTCAGAGATGAAGCCCTGAAGGAGTATCCGCAGGCGGCAATAGCTACGAGCAGGATTGCAGCCCTGAAGATGGTGCCGCCAGCCGGAAGCGGCGAGTGCTGCGAACCAAAACTGCTGCAATATGCCTACCAGCATGGTTACAAACCGCTGCAGATGGCTATGTTCTGGTGGGGAGAAAGCCCGAAGGAGGAAATCCGTCACCACCTGCAGTTCTATCCAGCCTGCAACGGCAAGTGTAAGCCGATACTGCATTGGATGCTGCCGCCATCGGTATTCGAAAGCCCTGCATCGGCAGAAAACGGCATCGGTGGACAGAAGGGACCATTCCCTAAGCAGGTAGAGATGCTCTATGAGCAGGTGGAAACGCTCTACGAAGACTGCGAGCTGACCGTGATCCACAAACCTGCAGGACTGCTCTCTGTACCGGGAAAGGACGCTGCCCAACCATCGGTCTATGCGCTGATGCGAAGGAAATATCCCGAGGCTACCGGTCCGCTCATCGTTCACCGGCTGGACATGGCGACCAGCGGACTGATGATCATCGCCAAGACCGAATTTGCCTATCATCGCCTACAGAAGGAGTTTCAGAACCATCGGGTGCAGAAGAAATACATCGCCATCATTTCAGAAAAAGACATTCTGGGAAGAGACATTCCAGAAAAGGGAATCATCTCCCTTCCGCTGCAGCCCGATTATCTGAACCGCCCCCGCCAGATAGTGAATCACGAGCAGGGCAAGGAGGCCATTACGGAGTATGAAATTCTGGAGCGCATCGACGGCTCACATCTCCGCATCGCCCTCTATCCCAAGACGGGCAGAACCCACCAGCTGCGTGTGCATTGTGCCCATCAGGAGGGTTTGAATGCTCCCATCCTGGGTGATCCGCTCTACGGCAACGAGAAGGCTGCCCGACTGCATCTACATGCCGAGGAGATTACCTTCGAGCATCCCCTGACGGGTAAGAAAATAACGATAAAGAGAAAGGCTGATTTCTAAACGAAATCAGCCTTTTTTCTGTCTATTTTTATTCAAGTTTTTCAAGTTAAGCCCTTCAGACGAAGAACATGATGATAACCTGGGCGATGATGACTCGGATAAACATGCCGAGCGGATAAACCGTAGCATAGCTGATGCTAGGCGTATCGCCATCCAGGGTCTCGTTGGCATAGGTAAGCGCCATCGGATTCGCCATACTGCCGCAGAGAATGCCGCAGATGCTGCCGAAATCGTACTTCTTGGTCTTCAGGATGATGAAGCCCACTATGATAACCGGAACCACCGTGATGAGGAAACCGATGCCTACCCACATCAAACCCTCGGGACGAACCACCGTCTCGAAGAACTGTCCACCAGCCGACAGACCCAGACAGCCCAGATACAGGGCAAGACCCAGCTCGCGGAGCATCAGTCCCGCACTACGCGTCATATAAGAGATGAACTGCACCCTAGGGCCCAACGCACCAATCAGAATACCCATTACGATAGGACCACCGGCAATACCCAGACGTACGGGAGCCGTCATTCCCGGAATATTCAGCGGAATGGTTCCCACGGCGAGTCCCAGAATGATACCCAGGAAGATGGCGCCCAGGTTAGGCTCGTTGAGCGTCTTCACGGCATTGCCCAGAAACTGCTCCACATGGTCGATGCTCGTAGGGTCGCCCACCACCGTCAGGCGGTCGCCATACTGCAGACGGAGGTCGTCGGTAGCCAGCAGTCGGATATCACCACGCAGCACTCGGCTCACATTCACGCCATAGGTATTGCGCATCTGCAGGCTTCCCAGTCGCTTGCCGTTGAGTCCCGGACGGGTCATCACGATGATTCTGCTCTCCAGTTTGGCATCGATGGCATTCCAGTCCACCTTATCATTATTCCACTCCTTATCCACCTTCTTTCCGAAGAGAATCTGCATGGCAGAAGCCTCATCCTTATTGGTAACCACGAGCACATTATCGTTGGTATGGAGCACGGTATCAGCCTCCGGAACGATGACCTGCTCGCCTCGCCATACACGGGAGATGATGAACTTGCGATGGGTCATCATCGAGATTTCGGCGATGGTACTGCCGTTGAGAGCCGGGTTTACGATGATATACTGTCCGATGGATGTATGGTCATCCTCATCGGCACGTCGGATCTCCAGGTCCTCAGGCTTTACGAAGAGCTTGCGCAGGAACATCATCGCCAGGATGACGCCCACAACGCCCAGAGGATAGGTTACCGCACAGCCCAGGGCAGCTCCGCCGCTAGGCAATCCCAGCTGCTGCAGCGCCTGCTGGGCAGCACCCAGAGCCGGCGTATTGGTGGTGGCACCGCAGAGAATGCCCACCATATCGGGCAGGCTCACGGGCAGCACCAGGCACAGGGCGAGCGAGAATACGGTGCCTACGGCGATGACTGCCAGGCTCCAGAGATTGAGCGAGATGCCTTCGTGGCGCATCGAACCGAAGAAGTTGGGACCCACATAGAGACCCAGCACATACACGAACATGGTGAGTCCGAAGCTCTCGGCAAACTCCAGCATGTTCTCGTCGATGGAGAGTCCGAGATGGCCCGCCACGATGCCCACAAAGAATACGAAAGCTATGCCGAGGGAGATTCCCTTGACATGAATCTTGCCCAGGGCAAGACCTAGGGTACAAATCAATGAAAGAATGACGATGCCCTGCACCGCCGAATGCACGTTGATTAAATGATCAAACCACATAATATAAGTTTCAATCTTTTCTCGTGATAATGTTCAGTTTACTAAATTCTGCTGCAAAGGTACATTAAAATAAGAACATCACAAAAGAAAAACGCCCTTTTCTTCTAAATATTTGCAATAAAAGCTGAATTTAAAGCAAAAAACCAAATCTAACTCAAAGTTTTTTTGTACCTTTGCACCCGTTTAAAATAGAAATAGATGAAAGATATTTGTTGTATAGGGCATGTAACCAAAGATAAGATAGTTACCCCAAACAGAACTGTTTACATGGCTGGCGGAACATCGTTCTACTTCGCCTACGCCATCAACCAACTGCCTAAGGATGTGAGCTTTTCGCTCATCACGGCAATGGACCCAACAGAAACTGAGCCTGTAGAAAAGATGCGCCAGGCGGGCATAGAAGTAACCCTCAATCCATCGCGCAATACCGTCTTCTTCGAGAATATCTACGGAGAAAACCAGAACGAGCGCAAGCAGCGTGTGCTTGCCAAGGCTGATCCATTCACCATCAGACAGCTGGAGCACGTGGAGGCGAAGGTCTATCACCTGGGAAGTCTGCTGAGCGATGATTTCTCGCCCGAGGTAGTGGAATTCCTCTCGCGCAGCGGAAGGGTTTCCATCGACGTGCAGGGCTATCTGCGCGAGGTGAGAGACGAGAAGGTGTATCCGATAGACTGGAAGGATAAGCTGGAAGTGCTGAAGAACACCTACTATCTGAAGGTGAACGAGACGGAGATGGAGACCATCACGGGGCTGAAGGAGCCACGCGAGGCTGCGAAGCTGATACATTCGTGGGGAGTTACCGAGGTAATCATCACGCTGGGCAGCGAGGGTTCGCTCGTCTATGTGGATGATACCTTCTATGAGATTCCTGCCTATCCGCCTCACGAGGTGGTGGATGCTACCGGATGCGGCGACACCTATTCTGCCGGTTATCTCTACAAGCGACTGCAGGGTGCCACTCCTACCGAGGCTGGCAAGTTTGCGGCTGCCATGTGTACCATCAAGCTGGAGCACAATGGTCCGTTCAACCGCACCATCCAGGACGTAGAACGCATCATGAAATAAATTTTAGATAATTTATCCTATTATCTTCTTATTTTTGCCTGAATTGGTGTAACTTTGCATCCTATATGGAACAGATTTCACCAATTCAGGCATTATTGCAACAACGCACCCTGCTCCAGCTGGAGTATTACACCGAGAAGGAAGCCTTCCGCAAGCTCACCGAACAGATGGGAATGCAGCGCAAGGTGAAACGAGGTGATGCCTGGTTCCCGCTCCGTGTGGGAAAAAGCTTTTATAATTCGCTGAATCAAACAGCCATTGAGGTCTTCCGCACCTCTGATCAGGATATCGAGCACAATTTTGAGTTCGGTCGCCCCGTCATGTTCTTTATGACCAAGAAGATGGACAAGAATGAGAACCAGGGCAGCACAGCCCTTCAGCTGTCAGAAAACGCAAATCAAAAAGTTCAAAGTTCAAATCTCAAAGTTCAAAGTATCAAATATTTTTCTTTTACGGGAACCGTGAGCTATGTGGATGGCGACAGAATGGTGATTACCGTGCCCGACTCTGCCCCATTGCTCGACTTGCAGCAATCTACGGAGCCTATCGGCGTACAGCTATCCTTTGATGAAACCAGCTACAAGCTGATGTTTGAAGCCTTGGACCGCGTGATGAAGGCGAAGAACAACCGCCTGGCTTATCTCCGCGATTTATTCTATTCGCATCAGAAGGCTGGCAGATTCTCCTTCGAACCAATGAAGTTTCCATGGCTCAATCCTACCCAGGAAAGAGCTGTGAACGAGGTGCTTTGGGCGAAGGACGTGGCGATTGTTCACGGACCTCCGGGAACCGGAAAGACTACAACCCTGGTGGAAGCCATCAACGAAACCCTGATGCGAGAAAGTCAGGTGCTGGTGTGTGCACAGAGCAATATGGCGGTGGACTGGATTTCTGAAAAACTGGTGGATAGAGGTGTGAATGTGCTCCGTATCGGAAACCCTACCCGTGTGAACGACAAGATGCTGGGCTTCACCTACGAGCGCCGTTTCGAGAGTCATCCCGACTATCCGCAGCTCTGGGCTATCCGCAAGGCTATCAGAGAATTAAGAAAAAACAGAAAGAAAGGCAGCGAGAACTATCATCAGAAGATGGATAGGCTGAAGAGCCGTGCCGCCGAAATAGAAATCCGCATCAACAGCGAACTCTTTGGCGAGGCGCGTGTCATCGCCTGCACCCTGGTGGGTTCTGCCCATCGCCTACTGGAGGGAATGAAGTTCGGCACCCTGTTTATCGACGAGGCAGCCCAGGCTTTGGAAGCCGCCTGCTGGATTCCAATGAAGAGAGCCAGCCGAGTGATTCTGGCGGGCGACCATTGTCAGCTGCCACCTACCGTAAAGAGTATTGCGGCATTAAGAGCCGGACTGGGCAAGACGCTGATGGAGCGCATTGCCGAAAACAAGCCGGAGGTAGTAACCCTGCTGAAAATCCAGTACCGCATGAACGACGAAATCATGCGATTCTCCAGCGACTGGTTCTACGGGGGCAAGGTGGAGAGTGCGCCACAGATCAAATACCGCAGCGTATTGGATTACGACCATCCGATTACCTGGATTGATACTTCGAACGAGGAGAATCAGATAACGATAGAAGGAGGAGATGCGCCTGAAGATTCTGCATCCACATCATCTTCTGAATCTGCAGCCAATCAGAATTCTGATTTGAACTTCAAGGAACAGTTTGTGGGCGAAAGTTTCGGGCGTATCAACAAGGCAGAAGCCGAGCTTACCCTGCTGACCCTGGCGGAATACTTCACCAAGATAGGCAAGCAGCGGGTATTGAGTGAGAGCATCGACGTAGGCATCATTTCGCCTTACCGTGCCCAGGTGCAGTATCTGAAGAAGCTCATCAAGAAATATGAGTTCTTCAAGCCTTACCGCCGCCTGATCAGCGTAAACACGGTGGATGGTTTCCAGGGTCAGGAAAGAGACGTGATCCTCATCTCGCTGGTGCGTTCCAACGATGAAGGCCAAATAGGATTCCTGAAAGACCTCCGACGCATGAACGTGGCGATGACGAGAGCCCGCATGAAGCTCATCATCCTGGGCAACAAGGACACGATGACGAAGCATCCTTTCTACAAGAAACTGTGGGAGTATGTGGAAGGGCTCAATAATGATGAATAAGAACGAAGTTCGTGTAAAAAAGTGTATGTATGCAAGGAAAGTTCGTGTAGAAAAGTGTTGAAAACATTTGTAAGTTCGTGCAAAAAAGTGTATCTTTGCAACCAACAGAGCTGTTTAAACATCATAACAGCAAGTTATTAACATCATTAACAACTTCAAAATGTATGTAAGGATGAAAAGAACGATCATAGAACAATTAAAAGCATGGAAAGAGAGCCTTTACAGAAAGCCCTTAATCTTATCAGGAGCAAGACAAGTAGGCAAGACTTATATCCTC
>ERZ833515.2108-NODE-2108-length-12067-cov-4.200799_pt1 | contig 12067 bp, 9 predicted proteins | sample MGYA00519949_ERZ833515 | MGnify/ENA primary metagenome ERZ833515 (study PRJEB31850, sample SAMEA3708741) | human gut metagenome | biome: human gut; feature: human-associated habitat; material: faeces | place: China | collected 2014 ...
GTAACTGTTCAGTACCTTCACAGTCACGCGCAAAAATCCATCAAAAATTGCCTACGGCAATGGGATTTTTGCCTGCTGGCCCATGTTTTCGTACGGTCAGCACAGTAAATGTGCAGACCTACTGAACAGTTACCAATTTCTACTGCTGTTTCTTGCCTTTACCGCTATTGTTTGTACCAATTCTTCGTACATAATCTGCCCCGGCGCGATATATCTACATCTCGTCATCCACCGGAAGCTCCGTCCGTCCCAGCGCTGCCATCGCCTCTTTTTCCTTTTTGGTCAGTTTCTTGATCGCTGCCTCCCGGCGCATCGCCTCGCTGCGCGTCGCATATTCTTCATAGTATGCCAGCACTACCGGACGGCGGGCTTTCGTGTATTTTGCACCTTTCCCGGCATTGTGTGCCGCCACCCGCGCTGCCAGATGGTTCGTCCACCCGCAGTACAAGGTTCCGTCCGCGCAGCGCAAAAGATATGTATAATTCATGCCTCATCCTGCCTTTATGGTTCGCACTCCCGACAAAAATTTCTCAGTACACAGGAAAACGCATCCGGATGCCCTATGTAAACGGCGCCGCGCCTTGCAATGCACGGGCACCGCCCGGTTCGGGAAACTCCTTCCCCGGATCTATCATCAAGCACCGGCCGGATGCGTTTTCCTGGCTTACAAGGCAAAAATCCTTTGTCAAAGTCAAATCTGCATGGATTTTTGCTTGTAACTGTAAAGATATTGAACCGTTACAATAATAGTATATAAAGTTTTCCCCCAAATGCAACCATTCCGGCTGGATTTTTTGTTACTGTACACGCATACGTGTCCAGTAACGGAATTTGCCGTGACTTCGAATTTCAATACGGCAAATTCCTGCTGCCACCACGTTTCCTTACGGCACTTTCGGTCCCAAAAGTGCCCACCCGTGAACAGAAACGATTTTTTCTCTCTAAAATTTCTACCTATGAACAGTTACCCGCCGTTACCTCTTTGATCAGAAGCAGCCGCGCTCCTGCACCGGCTTCCTCCCCGTCGATTTCATTCATTTCCCGCACCTGATCCACCGTCGTGTGGAATTTTTTTGCAATTTTCCACAGAGAATCCCCCGGCTGCACAATATAACCCACAATCCCTGGCTGCTGCTCCCAGCGCTTTAAATCGAACGGCTGTGTCTGCACGGATGTAACCACCTCTTCCTGCATCGGCTGGAATACAAGCAGCTCCACCGTGAGCTGCGCCTTGACCTCCGCCTCACCGCCGCCCAGCATCACCGCGCCGAGCTGTTCCAGCCCCAGATTCAACTGCCAGACGCTGTCTTCCCGGATCCCCTCCGCCTCGACCGTGCCGGAAAATGGAAGAACCTCAGAAATTGCCCCGACCGGCGCCGCGTCATCATCCGTCAGATACAGGAGACTGACTTCCAGCACTCCCTCGATCGCCAGACCGTTTTCTGACGGGAGGCTCTCATCCAGCCGGACAATCCCACTGCTGTGGCAAATCTGCAGAATTCGCTCCGGTTTCTGAAAAGAAACGCTTCCCCCCACCCGCATTTTGCAGCTGTTGCGCGTCAAAAGCCGGTCAAAGCACACCTCCCCCTGCTCGCTCACGACCTCGCAGCCGGTCGAATAGAGATCGCTTAAAAGTTCCACTGATTCTTCTTTATAAAGGCGGATGTCCAGCTCCAGCACCGCCTCCACTTCCACTTCGCGCATCTCCCCATCGCTGTCCGGCTTTTTGCCCGCCTCTGCATGAAGAATCCGGACCCCGACCGCCGGGATCATCTCCTCCACCGCCTCCGAGAGTTCCACTTCACCGGAAAACGGAATACTCTCCTCCAACCACTGAACCGGCGTGTGCTCGCCCTCGCCGCTGTAAATCAGGAACACCGACAATTCACCGTCCAGGTGCAGTTTTCCATCCAACGGGCGCACCGAAACATCCCGAAGACGCATCTCCTGCCAGAGAATCGTCTCAATATTCGGCTTATTTGCCGATACGCTTACTTCCTCCCGGACCCGGTAGATATCTTTGCGCCGCACTGCAAGCGTCGCTGCCGGAACGCTTCTCTTCAGGACTTGCAGCCCCACATCATCCGTCTCGACGTCCGCGGCAGCCTGCGCATCGACGCGGCTTTCCGCCCGCACCGTAAGCGTCAGCACCGCTTTGGCGCTCAGCTTGCGCGAATGAATCATGGTAATATTCAAATCTTCGATATTCCATACGATCTGCGTATAGTCGCGCTCCGAAAGCTCCGGCACATTGACCGTTTCCTCAAATGGGATCTCCCCGCCCATCGCCTGCAGCCCGCCCGACTCCCGGCGGTACAGCACCCGGAACACAAGCTTTCCCCGGATCAGCACCTTTTCTCCCTGAATCCGTGAATTCTCTATCTGAACCTCCCCGTCTGACAGCAGTATCTGCACCGCATCATCCAGCGCATCCGGCACAATAAAATCATCATCCAGCGTCAGCTGCGACACCGCCGTCCCCCTCTGCCGGTTCATATGTATCTCTTTTTTGATCAGCTCTATCATAAAAAACGCCCCTTTCCAAACCGCACGCATTTCTCTCAAAGAAATTTATGCAGCCGAAAGGGGCGTTATGAATAATTTTGTGTCAGGCTTTCTCCTGTCCTGCCCGCACTGCCTCCAGTTCCTTCCGCAGGTTTGCCGACTCTTCTCTAAGTTCCTGAAGCTCTTTCCGGAGCGCGTCGATCTGCTCTAAAATACGCTGATCGTCCTCGCCGATGATCATCTTCTGCTTCTTCGGCAGCGCCACGCCGTCCTTCTTGACCGGACGCGCCGGAATGCCGACAGCCGTGGTATTTTCCTCGAGCGGGCGGAGCAGAACCGCATTTGCCGCTACGGAACAGTTATCACCGACCTCGAAAGAACCGAGAATCTTTGCGCCGGAACCGACCGTCACATTATTTCCCAGCGTCGGATGACGTTTACCCTTCTGTGTTCCGACACCGCCCAGCGTCACACCCTGGTAAATCGTACAGTTGTCGCCGACCACCGCCGTCTCACCGATGACAACGCCGCAGCCGTGGTCGATCAGAATACCGTGTCCGAGCTGTGCACCCGGATGAATCTCAATCAATGTAAAGAAACGTGCCACCTGTGAAATCAGGCGCGCAATGAAAAACATATGGTGCTCATAAAACCAGTGCGCCACCCGGTGCCAGATCAGGGCATGTACGCCCTGATATAAAAGTAGTACCTCCAATGCATTTCTCGCAGCCGGATCGCGCTCCTGAACCGCTTTTACATCCATCCAAATATCTTTTAAAATCATGTTTCTTCCCCTTTTACTGAACTGAATGACCTTTCCGTTTCCGCAAAATCTCAGAACCTATCATCCTTCTCTTCTCCGACAGCCATTCTTTCTGACTGGCTGCTGCAGTTTCTCATTGTCATCCTATGTTGTTTTTATGCTGCCGTTCATATATTTTGTAAACTACAACACCCTGCGATCCCGCCAAATACCTTGCCGCAGAGACGCACATATTCCTGATATTCCGGTGTCTCATTCAAGTCCTTTAAAAGGTCTATCATCGACGTGTAATACCACGCCTGTTTCTCTCTGTCCTTCATATTAAACCGCTGCCAGAGCTCCTCCCCGACCAACAGATAGTCACGCGCCATGCTGCGGATATTGCTCAGCTTGTCCGCCATCGTCAGGATCTTCTCCGCCGGACTCGCTGTTTTCAAATGTTCCAGCGTGTGCCCCTTGCGCTCAATCCAGGTTTTGGACTTATCCTCGCTCTCCGCCAAGACCAGATCTGCAACCCGGGTGCCAAACTCCTGTTTCAAATCCTCGTAGGTCACACCCGTGTCCTCGATCGTATCATGCAGAAGTGCCGCTGCCAGTATCTCCTCATCGTTCGTCAGCATCGACGCAATCAGCGCCGTCTCCAGCGGATGAACGATATACGGAATTCTGGTTCCCTTCCGATGTGCGCCCTTATGCGCCTGTTCTGCGAATTTTGCCGCTCTGTCAATCATGGTTGTTCCTCTGTCTATATTGCTTATACTGTTTAAACGATTGCTACTGTTTTAAATGTACATCCATCTTGTTGTATGGAATTTCGATGCCCGCCTCGTCAAATGACAGCTTGATCCGTTCCAGAATGTCCCATCTCGTCTGCCAGTAATCGGACGTCTCTACCCAGCCCCGGATACCAAGCACCACGCTGCTGTCGCCCAGGCTGTCCACAAATACCTTGATGTCCTCGTCCTTCTTCACCATCGGATGTTCCCGGTAAACGCGCTCTAACACTGCCTTTGCCGTCCGGATATCCGCCTCATAGGCAATACCGACCTTGAGCTCCAGCATCCGCTTGTCCATCGCCGTCACATTGGTCACGGTTGAGTTTGAAAGGGTGCCATTCGGGATGGTAATTGCTTTATTATCGGTTGTCAGGATAGTCGTGTAAACCAGCCCGACCATCGAAACCCTTCCCTCCCCGGACGGGGAAATGATATAATCCCCCACCCGGAACGGTTTCATAATTAAAATCAAGAGTCCGCCCGCAAAGTTTCCAAGACTCTGCTGGAGCGCCAAACTCAGCGCAAGACCTGCCGCGCCAAGAACCGCCACAATCGAGGCGCTGTCCATGCCAAGCTGCCCTGCAATCATAAAAAGCAGGAAGACATTCATCACAAACTGGGTCAGCGCCCGCAGGAAACGAGTCACACCCACATCCATACCGGCATGCTCCATCGAGCGGGACAGCATCTTCTCGATCATCGAAATGACCTTACGTCCAATCAGGAAAATGATGAGCGCCACCAGTACCTTCTGTCCCAATGCCATAAGCCCCGGGCCAATCCGGTGCATGATCGCAGCCATCGTATCCACGTTCAAATTTGCCGGATCCGATAGTGACTCTGCTACCGCCGCGATCTCCTCGCCTGTCAGCTCTGCCGCTGTTGCCATCTATTTCATTCCTTCCTGTACTTACTCTTTTCCCACCTTTTTATCCAGACCTTCTTCCAATCCCGCCTGTCGTCTCGCAATCGAGGACAGACTGATAATCTTGGAGGAAAGCCCCGCCTTCGCCTCTGCCAGCTTATCTGAAATACCCGCCAGGCGTTCTGCTGCCGCAGCAGCTGTCCCCCCGGCTTTTCCATTGAATGCCGCCGCTGCATCCGCCATCATGCTCTGGAGATCGGTTTCAGCCTTTTCTTTTACACTCTTAGTGCTGTGGGTCGTCTTTTTCGCCTTCGCCGGTTTTTCTTTCTTCTCCGGCTCCGTCGGCGTGCAGTTGAAGACGCTGATGCCAAGCGGCGCCAGCTGGATCGTGATGGAATTTTCCTTTCCATCACATTCCTCTGCCTTCGAGGACTTCATACGCGGATTGACCTTTCCGCTTCCGCCGAACTTCTCCGCATCGCTGTTGAAAATCTCTTTGTATTTTCCCTTAAACGGTACGCCGACCGTCAGCTTCTCATGCAGCTGCGGGGCAAAGTTGCAGACAAAGAGCAGTGTCTCATCCGCGCCGCGCCGGAGAAATGCAATGATATTGTCCGCTGCATCCATGCAGTTGATCCACTCGAAGCCTTCCGTCTGATAATCTTTCTGATAGAGTGCCGGATGGCTGGTATAAAAGTGATTTAACTCCTTCACATACTCCTTCATCTGGCTGTGGATCGGATACTGCAGCAGCTCCCACTCGATCGATGCATTCTCATTCCACTCATCCATCTGGGCGAAATCCTGTCCCATGAAGAGGAGTTTCTTGCCCGGATGTCCCATCATAAAACCGTATGCCGCCCGCAGGTTCGCAAACTTGTCCTCAAACGTCTGTCCCGGCATCTTATTGACCAGGGAACCTTTTCCGTGAACCACCTCGTCGTGTGAGAAGACGAGGACGAAATTTTCACTGTAGGCGTAAATCATGCTGAAGGTCAGCTCATTGTAGTGGTGGCACCGGAAATATGGATCCTGCTCCATATAGCCCAGAAAATCGTTCATCCAGCCCATGTTCCATTTATAATCAAAGCCAAGACCGCCGTTCTTCACGTCGCCGGTAACCTTCGGCCATGCCGTCGATTCCTCGGCAATCAGAATCGCGCCGTCCTTGCGTCCCCTGAAGACAGAGTTCAGATGCTTTAAGAACTCGACCGCCTCCAGATTCTCATGACCGCCGTACATATTGGCAATCCATTCACCCGGATTCTTGCCATAATCCAGATACAGCATCGACGCCACCGCATCAAACCGGATGCCGTCCGCGTGATAGCGGTCCGCCCAGAACATCGCATTCGCAATCAGGAAGTTTGAAACCCCCGGTCTGCCGTAGTTGTAGATCAGCGTACCCCAGTGCGGATGCGCCCCCTGTCTCGGATCCTTGTGCTCATAGAGGCAGCTTCCGTCAAACTGCGCCATGCCCCATGCATCACGTGGGAAATGTGCCGGAACCCAGTCAAGGATAACGCCAATCCCCTGTCCGTGCAGGTAATCCATAAAATACATGAAATCATCCGGTGTGCCGAAGCGGCTGGTCGGTGCGTAATATCCCGTCACCTGATAGCCCCACGAAGCATCCAGCGGATGTTCCATGACCGGCAGAAGTTCCACATGGGTATACCCCATTTCCTTCACATATTCCGCCAGCTTGACCGCGATCTCACGGTAATTGTAAAACTCTGATCCGACAATCTCGCGTCCTCTCTTATCCACCTCGGTCGGTTTTCGCATCCAGGAACCGAGATGCACCTCATAGATCGACATCGGCGCCGTCTTCGTGTCGAGCGCCGCCCGTTTCTTCATCCAGTCCTGATCGTTCCATTTATATTCGTCCAGATCCCAGACGATGGATGCCGTGTTCGGTCTAAGTTCCGCATAGTTCGCATACGGATCCGCCTTCAGCGCCGGGTCGCCGTTCTTGAACTTAATTTCATATTTATAAACAGCGCCCTTTTTTAGCTCCGGGATAAAAATCTCAAACACGCCCGAATCTCCCAACCGCCGCATCTGGCTGCGTCTGCCATCCCACAGGTTGAAATCACCGACGACACTCACGCGCATCGCTTCCGGCGCCCAGACTGCAAAATAGACGCCGCTCACACCTTTGACCGTCATCGGATGCGCGCCCATCTTATTATAAATGCTGTAGTGGACGCCCGCCTCGAATTTCTTCAAATCCGATTCCGTAAACTGCGGTGCAAAGGAATACGGATCGTGTATCTCGCTTAACGTACCATTATCATAAAACACAAGGAGGGTATAATCCGCCAGAGTCTTGCGCGGAATCAGCGCCGCAAAAAAGCCAGTCTCGTCCGCCATCTCCATCTGGTACTGCTTGCCGGTTGCCGAAAGTTTGACCGTAATATCGCGCGCCGTCGGAATAAACGCCTGTACCAGCATTCCCTCCGGCGTCATATGGGCTCCCAGCATCCGGTGCGGGTTTGCCGCTTCCGAATAGACAATTTCTTCAATTCCAGCCCAGTCCATCAGATCGTATAATGTTTTATCCATACATACGCCCCCTTGCGTTCCTTTGTGGTTTTTGGTTTTAGCTTCATTTTAGCATCCCGCGCCCAATAATACAATCATACACTTCAAAACATTTATGAATTTTCCCGAAATTTCGTGAAAAAACTTGATAAATCAAGGCATCTCATATACACTATTATGTCAGAAGGTTACCATTTACAGTAGCCTATTACTGCTCATGCGTTGCACAAACGTTACTGCCGTAGCAGACACCTTTGGAACTGAAAGTGCCATAAGATAACGTCACACAGACAGCAACAGCAGAGAGAGGAGATATATATGGAAGATCAAGATAGAGACCATATTTCGTCCCGAAGCAATTTCTCCGGGCGTTCCGATCAGGAACTGGATGAGATGCTCGATGAACTCCGCGCCGGAAAAATCGGCATCAACCAGCCAGGCCAGAACTCTTCGGAACACGATTTGGAAGATACGCCCGAAGAGAACAACAACGCTTCAGGTACCGGAAATGCCGCAAAATCCAAGAAGGGCAAGAGCCGCAAGGAAGGCTTCAATCTCAAGGACGAGGTCATAAGCTGGATTCAGGTTCTGGTTGCCGCCGCTATTATCGCATTCTGCGTCAACCATTTCATCATCGCCAACAGCGAAGTCCCGACCAGCTCGATGGAAACGACCATCATGGCTGGCGACCGCGTCATCGGCTCACGGTTAAGCTACAAATTCGGAGATCCGCAGCGGGGTGACATCGCCATTTTCATTTATCCGGATGATGAAGCGAAAGGCATCAAAACGTACTATGTCAAACGTATCATTGGTATGCCGGGCGACACGATCGACATCGTAGACGGCAAGGTATACTTAAATGGTTCCGATACACCGCTCGACGAACCGTATCTGCATGAACCGATGGAACCGGAGGAACCGCAGCACTACGAAGTGCCGGATGGCTGCTATTTCATGCTGGGCGACAACCGGAACTATTCCAACGACGCCCGCCGCTGGACGCACAAATACGTCAAGCGCGACAAACTGGTTGCCAAGGTACTGTTCCAGTATTTTCCGAAGATCCAGAAACTGAATTAACCCAATATTTACTTTAGGAAGGAACAAAGAACATCATGAAGAAAGTAGTAAAGTTTGGCGGAAGTTCCCTCGCCAGCGCAAAACAGTTCAAAAAAGTCGGAGATATTATCCGTGCTGATAAATCCAGACGCTACGTTGTACCGTCTGCTCCGGGCAAACGCAACAAAAATGACACCAAAGTAACCGATATGCTCTATGCCTGCTACGAGGCAGCTTCCACCGGCGCAAGCTACGGCAAGCTTCTCTCCGCCATCAAAGAGCGCTATGAGCAGATCATCGACGGTCTGGAGTTGAATTTAAACCTCGATTATGAGTTCAAGACCATCGAGGAAAACTTTATCGCAAAAAAAGGCAGCGATTACGCAGCTTCCCGCGGTGAGTATTTAAACGGTATCATCATGTCCCATTACCTGGGCTATGAGTTCATCGATGCAGCCGAGGTAATCTTCTTTGACGAGAATGGTACATTCCTGTCCGAGAAAACCAATGAAGAGCTGTCCGAACGCCTCGCGCACACTGAGCGCGCCGTCATCCCGGGCTTCTACGGGTCCAATCCGGACGGCACGATCCACACCTTCTCCCGCGGTGGTTCGGATATCACCGGTTCCATCGTAGCCCGCGCGATTCACGCAGACCTCTACGAGAACTGGACCGATGTATCCGGTTTCCTGGTAACCGACCCGCGCATCGTGGAAAATCCGGTTCCAATCGAGACCATCACCTACAAAGAACTGCGTGAACTGGCTTACATGGGTGCAAGCGTCCTTCATGAGGATGCCATCTTCCCGGTACGCCGTGAGGGCATTCCGATCAATATCCGCAACACCAACAAGCCGGAGGATCCGGGTACACTCATCGTCGAGAATACCTGCCGGAAGCCGAAATACACCATCACCGGTATCGCCGGAAAGACTGGTTTCTGCTCTGTCACCATCGAGAAAGCGATGATGAACTCCGAAATTGGGTTTGGGAGAAAAGTTCTGGGTGTCTTCGAGGACTGCGGTATTTCCTTCGAGCATATGCCGTCCGGAATCGACACGATGACCATCTTCGTACACCAGTCCGAATTCGAACAGCATGAGCAGTTCGTTATCTCCAACATCCACCGCGCGGTACAGCCGGATTCCATCGAGCTTGAGTCCGATTTAGCACTCATCGCCGTCGTAGGACGCGGCATGAAGTCCACCCGCGGCACTGCCGGACGCATCTTCTCCGCCCTGGCACACGCCCGCATCAACGTCAAGATGATCGACCAGGGTTCCAGTGAACTCAACATCATCATCGGCGTGAAAAACGCAGATTTCGAGGCGGCTGTGAAAGCGATTTATGATATTTTTATTACAGCGGAGCTGTAAGAGCAAATTTTAAAGTTATTAAGATAAAAAGTCATCTTTGAGACAAACAAAACATCTCAAAGATGACTTTTTATAATTTTATCTTTATGATATACTAATACAGCTACCACCCCTAGACAGGTGCAGAAAGGGGGTGTGCCATTTTGAATATATTTCTGTCTTTTCTTGTGTCCGTCGTGGCAAGTGTAATCGCCTATTACATATGCAAGTGGTTGGACGGACATCGTTAGGTAGTCAGCCAGAGGCTTAAGCCACCTCGCCCAAATGGAATAAAATCCCTCAGGTGTGCCCGCACCTGAGGGATTTGTTTTTGTGCCACTTTGAACACTTTTGTCTTTTCGCCTAATGGCATTATAGCATATGCCAAATATAATTTCAATATGCTCTTTACTTCCGGTTCGCCTTCTCCATATGCACGTTCTTGCCCTTGATCTTCGCACCGCGCATCGCCTGCAGTACAACGTCCGCATGCTCTCTCGGCACCTCGACGAATGTGTAATTATCGAACATATCAATACTTCCGACCATACGTCCCGGCATGCCGGATTCTCCGGCGATCGCACCGAGGATATCGCCTGGACGGATGCCCTGGTTCTTTCCGATGTTGATGAAGAGACGCGCTACGTCCTCATTTCTGCCACGGCTTCCTCTGCCGTTTCTTCCACCACGGCTGCGGCGGCTCTCATCCTCGAGATCCTCCAGCTCACGCAGCGGGCGGTTCTCCTCTAAGAGCTCCTCGCCCTCTTCGCCCATCATCATTTTGAGCAGCGCTGCTGCCAGATCGAGCGTCGTGTAGTCCTCTTCCAGCACACGTTTTTCTACAATATCGATCACCTTGCTCAGATCGCTGTCCTGCAGCACCTCGCCCACCTGGTCGAGAATCTTATCTGCCTTGATGGAGGTCACATCGTCCAGAGACGGAATCGCCTGCGGAATGATGCGGGTCTTGCAGTAGCGCTGGATCTCGCGCAGCTTGTAAACCTCTTTGCCGACTACGAGGTTAAACGCCTTGCCCTCGCGTCCGGCACGGCCGGTACGCCCGATGCGATGTACATAATACTCGTCATCCTGCGGTACATCATAGTTGAATACCGCCTCGACATCATCGACGTCGATACCGCGGGCTGCCACATCCGTTGCCACCAGAATGTCCGTCCGTCCGGTACGGAATGCACGCATGACACGGTCACGCTGCTCCTGTTTCAAATCGCCGTGAAGCCCTTCTGCAAAATAGCCGCGTCCCTGTAAGCCCTGTACCAGCTCATCGACCTGCTTTTTCGTGTTGCAAAATACCACTGAGAGCTTCGGATCATAGAGATCCAGCAGACGGCACATAACCTCCAGCTTATTCTTCGGTTTTACTTCATAATAATACTGGGTTACCTTCGGAACGGTCAGCTCTTTCTTGACCACGCGCACAATCTGCGGATCTTTCTGGAAGTTCGTCGCGATCCGCTGAATCGCCTGCGGCATCGTCGCTGAGAACATCAGCGTCTGTCTCTCCTCCGGCAGTGCGCTTAAGATGGTTTCCATATCCTCTAAAAAGCCCATGTTCAGCATCTCGTCCGCCTCGTCGAGGACAACCGTGTGGATCTGATCCATCTTGACGGTTTTGCGGCGCATGTGATCCATCACACGCCCCGGCGTACCGATGATAACCTGCACACCATCCTTGAGGGAACGGATCTGACGTCCGATCTCCTGTCCGCCGTAGATCGGCAGAACCTTGACACCGTGCATGTATTTTGCCAGGCGGCGGATCTCCTCAGATACCTGGATGGCAAGTTCACGGGTCGGGCAGAGAATGATCGCCTGCGGCTTCTTATTCTTCGGATCGATCTTCTGTAACAGCGGAATACCAAACGCAGCCGTCTTACCGGTACCGGTCTGTGCCTGTCCGATGATGTCCTCGCCCTGTAATAAATAAGGAATCGCCTGCTCCTGGATCGGAGACAGCTTCTCGAATCCCATCTCACGGATAGCGCGCACAATGCGGTTGTCCAATAACGGCTCGATGGAGGCGATGCCGTCCTGCTCATTTTCCTGCTGCACGCTTGTCTCGTCCTGCAAAATTTCCTGTTCCTTTACTGCTTCTTCATTTTCCAAAAAATAACTCACTGAATGCTCCTTTTAATTAACTCCACACAACAATTCAGAACCGCATTCGCAAAAT
>ERZ833515.2111-NODE-2111-length-12059-cov-14.864462_pt1 | contig 12059 bp, 10 predicted proteins | sample MGYA00519949_ERZ833515 | MGnify/ENA primary metagenome ERZ833515 (study PRJEB31850, sample SAMEA3708741) | human gut metagenome | biome: human gut; feature: human-associated habitat; material: faeces | place: China | collected 2014 ...
GATTTGAATCTATGCCCAATTAACAACCGTCAGGGAATTGTAATTGATGGTGAAGGTTCAAAGGTTATTTGCAAAGACTAATTTGAAAATTCCAGTTTGCAGGGCCGCCACGGAAGCTGCCGCAGCCGTCAGCTTCCCCCGCGGGGTGGGGGCGGAGGAATACCGCGAGGACGGCGTTTTTTACCGCGCTACCGTAAAAATTGACGACCTGCACCGGTTTGAGGCGTTTTTGGTATAACGCGGCGGGCAGTCGGGTTTGTTTAAGGTGGACAAATCGGGAGTTGTGGAGGAAGCTGGATGAATTTTTTTATGGATGAAGAAAAACGAAAAGCATCCCACAGCACTTGCTATTTTGAGTTTCAAAAGGGACGCTATCATGATAAATGTTGGTTGGCGGACTCCATCAACATCAGCGATTCACTATGGGATGAGTATCATTTATCTGACTTGATTGCTTGTGTAATCAAAAAGTTTGATTATTATGGTATAACGATAGTTACAAGGAATCAGTGGGATGAGATTATAAAATTAAGTCAGGAATCCGGCACAATTTGGGGGGAAGTAATTGCAGAAGCAACTCCATGGGTGAATGAATGCTTCAAAAAGTATGATGTATTCACTATTGTAGGAATGTAACACAATTCCCGTTTGCAGGGCCGCCGGGGAAGCTGCCGCAGCCGTCAGCTTCCACGCCGGGGTGGGGGCACCCCGCCCTACGCCTTATAGTAAAAATGTGCCCGCGCGGCGGGTACACCAAATCTAAATTCTCCAGCTTCTCCTGCCGCATTGACACCTTATGCCGATGCGCTTATAATAAAACTACTTACGCAACTTAGAAAAAAGGGGAAATCACTATGGCAAATGTTCGTACCCGCTTTGCGCCGTCCCCCACAGGCTATATGCATGTAGGCAACCTGCGCACGGCTTTGTATACCTATCTGCAGGCGCGCCACAACGGCGGCACCTTTATCCTGCGCATTGAGGACACCGACCAAGGGCGCTTGGTCGAGGGCGCTACCGACATTATCTACAATACGCTGAAGGCCACCGGCCTGACCTGGGACGAGGGTCCTGACATCGGCGGCCCTGTCGGCCCCTATGTCCAGAGCGAGCGCATGGGCATGTTCAAGCAGTATGCCGAGCAGCTGGTCAAGGCCGGTAAGGCGTACTACTGCTTCTGCACCGAGGAGCGCCTGAACGAAATGCACGAGGCGCAGCGCGCCGCCGGCGAAATGACCCACTATGACGGACATTGCCGTAACCTGAGCGCCGAGGAAGTCGCCGCCAAGCTGGCCGCCGGGGAGCCGTATGTCATCCGCCAGAAAATCCCCGAGAGCGGCGTGGCCGGCTTTGACGATGTTGTCTACGGCCACATCGAGGTCGATGTCAAGGAGCTGGACGACCAGATTCTGATCAAGACTGACGGTATGCCCACCTACAACTTTGCCAATGTTGTGGACGATCACCTGATGGGCATCACCCATGTCATCCGCGGCAGTGAGTATCTTTCCAGCACGCCCAAGTATAACCTGCTGTATGAGGCGTTCGGCTGGGAGAAGCCCATCTATGTCCACTGCCCGCCCGTTATGAAGGACGCACAGAACAAGCTGAGCAAGCGCAACGGCGATGCCAGCTATCAGGACTTGGTGGCCAAGGGCTACCTGCCAGCCGCCGTGCTGAACTATCTGCTGCTGCTGGGCTGGGCGCCCGAGGGCGAGCAGGAGATTTTCTCTCTTGATGAAATGATCAAAATCTGGGACCCCGCGCGTATCTCCAAGTCCCCCGCGATTTTTGACCCGCTCAAGCTGCGCGCCATCAACGCCGCCTACATCCGCGCCCTGCCGGCCGAGGAGTTCCGCCGTCTGGCCGACCCGTTCATCGACAGTGCCGTGCATTGCGACATCGACCGCGACCTGCTTTGCGCCAATTTGCAGCCCCGCTGCGAGGTGCTGGAGGATATTCCCCCGCAGCTCGATTTCTTTGATGCCGTGCTGCCCATTGATGCGGAAATGTACCGCAACAAGAAGCAAAAGACCACGCCGGAATCCGCAAAGGAGGCCCTGACCGCCCTGCTGCCGGTGCTGGAGGCCCAGACCGACTGGACCCGCGATGCGATTTTTGAGGCCTGCAAAACACTGGCCGAGCAGCTGGAGAAGAAGAACGGCTGGCTGCTGTTCCCGCTGGGCATCGCGCTGTCCGGCAAGGCCCGCACCCCCGGCGGCGGCACCGACCTTGCCGCCATGATGGGCCGCGAGGAGACCCTCAAGCGCGTGAAGGACGCGCTGGGGAAGCTGTAATTGGACAGTAGTTCACCCTTGCCCCGGCGAAAGATCGTTCGCTTGCCCGACTATGATTACAGTCAATGTGGCGCGTATTTTGTAACGCTGTGCACGGAAAATCGTGCAGAAATCTTGTCACAGATCGGTAGGGGCGGGGCTCTGCTCCGCCCGGTCGGGCGTATCGCTGAGCAGCTATTACTGGATTTACCGCAGCATTACCCTGTGCAAATCGACAAGTATGTTGTTATGCCGAATCATCTGCATTGTATCCTGCGTATTACTGTGCCATCCTCTGCGGTTTCTTTGAGCGGCATTGTCTGTGCCTACAAATCACTTACCACAAAGGCCGCCAATCAAGCTATGCAGACACCAGGCCGCAAGCTCTGGCAGCGCAGTTACTATGAACACATTATCCGTGATGAGCCAGACTATCAAGAGATTTGGCAATACATAGACGAAAATCCGCAAAAGTGGGAAATTGACCGCTTTTATGGGAAAGGCACGCGATAACGGCAAGGTGCCACGGGCGGAGCAGAGCCCCGCCCCTACGATGCAATAAAGTAAAGAGGAGTTATACCCGGCACATGGGTATAACTCCTCTTTTTTCAAATCACATAATCGTTTCCCGGCTGGGAGGTGTTGACCAGATCGGCAAGGGTAATGCCGTCAAAATAGTCGTTGATCATCGTGTTCAGCTTGCGCCACATCGGCAGGGTGCGGCACTCGCTCATGCGGCGGCACTCGATCGGGTTCTGCTCCAGACAGGCAACCGGAGCCAGACCCCCTTCTGTCAGGCGCAGGATGCTGCCCACGGTGTACTCCGCGGGCGCACGGGTCAGGCGGTAGCCGCCGGACTTGCCGCGCAGCCCCTGCAGATACCGCTCCTTGACAAGGCTTTTTACGATTGCCTCCAGATATTTTTCAGAAATCTCCTGTCGTGCGGCGATCTCCTTCAAGGGAATGTAGCCGTCGTGCTGATGCTCCGCTATATCGATCATGACACGCAGCGCATAACGGCCCTTCGTTGAAATCATCATGGTTGGCTGCTCCTTTGGGCATGGGGCACAGCCCTCGGCCTGCAGTGCGCAGGGGCGGCGGGTTGCCCTTGTTTTTCTTATTCCTATTATATAGGTTGGTTAATGGGAAAGCAAGCTGTTTTGCATAAAAATATTTGCAAAAATTCCCTATTTCCCTATTGACAAACAGGGAAATATGTTGTACAATCCTATCAACCTACAAGAAAGGTATGAATAGATATGCGAAAGGGCTTTGCACCGTACCCGCGATGTCGCTGTCAGACGCTGTGACTGCATGTTTGCCCCGATTTATAAACAGAAATAATGATGGAGGAACCTATCATGAGCAAGATCTACACTTCCGCTGACCAGCTGATCGGCCGCACGCCCCTGCTGGAGCTTACGCATATCGAGGCCGCCGAGGGCCTGCAGGCCAAGATCCTTGGCAAGCTGGAGTATTTCAACCCCGCCGGGTCCGTCAAGGATCGCATCGCCAAGGCGATGATCGACGATGCCGAGGCCTCCGGCAAGCTGAAGCCCGGCTCGGTCATTATTGAGCCGACCTCCGGCAACACCGGCATCGGTCTGGCCAGCGTGGCGGCTGCCCGCGGCTACCGCATTATCATCGTCATGCCTGAGACGATGAGCGTTGAGCGCCGCCAGCTGATGAAGGCCTACGGCGCCGAGCTGGTGCTGACGGACGGCGCCAAGGGCATGAAGGGCGCCATTGCCAAGGCGGACGAGCTGGCCAAGGAGATCCCCAACAGCTTTGTGCCCGGCCAGTTTGTGAACCCGGCCAACCCCGATGCCCACAAGCGCACCACCGGCCCCGAGATCTGGGAGGACACCGATGGCAAGGTCGATATTTTTGTGGCCGGTGTCGGCACCGGCGGCACCGTGACCGGCGTGGGTGAGTACCTCAAGAGCCGGAATCCCGCCGTCAAGGTCGTGGCTGTCGAGCCTGCCACCTCCCCCGTGCTGAGCAAGGGCGTGGCCGGTGCGCACAAGATTCAGGGCATCGGCGCAGGCTTTGTGCCCGATGTGCTGAACACCAAGGTCTATGACGAGGTCATCCCCGTTGCCAACGAGGACGCCTTTGCCGCCGGGAAGCTGGTCGGCCACCGCGAGGGCGTGCTGGTCGGCATCTCCTCCGGCGCGGCCGTCTGGGCCGCCATCGAGCTGGCCAAGCGCCCCGAGAACAAGGGCAAGACCATCGTGGCCCTGCTGCCCGACACCGGCGACCGCTACCTGTCCACCCCGCTGTTTGCAGACTGATTGCAATAGCGCAAAAAATTTGCTATAATGAACGCGGTAGGCGTGTGTCTGCCGCGTTTTTTGTGGTTTTTAATACATGTAGGGGCGGGGTTCTACTCCGCCCGGGAGCCTTGCCGCTGCGGGAATGTTCCGGGCGGAGCAGAGCCCCGCCCCTACGCTGTAATCGCTTTTGGGAGGACACTCTTATATGACTACTACCCCAGGTGCGCTGATCGCCATGAGCGGCGGCGTGGACAGCACCGTTGCCGCCTACCTGATGAAGCAGGCCGGTTATCGCTGCATGGGCGCAACGATGCGCTTATACCAGAACGAGGATTTGGGGCAGAGCGGCTTTCACACCTGCTGCTCGGCCAAGGATGTTGAGGACGCCGCCGAGGTGGCCTTTGATCTGGACATCCCGTTTGAGGTCGTGAACTACACCGAGGATTTCCGCGAGAAGGTCATCGAAAAGTTCATTGCGACCTATGAGGCCGGCGGCACGCCGAACCCCTGCATCGACTGCAACCGCACGATGAAATTTGACAAGATGCTGGATTTTGCCCGGGCGCACGGGCTGGATTATGTGGTCACCGGCCACTATGCCCGCATTGAGCAGGACCCCGAGACAGGCCGCTGGCTGCTGAAAAAAGCACTGTACACCGACAAGGATCAGAGCTATGTGCTGTATGCGCTGACGCAGGACCAGCTTGCCCACACAAAGTTCCCGCTTGGCGGCATGGACAAGCCGTCCATCCGCAAAATTGCCGAGGAGCAGGGCTTCTGCAACGCCCGCAAGCACGACAGTCAGGACATCTGCTTTGTGCCGGACGGCGATTATGTCGGCTTTATGGAGCGCTACACCGGCAAATATTACCCGGACGGCGATTTTGTTGACCTTGACGGCAGGGTCGTGGGCCGCCACCGCGGCGCGGTGCGCTACACCTGCGGCCAGCGCAAGGGGCTGGGGCTGGCGCTGGGCGCACCGGTCTATGTCTGCGGCAAGGACATGGAGAAAAACACCGTCACAGTCGGCCCTGAGAGCGCGCTCTTTACGACCACGCTTGTAGCGGGGGATTTCAACTGGATTTCTATCCCAGAGCTGACCGCGCCGATGCGCGTTAAGGCCAAGGCCCGCTACCGCCAGACCGAGCAGCCCGCCACCGTGCGCCCGCTGGATAACGGCCTTGTGCAGGTCGTGTTTGACGAACCGCAGCGCGCCATCACCCGCGGTCAGGCCGTTGTGCTCTACGATGGGGATGTCGTTGTCGGCGGAGGCACGATCTTATAAGCACCAAACAGAAAAGGCGCAGCCGAGGAAAACTCAGCTGCGCCTTTTGGTTTTATGAAATCAGACGATCTCGACCTTCTCCATGACAACGGGGGTCTTGGGCTTGTCGTTCCAGTCGGTCGCAACGGCTGCGATCTCGTCCACGACCTCAATGCCGTTCACGACATGGCCGAAGGCGGCGTAGCTGCCGTCCAGATGCGGGGCATCCTGATGCATGATGAAGAACTGGCTGCCGGCCGAGTTGGGGTCCATCGAGCGGGCCATGCTGATAACGCCGCGGGTGTGCTTGATGGGGTTGGCAACGCCGTTCTGCAGGAATTCGCCCTTGATGTGCCAGCCGGGGCCGCCCATGCCGGTGCCCTGCGGGTCGCCGCCCTGAATCATAAAGCCGGAGATAACGCGGTGGAAGGTCAGGCCGTTGTAGAAGCCCTGCTTGACGAGCTTCTCAAAGTTCTCGCAGGTGATGGGCGCTGCATTGTGGTCCAGCTCAAGGTCGATGGTCTTGCCGTTTTGCATGGTGATACGAATCATACGATGTTCTCCTTTTCCGTTGGTTGATTTTGTGTTTCCGGGTCACTCTCCGGGGTGGCGATGCCCTTGGTATAGCTCATGCTGCCGAGCTTTTCGGCAAATTCAGCGGGGGTCAGCTTATCCATCCAGTAAAGCAGCGCCGCCCCCATAAACTGCTCACTGCGCAGGGTCGCGCGGGGCAGCAGGGCAAACAGGCCGCCGTCCCGCACCGTGCCGGTGAAGGGGTCGGTCCATTCGTCCGGCAGGCGGGCATCCAGCTGCCGGGGCGACACATGGCCCGTGATGAAGCCGCGCCCGCCGAACAGCGGCTCGATGAGCCAGAACAGTGCCCTGCGTACGCCGTGGCGGCTGGGGAAAAGCCCGCGCAGCCGGTAGGTGTGCCAGAATGCGTCCGCCAGATATTCCACGGGAATATCCTCGCCGTAGGTTTCCAGCAGGCAGGTGTGCAGCAGCGCCGTGATGTCGGCCAGCTCCGCGCCGGTGGGCAGCGGGCTGACATCCTCGACCGGGAGCAGACTGGAGCCGGTGTCCTCGGCATGGAGGGTGGAATCCAGCGCGATCTCCAAATAGCCGTGCCCGCCCTTGCCCGCATAGGGGCAGCCGGGCTTGCACATGGCATAGATGAAGGGATGCACCACGGTGTCGGCGGCATAATGGCTTAAAAAGCCGAGCGCATACTCCACCTGCGGGCGGGTCCTGACATTGGCGCAAAGGCTGCGCAGGAACGCGCCCGTCTTTTCCTCATGCATACGGTTGCCCAGCCCCGGCAGGTCGTAGTGGCGCTTTGCGCGCTTTTTCCAGACCTCGTAGCAAAAAAAGCTGTCCGGGCCGTTGGCCCCGGCCGCAAACGCCGCCGGGCACTGGATCTTATAATGGATCGCCTCCGCCGCCTTTTGGGCGGTGCGCACATGGGTATAGCCTTCCGGCATAAAGTGTCCCCTTTCCATGGATGAGCTTACCAGTAATTGTACCGCGCGGCAGGGAAAAAGTCAAATTGGAAAACACAGCGCGGGTGCTGTCACCTCGACATTTTTACGCAAATCTGATATAATACTATGTATCTATAGCCTTACAGGGGGAATTTCAGCATGCCGCAGCCGTTTGTGTTGTTTGACAATGTGTGTAAATATTATCAGATGGGCGAAACCCGGATCGCCGCGTCCGACCATGTCAGCTTTGAAATCGAAAAGGGCGAGTTCTGCGTCATCCTCGGCCCCTCGGGCGCAGGCAAGACCACTGTGCTGAATATGCTGGGCGGCATGGACACCTGCGATGAGGGCACGATCCTGCTGGACGGTGAAAAGGTCAGCAGCTTTGATAAAAAGCGGCTGACGACCTACCGCCGGTATGATGTAGGCTTTGTCTTTCAGTTCTACAATCTGGTGCAGAACCTGACCGCGCGGGAAAATGTCGAGCTGGCCGCTGAGATCTGCCGCGACCCGCTGGACGCCGACACCGTGCTGGACGAGGTAGGGCTGGCTGACCGAAAGAACAACTTCCCGGCGCAGCTTTCGGGCGGTGAGCAGCAGCGTGTTTCGATTGCCCGCGCGCTGGCCAAAAACCCGAAGATCCTGCTCTGCGATGAGCCCACCGGCGCGCTGGACTACAAGACCGGCAAGCAGGTGCTGGCGCTGCTGCAGGCCACCTGCCGCAGGCAGGGCCGCACGGTCATCGTCATCACCCACAACAGCGCGCTGGCCGCCATGGCAGACCGGGTCATCCGCATCAACAGCGGCCGCGTGGTAGACCAGACGGTGAACCCTGCCCCCACCCCTGTGGAAAGGATTGAATGGTAAATGACACGCAGCTATCGCAAAAACACCCTGCGGACATTTAAAAATACCCTGAGCCGGTTTGCTGCCGTGTTTGCCATCGTGGCGCTGGGCGTAGGCTTTCTGGCCGGGCTGAGCGGTACCCCCATCGACATGAAGGAGTCGATGGAGCGCTATATGGACGATGCCGATTTCTACGATCTGCGCGTTGTCTCCACTCTGGGCCTGACTGACGAGGATGTCGCCGCGCTCGGGCAGGTGGACGGCGTGCGCGAGGTGCAGCCGGGCTACTCGGCCGATCTGCTGGTCGAGGCAGACGGCGACACCATCGTCAGCCGCGCCCACAGTCTGCCCGCACCGGACAACAACACGATCAACCGTCTGCGCCTTGTGGATGGCCGCCTGCCCGCAGCCTCCGGCGAGTGCGTGGTTGAGGCCGGCGCCATGGAGCTGAACCCCACCTACCCCATCGGCACCCGGCTTGTGGTAAGCAGCGCGAACGAGGCGCTGGACACAAAACTGGACACCACCGTCTACACCGTTGTAGGCATTGTGCATAACGCGAACTATTTCAGCTTTGAGCGCGAGCCTGCCAGCGTGGGCAACGGTACAGTCAAACTGGTATTCTACATCCCGCAGCAGGATTTTGCCTTTGAGGCCTACACCGAGATCTACCTGACTGCCGAGGGTGCCCTTGCGCAGGACAGCCTCGGCGATGATTACCGCGACACGGTGGACGCCGTCAAGGCCCGGGTCGAGGGCATTGCCAACGCCCGGTGCGAAGCGCGGTACAACGGCATCGTTGCCGAGGCCCGCGCCGAGCTGGACGATGCCTGGGCTGAATACAACGATGCCAAGGCCGAGGCTGACCAGCAGCTGGCAGATGCCGCCGCAGAACTGGCCGATGGCAGGCAGCAGCTGGCCGACGGCCAGCGCGAGGTCGATGACGGTGAGCGGCAGTATGCGGACGGCCTGAACGAGCTGGCGTCCAACGAAGCGCTGCTCAATGACGGCGCGGCCCAGCTGGCCGAGGCCGAAGCGCAGCTGCAGGCCGCCGAGGCACAGCTGCAGGCAGGCGAGGAGGAGCTTGCCGCCAACGCCCCCAGACTGGAGGCTGCCCGCAGGCAGCTGGAGGACGGTCAGGCCCAGTACGAGGCCGGGCTCAGACAATACAATAACGGTCTGGCGCAGCTGGACGCCGCCGAAAAGCAGCTGGCCGAGGCCAAGGCCCAGCTGGACGCCAACGCTGCCGCCTACGAGGACGGCATCCGGACAATGGCCGATGCAATGGGCGTGGATGCAGAGCAGCTGGATGCTTTCATCGGCTGGCTGGCCCAAAACTGCGATGCAAACGGCACGCAGCCGCCCCAGAATGCCGAGGAGCTGTGGCAGGCCCTGCAGGAGTACGGCGAACTGACCATCATCCCCGCCGACATGACGCAGGAGCAGGTCGATGCCATCCGCACACAGGCCGGTGACCTGCTGGCCGTGATGGATGCCATCCCGACCGACACCCTGCCTGAGGAGCAGAAGCAGCGCCTGCAGGAGGCACGGGCGCATATCGCCGCAATAGCCGATGCCGCCGACCCGGCCGCCATGCGGACGGCACTGCAGAGCGCCGCTGACTGGGTACAGCAGTCTGCCCCGGAGCTGCCCGATGAGATCCGCGACAGGCTGAATGCCGCCATCGAGGCATGGTGGGCCAGCCTGCCGGAGGACAGCAAAAAGCAGCTGGATGCGTTTGTGGCCGGTGTGGGGCAGCTGACCCAGTACCGTCTGGGGCTGCTGCAGTACGAAAAAGGCGCCGCCCAGCTGGCCGCAGGCCGCGCCGAGCTGGAGGCCAATGCCCCCCGGCTGGCCGAGGCCAAGGCCCAGCTGGACGAGGGCTGGCAGCAGTACAACGAGGGTCTTGCCCGGTATGAGGCCGGCAAACAGCAGCTGGCCGGTGCCCGCGCCCAGATTGAGGACGGCTGGGCCACCCTGCAGGACAAAAAGCTGCAGATGGCTGATGCGCGCCGCCAGATCAATGACGCCAAGGGCCGCCTGCGCGATGCCCGCAGCCAGCTGGACGATGCCAAGGCAGCGATCGCTGAAAACCTGCAAAAGCTGCGCGACGGCGAGATCGAGTACGAGGACGCCAAGGCGGAGGCCGACCGGCAGTTGGCCGATGCCCGCGCCCAGATTGAGGATGGCGAAGCCGCGCTGCGCGAGGTGGAGTACCCGACCTGGTATGTCTGGGACCGCAGCAAAAATGTCAGCTATGCGTCCTTTACCGCCAATGTGGATAAGCTTACCGCCATCACCACGATCTTCCCGGTGTTTTTCTTCCTTGTTGCGGCGCTGGTCGTTTCAACGACGATGACCCGCATGGTCGAGGAGGAGCGCCTGCAGATCGGCACGCTGAAGGCCCTCGGCTATTCTGACGCAGCCATCATGCAAAAGTATCTGCTCTACGCCTTTACGGCGGCGGCAGCGGGCACGGTGTTCGGGCTGGCGGTCGGGTTCAAGGCGTTCCCGTCCATCATCTGGTCCGCGTATTCCATGATGTACTACATGCCGTCCATCGCCACACCCTGGCGGCTGGGGCAGGCACTTTTTGCAGGCGGCACCCTTATCGCGCTGACGGTCGGCATCACGGCGCTGACCTGCCGCACCACCCTGCAGGAGAATCCCGCTGCCCTGATGCTGCCCCGCGCCCCCAAGGCCGGCAAGCGCATCCTGCTGGAGCGCATCACCCCGCTGTGGCGGCGGCTGCCCTTCAGCTGGAAGGTCACCTGCCGCAACCTGCTGCGCTACAAAAAGCGGTTCTGGATGACCGTCATCGGCGTAACCGGCTGCACCTCGCTGCTGGTGGCGGGCTTTGGCATCTCTGATTCGCTGAACTCCATCATCACCAAGCAGTACGGCGATATTTACCACTATGACCTGCTGACGATCGTCACCAAGCAGGAGGCCACCGAGAGCGGCCCCGTCCACGATTACCTTTATAACACGGACAACGCCGCTGAATCGCTGACCGTTGCGATGGAATCCACCCGGCAGGACAGCCCGGACGGCGAGATGGATGTTTACCTGATGACCCCCGAGGACGCGGACCGCTTTGCCGATTTTGCCGACCTGCATGAGCGGCTCTCCCGCAGGGAGGTTCCGCTGGGGCAGCAGGGCGTGGTCGTGACCGAGAAGATGGCCAAAACGCTGGGCATCGCAGCGGGCGACACCCTGACCCTGACGAACAGCGATGACCGCACCGCCGACTTTACCGTCAGCGGCGTTTGCGAGCATTATGTCAGCAACTATGTCTATATCAGCCCGGCCGTCTACGAGGCCGGCTTTGGCGCGGCACCGCGCTACAACGCCATTTTGAGCATTTTGCCCAGCGATGATGAACCGGCCCGCGATGCCATCTCGGCCGATCTGCTGGCGATGGAGCAGGTGGCCAGCCTGAGCTTTACGCAGGACAATGTGGCGCAGGTGCTGAACATGCTGAACTCGATTGATGCGGTGGTCGTGCTGATCATCGTCTGCGCGGCCTCGCTGGCGTTCGTGGTGCTGTACAACCTCTCCAACATCAACATTGCTGAGCGCGTCAAGGAGATCGCCACCATCAAGGTGCTGGGCTTCTACGACCCCGAGGTCTACGCCTATGTCAACCGCGAGAGCGTTGTTCTGACGCTGATCGGCACACTGTTCGGTCTGGCGGGCGGCATTTTGCTGCACAGCTTTATAATACGCACGGTCGAGGTCGATGCCGTCATGTTCGGGCGGGAGGTCAGCGGCATGAGCTTTGTATACGCTGCTGCGCTGACGCTGCTGTTCAGCACCCTTGTCAACCTTGTCATGCAGCGGCTGCTCAAGCGTATCTCGATGGTGGAAAGCATGAAAGCGCCGGAGTGAGTTTACAAAATCTTCATAAAAAGAA
>ERZ833515.2144-NODE-2144-length-11896-cov-3.144076_pt1 | contig 11896 bp, 9 predicted proteins | sample MGYA00519949_ERZ833515 | MGnify/ENA primary metagenome ERZ833515 (study PRJEB31850, sample SAMEA3708741) | human gut metagenome | biome: human gut; feature: human-associated habitat; material: faeces | place: China | collected 2014 ...
TAGGACACATGCCTCTCACGCATGTAATACGAGTTCGATTCTCGTACCCACTACTCTATTTTAGTTAGCCTCTTACATTGAAGTAAGAGGCTTTTTTTATTATGTTCATATCTCAAGAAATGGAATATAACGTAAAAGAATTGAAAAAGGTATTGATTGAACAATGCAAAGAAGAAGGTATTTATTACGCATTGATAGCAATCAACAAACAGACGAAAGAGATCGTTTTGCCACAAAGCCTTGATAACGCTTTAAATAATCCGGATTACTGCGTCTTTAAATGCAGGAAAGTGAAGGATGAATATAAAGTAGAAGAGGTAAAATAAGCATAATTAAAAAAAGAAGGATATGCTTATTGATATTGTATTAAGATGTTAAAAGATTTAATAATTATTTGAGCATTCAAAGTTTTTTCTGTAAAAGAATGTTATATCCATGTAAAACGATTGTGTTTCACATGGATACCCGCCAACAAATGAAGAAAAACGCTGCTTACTTACATTTCTTCACTCTGCTCGTACAATTCAAAGTAAGACTCTTTATCAATCCGCAGTCGGACTCTGTTTTCCCGCTTCTGACCGGCCAGGTTGATAAATAAATTGAAGTATAATTGACTAAAAGAGAGGTCGGAACGATCATAAGTGATATCGAATGTACATGTTCTTCGGAATGAATCGAAAGTTCCCAGCTTCATACCTCCCTTACACATAAAGACTTCGGGGAAATTCGCAGGCGGATAAGGCTGAAACAAGCTGGCCAGCTGCGCATACACATAATCGATCATCCATTCATCACCGGATACAAGCAATTCTCCTTTCAGACGAAGTTTGACTGCATATTTAGCCGTGACGTCCTGAGAAGTATAAATGGGGACCTGACTCTCTGATGGATAATTACCATCCTTATAGCCAAGGCTCATGGTCAGTTTTGATTTACCCACGCCGTTGAAATCCGCCACATTCAGATCTTTCTGTTGATTTTTCAAGTCAATCATAAATGTCAGTTTACCCAAAGTCGGGTCATTCGGATATTGAGCTATCGTATCCAGCACATAATCTTCTTCATTAAAACTCCGCGCTACCAATACATCCCCCTCTCCGACTTCCAACGCCGGACCTCCTCTTTCAATATCCACATCGCCTACAGGGTAATATATTGCATCATTATCTCTGACACAACCTGTCAGACAAAGCAGTAAAGCTGCTATTCCTATTATCTTATTCATTATCATATTACATCCTTATTTTGGAGACAAAGATACATCTTTTTTGAATCAACTTGATTTATATCAACCGTTTTTAGTACTTTTGCACATAACAAGACTATAATGACATGGATACACTACTAAGAGAAACTGTAAATGCCGTCGTAAATTCCCGCTTTCCCGAAATGAGTATAGAGGGACGCCGACAGATAGAAAGCATCCTGATACGTGAGGAATATCCTAAAGGAGTGATCGCACTTAATGAAGGAGAAGTAGCCCATGAATTAGTTTTTGTCGGGAAAGGGATGCTCCGGCAATATTATTATAAAAACGGGAAAGACGTTACCGAACACTTCTCATACGAAGGCTGTATCCTGATGTGTATCGAAAGCCTGCTGAAACAAGTCCCTACCCGATTGATCATAGAGACACTGGAGCCTGCTGTCATCTATCTGTTCCCTTATGACAAAATGATGCAGCTGACAAAGCAAAACTGGGAAATCAATATGTTCTATCGGAAGATACTGGAATATTCTCTGATTGTATCGCAAACCAAAGCCGATTCCTGGCGTTTCGAATCCGCCCGCGAGCGTTATAATCTATTGCTCGAAACTCATCCGGAAATCATCAAACGGGCACCTTTGGCACACATCGCTTCATACCTGCTGATGACACCGGAAACATTGAGCCGAGTACGTTCAGGTGTTCTGTAGTTTTGTAATTTTGGGGAGCTATCTGCTTTTCCGGTATTCTTTGGGAGACATACCGGTATAATGCTTAAAGTACTTACCGAAGAACGACTGGTTGGCAAAGTTTAAACGGTCGGCTATCTCCTGTATGTTCATGCTCGAAGAATTCAAGAGTGCCTTCGCTTCCAAGATCACTAATTCGTCAATCCACTCCCCTACCGTCTTCCCGCTGACTTCCTTGACAACTCCGGACAGATGTTTCGGCGTCAGACACAACTGATCCGCATAAAACTTCACGCTGCGTTCCGACTGATAAGACTGAACCAAAGATTCATAGAAGCGCTCAAATATATATTCTTTACGACTTTTACTTTTGACAACGGCAGAAGCATCCGGAGCATAACTGTTGAAAATATTGCAAAGCTCAAAGAAGAAGCCCTGCATCAATCCCATTACTACCTCCCTACGGTACCTATCGTCTTTATTTTTCAATCTCTTTCTGATGAAAGCATGATACTCCTTAATCATCTCCTGCTCGTGCAGATTGAGATCAAAACAAGGGTAATCTTTCAGAAAGAAAAAGAATGAAAGCACATTACCAACTTTGGGCAATGATTCCAACAGACTTTTTGATACAGCAAAGAAAATCCCTCTGAAATTGGAACTGAACTGACGATGTTCGATTATCTGATTGGGCAACGCAATAACCATTCTGCCCGGAATCAGTTCAAACTCACGCAGACTGATATTAAAACGAGTAGAGCCTTCCAGACAAAGTCCGATGCTCACCACTTCCAGTTTACTGGGGCCATTATAAAGGGAAATAACGCTCTCCGTGTCGAAGAGCGCTATATCATTGCCGACCACATCAATACTACCCGGATCTATATGTTTAGAATGAACTACCGAAGAAATACCTATCTTAGGAACAACTTGCATATCCATACACTCTCTCTTTTGGTTGCGACAAAGATACCAGTAATAATGAGATGTTCAACCTAAGGCGAGAGATTATCTGTCAAAAAGAACACTTTTGCCTACTTATTGACTATCTCCGAATAAAAACTTATAATCACGTTCAGCAGCCGGAACAGTCCACTTTTCAGGAACGAATTTCCATTGGTTCAATGCCTTCGGGGCCATAGTACCTTTCTTTTCTATATAATTCATCAGATAGAAACGGAGATCCTTATCCGTAGAGAAGATGATACGCTCTTTCAATTTCTCCTGCGGGATGCCTGATCCTTTCGTCAGCAGTTCTCCACCGCCATTCCCCCGGTAAGAGTTCAAAGCCACCTTATAAATCTTATCCATGAGGAAAGGACTGCCGTCTGCCATGCTGATAATCGTAATCTTCTCCCCTTGCGGCTTGGTGACGTCTACGGTATAAATAATTCCCGATGCTGAATCAAAATTGAAGCTGAAATTTTGGAAAGAAGCTCTGTCCTCCGCACCTTCGCGACGTTTCTCCTTAAACCAGAGCAGATGATCGTCCGGAGACTTCATCCGGTTGGTCCACATGAAATAAGACATTTCCAGATAATCCTTGATTTCTTTTCCGGATAAAGTCATCATATACAGCATATTCTCATACTTATACAGATTGAACATATCGCTGACAAACACATCACCTTTATTTATTTTCGCATCAAATGAAAGCGGTGCTGCAAAGGATATCTCCGCACCGGTGATATCAAGCTGCAAGGTATGGATCAAGTCGATAAAAGCAGACGGTCCGAAGAAAGAAGGACAGGTTGAGATACTCTCGGTGAATGTACCGATCTTTTTAGAGACAAAGTTACGGACAGTGTCATATTGAGGAGCAAAATGCTTCATAAAGTCCTCGCTGATTCCATAATCTTTCGTTTCGGTCAATACTCCTTTTATATCTTTGCTGCGCACCTTCCCATCTTTCAGTTTCAAGGTCACATCGATGTTGGACAGAACAATTCCGTTGCTTGCCGGATCAATGACCAGTACCGAATCACCTGCCACATTCATCACTTTCTTACATTCGCGCGCATGATCGTGTCCCATCAGTACAATGTCAAATCCGGGGACATTCTTCGCCACACTCAGAGAAGCGTTTTCATTATACTTGCCGGACATTTTGAAAGCCTCCTGCCCCGCATGGAACAAGCCGATCATCAAGTCCGGATTCTCTTTTTCACGGATGATCTTCATCCATTTGCGTGCAGTCTCCTCCATGTCGTCGAAACGCAGTCCCTTCCACAGGTTCTCCGAGAGCCATGCAGGGATAGCAGGGGTGATCATTCCAAGGATTACGATTTTCACTCCGTCACGTTCCTTGACCTTATAAGGAGGAAGATGAGGTTCTCCGGTCGATATATCGATGATATTAGCTCCTAATACGAGAAAGTCACAGGTATTTATCCAGCGGTCGAACACGGCTCGGCCTGTCTCCACATCATGATTACCCATATTTCCGGCATCATATTTCATGTAGTTCATCATTTCCGCGCATAGGTGGGGTGATACTGTATCTATATAATTATAGTAATAGGCAGTCGGTTGCCCCTGCAATATATCGCCGTTGTCGAGTAAAATAAGATTCTCCTTATATTGTTCGCGTTCTTTCTCCACAAAAGCGTATATTCGTGCCAGACTGCCCTGCCAATCCTTACGGGTAATAAAATTATAAGGATAATAATTACCATGTACATCACTTGTCTGTACAATTTTCAGCTTCACTACTTTTTCCTGTGCCGCAATTGAGAGCACGAGGCAAAGAAGCCATACGTAAACACATGCAAATCGTTTCATTCTTTTTCTATTTTAAGCGGATGTGAGAACATGAACCGTGCACCTCCCGTATATTCGGAGTCGATCCATATATCCCCTTTCCATTTATGCACAATCAATTTACAGATAGATAATCCCAAACCTGTTCCCTGGGCATATTCGTTCAGCTTCTCGAAGCGCTCAAATACCAGTTTCTGTTTCTCTTTCGGGATGCCGCACCCTGTATCCGTCACAGAGAATACAGCCATCTCCGTCTCTTCATTCACCGAAAATTCCAGTGTTATCTGCCCTTTCCTGGTGAACTTATCCGCATTAGACATCAGATTGATAATCACCTGCTGCATACGCTGTATGTCTGTCGTCATCCGAAACGACTCATAATCGCTGACAAACAGGAACTGATTGCCGGACTGCCGTGAAACGCTGACAGATGCCACCACCTGCCTGCATAGCTGCACCACGTCACACTCTTCCCAAGTCAACGTGACCCTGTTCGCTTCCAGGCGTGAGAGATCAAGAATATCATTGATCAGGCGAAGCAACAAATCCGAATTTGTCTTGATAATCTGATAATAGGTCTGCTGTTCTTCTTCCGTATTGCCACCCACAGCGAGCACATCCGAGAAACCTACAATGGAGTTTAAAGGCGTACGTATCTCATGGCTCATATTGGCGAGGAAAGCACTTTTCAGACGGTTCGATTCTTCTGCACGGTCCTTAGCCACCCGCAGGTCTTTTTCCGACTTCAGCAGATCGTCCTTCAGACGTTTGGTGCGGAAATAGTAGAAGAGCGAGATGCACAAACCCAGCACAAGGATGAGAAACAGTGCACACGCCGACCAAATCTGATAAGTATATTGCTGATAGAATGATACAGTCTGATTAATAATCTCCACATCAAAAGGAAGGATATCCGGGTCCAGTCCCCACTCCTTCACCTTCCGGCTGTCCAGTACGGCCTTGCTGCCAATCACGGAAAGGTGCTGCTGTTCATCCGCCGGATATTGATCAATCTGTACAGATGCCAATGCCATGTCCTTCCCCAGTTTCCGGTAATCGGGCAGCACTCCGCCGATCGCCCAATACCCCAGACTCACCGATGAGGGAGTAAAAGTCGGAATGGTCGGAGTAACCTCCATCATGGCATAAGTAGCATTCCGCATGAAATAACCTTCGTTCATATCCACACGCCACGTGCCTACCATGATCACCGTATTCTCCGGTAAATGACGCAATTCTTCTACAATCGTATAGATAGTATGCCGCCGGCCGTCCATCAGGATCAGGTCGATTTCGGGAAACTTTTTCATTTCCTTCCGCACCAGTGCCTGCATGGTGACGCCGCCGTAAGTATTGTCCGAAATAAAAGCGATGTGTTCCGTCTTCGGATAAAACACCTTGATCATCCGGACGTTATCTTCTATATTGTACTGATTGATAAATCCCGACTTCAATTCCGGTATATTCATGTGGTCGGTAAAGAGATCGACCGATTCCGGCATCCATGTGTCCAGTCCGGCAACCGTATCCTCGGGCAGTATGACGATGTTACTGCTGACGAGACTACACATCACCGGCACCTTCACCTGTATCGAATCCCGTTGCGACAGATACGCCGCCCATGCTTCCTGTCCCAACAGAATAATCTGCGCCGGATGCTTCTCCCCTTGATATTTAGAAAGAATCTGCGTCATCATACCGCTCCAAAGCGGGGCTTCGGAGAAACTTTTGCAGTTCATGTTTTCAATGATAATATCGCGTTTCCCTCCCAATTTGCTATATTCTTCCATATAGTCGGAGATAGTGACCGAAGTTTGATGAGCGGCGGGATTGTAGGAGCAGATAATCAGGATGGGTTTCTGATCGTTAGAGACAGCAAATAACGCTGTGGCCCGGAAAAGCCATAGTAAACAGATAAACAGGCATCCTATATATCTCATCATACTTGTAAGTTTTGAAGTGTTACTATCTCATTTTAGCTTGCAAATATACTAAAACTTGTCGGCTATAACAGATTTATGTGTATTTTTGTCGCTCATTCATTCACAAAAAAATTGTTTATGGAACTATTTCATCAAATGATTTCCGGATTACTGGGAATTCCGGAAAGACAAATCAGCAGTACCCTCCACTTGTTGGGCGAAGGTGCCACCATCCCTTTCATCAGCCGTTACCGTAAGGAAGCTACCGGCGGACTGAACGAAGTACAGATAGAGAACATCAAGGAGCAACATGACAAGTTGTGCGACATAGCCAGACGGAAGGAAACCATCCTCAGTACCATCAACGAGCAAGGCAAACTCACTCCGGAGCTCGAAAAGCGCATCAACGCCACCTGGAATCCTACGGAACTGGAGGACATCTACCTCCCCTACAAGCCCAAACGGAAAACACGTGCCGAAGCAGCCCGTCAAAAAGGACTGGAACCCCTCGCCACCCTGCTGATGCTGCAACGTGAGCCTCATCCGGAGGAACGCGCCGCCAATTACGTGAAAGGAGACGTGAAGAACGTGGAAGATGCACTGAAAGGTGCCCGTGACATCATAGCCGAGCATGTTAGCGAAGACGAACGTGCCCGAAACAGCGTGCGCAACGCATTTGCCCGCCAAGGCACACTGACCGCCAAGGTGGTGAAAGGCAAAGAAGAGGAAGCGACCAAATACCGCGACTACTTCGATTGCTCCGAATCGTTGAAGCGATGCAGCTCCCACCGCCTGCTCGCCATCCGGCGTGCCGAAGCGGAAGGCCTGCTGAAAGTCAGCATCAGCCCAGACGATGAGGAGTGCGTGGAACGGCTGGAACGCCAATTCGTGCGGAGCAACAACCCCTGCGGACAGCAAGTGGCGGAAGCCGTGCAGGATTCCTACAAACGCCTATTGAAGCCATCCATAGAGACGGAATTTGCCACGCAAAGCAAAGAGCGTGCTGATGAGGAAGCCATCAAGGTATTTGCCGAAAACCTCCGTCAGTTGTTGCTGGCTTCACCACTGGGGCAAAAGCGTGTGATGGGTATAGACCCCGGATTTCGTACGGGTTGTAAAGTCGTGTGCCTCGATGCACAAGGAAATCTGCTCCACAATGAGAACATCTACCCCCACCCTCCGGTCAGCAAGCAGAAAGAGGCATTTGCCAAGCTGCAAATGATGATAGAGTCTTATAAGATAGATGCCGTAGCCATAGGTAACGGAACTGCCAGCCGCGAAACGGAGGAGTTCTTGAAACATCAGCGCTTCAACCGCGACATACAGATATTCATCGTCAGCGAGCAGGGAGCTTCCATCTATTCGGCCTCTAAAATTGCACGGGACGAGTTTCCCGACTACGACGTCACCGTACGCGGTGCTGTGTCCATAGGCAGACGACTGATGGACCCGCTGGCAGAGTTGGTAAAGATTGACCCGAAATCTATTGGTGTGGGGCAATACCAGCATGATGTGGACCAAACCAAGCTGAAAAAATCATTGGACCAGACCATAGAAAACTGTGTAAACTTGGTAGGTGTCAACCTGAACACCGCAAGCAGCCATCTGCTGACCTACATCTCGGGATTGGGGCCGCAACTGGCACAGAACATTGTGAACTATCGTGCCGAAAACGGTGCCTTCACCTCGCGCAAGGAACTGATGAAAGTACCTCGTATGGGTGCCAAGGCGTTTGAGCAATGTGCCGGCTTCCTACGCATTCCGCAGGCAAAGAATCCGCTGGACAATACTGCCGTACACCCGGAAAGCTATTGTATCGTAGAACAAATGGCAAAGGACTTGGGTTGCAGCGTAGCCGAGCTGATAGCCAGCCGGGAGCTGCGTCTGAAGATTAATCCCGAACGCTACCTCTCCCCCACCGTGGGCATGCCGACACTGAAAGACATCCTGCAAGAGCTGGACAAGCCCGGACGTGACCCACGCGGACCGATAAAGATATTTGAATTTGACAAGAACGTGCGCACCATCAGCGACCTGCGCGAAGGCATGGAATTGCCCGGCATCGTAGGAAACATCACCAACTTCGGCGCATTTGTCGACATAGGCATCAAGGAAAACGGACTGGTACACCTCTCCCAACTCGCCGACAGATTCATATCAGACCCTAATGAAGTAGTGTCCATTCACCAGCATATACGCGTAAAGGTACTCAGCATAGATATGGACCGGAAACGCATACAGCTGACAATGAAAGGAGTGGAACAGAATTAGTGATTAGGGATTAGTGATTAATGGTTAGTGGTTAATGGTTTCCGTATTAATCATTAATCCCTAATCACTAATCCCTTATAATAGTGTCTTAAGATAATTACTGTACCAAGCACTAAAAGTAGTGAACACAGAATAGAGCCTTCGAACCCGAAAGTTCCTCCATTTATCAGATTTTCTTCCGGAAAGTGAAGAATCAGCAGATTCTCATTGCTAAATTCATTTCCACTGACTTTATATCCCAAAACAGAACCTTGAATCCAGTTCCAGAACCAATGCAAGGCAATGGGGAAACAGAGGTTGCGCGTGTATATATAGGAAGCTCCCAAGAAACAACCCGCCAGCATGATATTCAAAAACGGGACGAAGGCAAAGCTGGGATTGAAAAGATGCATCAACGAAAATAACACCGCAGAGATAAGCAATGCCACAAACTTATTGACGCCTCCATCCAGCATACGCCCTAAAATGAAACCGCGTCCAATAACTTCTTCCGTAACTGCCACTAAAAAATAAAGCAAAAGACTCGACAACAACGAAATGGGAGAAAACAAGACCCCTGCCACTTCCACAGCCCCCAACAATAAAGACAAGCCAAAACCAACTACATACAAGAACACGACAAACAAAGCTCCGTTCAGCAGGCTTCTGCCCCATCCCTTCAAAGACAAGCCCAAGCCCGAAAAAGGAAGCTTCCTGAAACCCAGCACCATACAAGCGGCAATAAGCCCACTGGCCAACATCAAGACTTCATTCAACATCATTAAATAGACGCTCATCCCACCAGCTTGTGTCTTCAACTCAGGGAAAGCAATCGCAAAAGGTATGGCAAACAAAAACAGAAAAATCATAAAAAGTACAGTAAACAGTACTATATCAACGAATGCCAGCCAAATACGTTTTGTTTTACTCATAGCAACACACTCTTCCTTCACCGTTTCTTCCGTCTCCATTTGTATCTCATTTTGATTAATATCCGACAAAAATAATAATAAAAAGAAAAAACTTCATGTATTCCTGCCGGTTTCTTCTTATATTTGAAAAATCAATCTGGAATCGACAAACATGAAACTAAGAAAAATACTTTTAGCCGTTGCCGGACTGGCGTTAATGCTGAATGCCTCGGCACAAAAATCCAAAAGATACTACGTGGCCAAACCTGGTACCCTGGTGGAACTGATGACAGAAGCGGAAGCCAATGAAATCACCCAACTGACCCTGCAGGGCAAGCTGAATGCCGTAGATTTCAGGCATCTACGGGATGAATTCAAAAACCTGCAACTGCTGGACATTTCCAATGCCTCCATCAGCATGTATGCAGGCAAGAACGGGACTTATCCAAACCGTTTTTATGTATATCCTGCCAATTGCATTCCGGCATATGCCTTCTGCAAGCAAATGGACGACAGTACATTTGTAGGTAAGGAGACGCTGACCAGGATTATCCTTTCCGACAAGACCAAGAACATCGAAGATGCTGCCTTTAAGGGATGCAAAAATCTCAAGATATGCCAGATACGGAAGAAAACGGCTCCCAATCTGTTGTCCGAAGCATTGGCCGATAGCGTTACAGCCATATTTGTTCCATTGGGATGCAGTGACTCCTATCGTACCAAAAAGAAATGGGAAACCTTTGCATTCATTGAAGGAGAACCACTGACAGTAAATGTGCAGATTGGTAAAATGGGCAGCCTTGCCAGCGAACTGTTAAGAGCCGGATTTCAGCCCAAAGACGTTAACTTTCTGACCGTTGAAGGAAAAATGGACGAAGCCGACTTCACATTGATACGCGACTATATGCCCAATCTGGTTTCCATCGACATGACCAACAGTAATGCCACTGCAATTCCCGACTATACTTTCACCCAAAAGAAGTATCTGCTGAACGTACGGCTCCCGCAAGAGCTTAGAAGCATTGGACAGCGTGCATTCAGTGGCTGCGGCCGTTTGTGCGGCACGCTGGTGCTTCCTGCCAGTGTAACCGCCATTGAGTACGGAGCATTTATGGGATGCGACAACCTGCGCTATGTGCTTGCCACGGGGAATAAGATTACCACGCTGGGCGACAACCTTTTCGGAGAAAGCCAAGGCAAAATTATATATAAGGAGAAACAATAACTCAGACTATTCCCCGCCTTAATAAGAACAAAGAGACTCTTTTAATAGCAAAAGAAGGTGTGTCAGAATGATAGCTAAAAATCATTCTGACACACCTTCTTCTTTTTTTCAATATCGCACAAGCCTTTATTAAACCAAAAAGATATGAAAGAAGAATCGTTCCATCATGATGGAACAATTTAAAATATGCTTATTTAGTCCTTAGCTTCCGTTATCACTTTGTTGCGTACATACGTGCACGCAACTCCTTGATGTGGTCTGAAGTGATGTATTCGTCATACTCCATCATCTTGTCGATAATACCGTTCGGAGTCAATTCGATGATACGGTTGGCAACCGTCTGAATGAACTCGTGGTCGTGGGATGAGAAAAGGATATTGCCTTTATAGGTCTTTAGATTATTGTTGAATGCCTGGATAGACTCCAAGTCGAGGTGATTGGTAGGTGTATCCAGAATCAAGCAATTGGCATTGCGCAGCTGCATACGTGCAATCATGCAACGCATCTTCTCACCTCCCGACAATACGCTTGCTTTCTTCAGCACCTCCTCGCCGGAGAACAGCATACGTCCCAGGAAGCTCTTCATATAGACTTCATTGCCTTCACCGAACTGGCTCAACCAGTCCACCAGATTCAGGTCTGTATTAAAGAATGCAGTATTGTCCAGCGGCAGGTAAGCGGTGGTGATAGTCACACCCCAGTTGAAAGTACCTGCATCCGGTTTCATATTCTCGTTGATAATCTCGAACAGGGCGGTCATGGCACGCGGGTCGTGCGAAAGGAATACAATCTTGTCTCCCTTCTCTACGTTGAAGTTGACGTCGCGGAACAGCACCGTACCATCTTCCAGCGTTTTCGTCAAACCGGAAACTTCCAGAATCTGATTACCCGGTTCGCGCTCGGGCGTAAAGATAATGCCCGGATATTTACGT
>ERZ833515.2147-NODE-2147-length-11885-cov-34.885883_pt1 | contig 11885 bp, 7 predicted proteins | sample MGYA00519949_ERZ833515 | MGnify/ENA primary metagenome ERZ833515 (study PRJEB31850, sample SAMEA3708741) | human gut metagenome | biome: human gut; feature: human-associated habitat; material: faeces | place: China | collected 2014 ...
TCCTCGGCGGCGCGCTTCTCAGCGAGCGCGCGGGCCTCGGCCTCCATGCGCGCCTGCTCCTCGGCCTGCAGCTGGGGGTTCTTCACGAAGACGCGCTTGCGGCGCACTTCGACCTGAATCGTGTGGGCGCGCCCGGAGGCGTCGCTCTGCTTGATCACGCTCTTCTCCTTGCGGGTGAGGGTGATCTTCCTCTGGCTCGACTGCGTGCGCTCGATGCGCAGGCTGTCAAGGAGCCGGTTCTTGTCGGCGTCGGAGAGCGTGTCGGTCTCCGCGGACTTGTCCACGCCCGCGGCGCGAAGCTGCTCAATGAGGGTCTTGGCAGGGAGCTTCAGTTCCTGCGCGAATTCCTTAACCGTCATGCTGGTCATGTTCTTTTCTACTCCTTCGAATGCGCCCCGGGCGGCGCGGAGGCCTCCTGCGCTCACCGCCCCTCCCGGCGGGGAGGGGGGAGCGGGGGCCGCTTACGCGGCGCCACTTGAAGGGCGCATTCATGCGGGATGCGGTTTGGGTGGGTGGGATGCTCGCAGCAGGAGCGTCATTCCTTCTTTTCAGCCGCTTCGGCCTTGGCGGCGTCTTCGCCGAACCAGTGCGCGCGGGCGGCCATGATGAGGCGGCTCGCAGCGGCCTCGTCAAGCCCGGTGATCTCGACGAGCTCTTCGGTGGCGAGGCCGCCGAGGTCGTCGAGCGTGCGCACGCCGCGGCCCACGAGCTTGCTCGCGAGGTCGTTGTCCATGCCCTCGAGCGCGAGGAGCGCCGGGTCGGCCTTGCGCAGGTTCTCCTCACGCGTGATCGCGTCGGCGAGGAGCTTGTTGCGGGCGCGGGCGCGCAGCTCCTCGATCGTCTCCTTGTCGAAGGCTTCGATCGAGAAGAGCTCCTTCTCGGGCACGTAGGCGATCTCCTCGATCGAGGAGAAGCCTTCGGCGATGAGCACGTTGGCGGCCGCCTCGTCGATGTCGAGGCTCTTCATGAACTCCTCGCGGATGCGGGCGACTTCGGCGTCGCGCTTCTCGCTCGCCTCGGCCTGCGTGAGGATGTTGATCTGCCAGCCGGTGAGCTCGGAGGCGAGGCGGACGTTCTGGCCGCCGCGGCCGATCGCGACGGCGAGGTTGTCCTCGTCGACCACGACCTCCATCGTGTGGGTGTCCTCGAGCATCACGATCGAGCGGACCTTCGCGGGCTCGAGCGCGCCCACGACGAACTGCGCGGGATCCTCGTTCCAGACGACGATGTCGATGCGCTCGCCGGACAGTTCGGACGTCACGGCGTTCACGCGCGAGCCGCGCATGCCGATGCAGGTGCCGATCGGGTCCACGCGGTGGTCGTGCGAGGTGACGGCGACCTTCGCGCGCGCGCCCGGATCGCGGGCGGCGGCCTTGATCTCGATGATGCCCTCTTCGATTTCGGGCACTTCAAGCTCGAAAAGCTTCTTGAGGAATTCGGGCGAGGTGCGCGAGAGGATCACGGTCTTGCCCTTCGGGGTGTCGCCGACGTGGTCCACGTAGGCGCGCACGCGGTCGCCCGTGCGCATGTTCTCGCGCGGGATCATCTGGTTGCGGGGCAGGCGCGCCTCGAGGCGGCCCACCTCGACGATGGCGTCGCCCTTGTCCATGCGCTTGATCGAGCCCGTGACGATCGACTCCTTCTTCTCGAGGAACTCGGCGAGGATCTGTTCGCGCTCGGCGTCGCGCAGGCGCTGCAGGATCACCTGCTTGGCGTCCTGGGCGAAGCGCCGGCCCGCGGAGTCGATGTCCACGTTCTCGATCGGACGCTCGACGTAGTCGCCCGGCTGAAGGTCGGGATATTCGTCATGAATGTCGGAGAACATCTCCTGGTGGTCGGGCTCCTGCAGGCCCTCCTCGTCGGGCACGACGAGCCAGCGGCGCACGGCGGTGAATTCGCCCGTCTGCTGATCGACGCGCACGACGATGTCGGCGTCCTCGCCGGGGAAGCGGGCGCGCTTGATCGCGCTCGCGAGGGCGATTTCCAGCACGCCGAAGACGATGTTCTTCTCGACGTTCTTTTCACGGGCGAGCACGTCCACGAGCTCGAGCATTTCACGGCAGTTCATTTTCTTCCTACCCCTTGAAGTTCAGTTCACGAATGAGATGGGCGCGCTCGACCTCGGAGAGCGGGAAGGCGACGCGCACGGGCGCGGCTTCGACGGTCGTGCGCTTCTTGGCGCGCAGCGCCGCGGCGCGCGGCGTGCGGGCGACGTCGACCTCGAAGTAGTCGAATTCAATCCTCTCGGCGCCCGACTCGCCCGAGATGCCGATGATGCGGCCCTCGAGCTTGCGGCGGCCCGCCGCCGGGAAGCCTTCGGCCTGCATGGGCGCGAAGAGCTCGACCGCGGCGAGTTCGCCCGCGAAGCGCTCCCAGTCGCGGGCGCGCTTCAGGGGGCGCTCGACGCCCGGAGACGAGACTTCGAGGCGCTCGTAGGGCACGTCCTCGACCGTGAAGAGGTGCGTGAGCTGATCGCTCACGCGCTCGCAGTCTTCGAGCGAAATGCCGCCTTCGGCCGTCGTGTCGATCGTGACGCGCACGAGGCCGCGCGCGAGGCGCTCGCAGTCGACGTACTCGTAGCCGAGCCCTTCGACGGTCTTCTCCACAAGGGCGCTCAAGGCTCCGGAGGATGAATTCATAGGCTTCAAAACCCTTCAAACGGAGCGGACGCCGCGGCGCCGGGGCCCTCCCTTCGATTCGCCGGGAGAACGGGGCCGCCGCAGTGGTCCGCTCGAGATCAAAAAAAAATGGGCATCACTGCCCATTTCTCTCTCCCGCATCCGCCCGCCCTGATGAAGCCGTCTTTTGCGGCTTTGGGGCGGCGGCGCAGGCGGCACGGCCGCAGCTCCTCCGCAGGGAGCCCCGGCTGCGGGAGAGAGGCTCTCCTCCGAGACGGGGCGCCCCGTTTCATGCGGACGGGCGCGACTGCCAGAATGCGACGTCTCAAGGCGGTGGAGGCGTCCCGGGCGAAGACTCCCTGCGGGAGCGCCTGGGGACATCCTCTGCCGGACCGCTCGTGCCCTCAAGAAAATGAGAAGGGCCGACATTGGGCCCGCACTTCGGTTCATCCGGCATTCGGTCTCCGGCTGGAGGGCCGAACCCTCCGGCGGCTCTGACCGGCCTTGAAGAATAGGCGTGATTCTAGGGAAAACTCAACCCGGGCGCAAGGAGCCGGGGCGACTTTCTCGCCGCCCGCGGCGCCCCGGGCGCCCACGGGACCCGAAGTCCTCAGAGGCGTCCGCCCCGGGGACCGCGCCCCGACTTCGGACCGCGCGGGGTGGCGTCGTCTTCGGCCGGGCCCTTGCGGTAGGCGCGCTGCGTGCGCCGGCCGCTCATGTCGCGCCCCTCCTTGAAGGGCACGCCCGTGCGGTCGGTGTCATTGCGGCCCGCGCGCTCCTCGCGGCGCGGACGGCGGGCGGCCTCGGCCTCCTCCTTCTCCATGCGCTCGCGCCAGCGGATGCGCGCGGCGGCCTTCTCCGCCTTCACCTCCGCGGCCTTCTCGGCGGCCTCCTCGGGCGTGACGGAGCGGTCGATGCGGTCGAGTTCGGCGATCCAGCGCTTCACGTCGGCGGGTTCGAGCTCCTTCATCTTGCCGCGCAGGAGCCCCGGCGGGAGCTCCACGGCGCCGTAGCGCACGCGGATGAGGCGCGAGACGGTGAGGTTCACCGCCTCGAAGAGGCGCCTCACCTCGCGGTTGCGGCCTTCGCGGATCGTCACCGTGTACCAGTGGTTGAGGCCGCGCCCGCCCTCGTCCTCGAGCGTTTGAAATTTCGCCGGACCGTCCTCGAGTTCGACCCCATCGAGCAGCTGCTGCTCGGCCTCGGGGGTGAGTTCGCCCGCAGTGCGCACGGCGTACTCACGCTCCATCTCGTAGCGCGGGTGCATCAGGCGGTTGGCGAGCGCCCCGGAGGTCGTGAAGATGAGGAGCCCCTCGGTGTTGAAGTCGAGGCGCCCCACGGCGATCCAGCGCCCGCCCGGCACGCGCGGCAGGTGCGCGAAGACGCTCGGACGCCCCTCGGGGTCGTCGCGCGAGACGATCTCGCCCGCGGGCTTGTGGTAGATGAGCACGCGCGGCGCGTCGCCCGGCTGCGGGGCGGCGCGGCGCACGGCGCGCCCTTCGACGCGGATCACGTCCTCGGGGCCCACGCGGTCGCCCAACTTGGCGGAGAGGCCATTCACCGTCACGACGCCCGACTCGATGAGGCGCTCCATTTCGCGCCGCGACCCCCAGCCCGCGTCGGCGAGGGCCTTCTGGAGCTTCTCGGTCGCAATGCCGGCGAGGGCGGCGGCGGCCGCGGCCGCCTCAGCCGTCTGCGGGCGGTCGGCCTCCCGGTCCGGGCGTTTCACCGGACGGGGCTTCTTCATCGGCGCCCTGAAGGGCGTGCGCTTCTTTTCGGCCGTCTGCGGACGGCCCCGGTTGTTCTTCGTCAAAATTCAGTTCCTCCTGCAGCTGCATCGAGCCGATTCCGGGCGATTCCTGCGCTTGCGGATTTTCGTCGCCCAAGGCGAACTCCTCCGGCGCGGTTGCGGCAAGATTGGGGAGCTCCGCCAGGCTCCGGATCCCAAGATCCGTCAAAAAGGTCTTCGTCGTGCCCAAGAGCGCCGGGCGACCCGGCGTCTCGCGCCATCCCACCGTCTCGATCCACCCGCGGTCCTCGAACTGCCGGATGATCGCCGGGTTGACCCCGACGCCGCGGATCTCCTCGATGTCGCCGCGGGTCACGGGCTGCCGGTAGGCGATGATGGCGAGCGTCTCCATCGCGGCGCGCGAATAGCGCGCGGGGCGCTCCTCGGCGAGCCGCGAGAGCCACGTCATGGCTCCGGGGGCCGTGCGGAAGCGCCAGCCGCCGTCCGCGGTCTCCTCGAGCCGCATCGCGCGGTCCTCCCACGAGCGCGCAAGCGCCTCGAGTTCGGTGCGGATCTGCTTTGCGGTGGGCTCGTCCTTGAAGAGCCGCCGCATCTCGCGGATCGTGAGGGGGCGGCCCGCGGTGAGGAGCGCGGCCTCGAGAATCGTCTGCGGCGTGAATTCAGCCATGGTCGGGGCCCTGCGATGAAGGCGCTACGGCGCCCCGTGGGGCGCCGACGACGTCTGACGTCCGCCATTCTAAGAAGAATGCCGGACGATCAGGCAAAAAAAAGCCCGAACCGTTCGGTCCGGGACGTTTTTCTTCTCCTGGAGGCAACTGGCGGAAGGGGTGGGATTTGAACCCACGATACGGTATAACCGTATACCGGATTTCGAGTCCGGCGCATTCGACCTCTCTGCCACCCTTCCGTGTCCAAGAGAGGAGTCGAATATTACAGAGCCCGGGAGAAAAAAGCAAGAGGCCGGACGAAAAAATCCGGCGCCGGAGATGACGAAGCGCCGGGACCGTCCGCAGACGGGCGCCAGCGCTTCGTGCGTTCGGGGCTCCGCCGTTCGAGACCTCTTCCCGGGCGCCGGACCGGCGCCCTAATGGATCCCGGACGGAGGAGGTTCTTCCTTACTCCCCGGCGGGGACGATCTTCTCCTTGCCGTTCATGTAGGGACGCAGCGCCGTCGGGATCGTCACCGACCCGTCGGCGTTCTGGTAGTTCTCGAGGACGGCGACCAAGGTGCGGCCGACGGCGAGGCCCGAGCCGTTCAGGGTGTGCACGAGGCGGCTGCGGCCGTTCTCGTCCTTGAAGCGCGCGCCCATGCGGCGGGCCTGGAAGTCCTCGCAGTTCGAGCACGAGCTGATCTCGCGGTAGGTGTTCTGCGCGGGGATCCAGACCTCGAGGTCGTAGGTCTTGCACGAGCCGAAGCCGATGTCGCCCGTCGAGAGGGCCATGACGCGGTACGGCAGCTCGAGCTTCTGGAGGATCGACTCGGCGTCGCGCGTGAGGCTCTCAAGTTCGTCGTAGGAGTGCTCAGGGCGGACGATCTTCACCATTTCGACCTTGTCGAACTGGTGCTGGCGGATCATGCCGCGCGTGTCGCGGCCGTAGGCGCCCGCCTCGGAGCGGAAGCACGGCGTGTGGGCCGTGAGGTAGATGGGAAGGTCGGAGGCCTTGAGCATCTTGCCGGCGACGGAGTTGGTGAGCGTCACCTCGGCGGTCGGCACGAGGTACATCTGCTCCATGTCGCTGTAGGCGCCGCCCTTCTTCGCGGCGAAGAGGTCCTCTTCGAACTTCGGCAGCTGACCCGTGCCCGTCATGGTCGAAGCGGTGACGATGTAGGGGGTGTAGCACTCGGTGTAGCCCTGCTCACGCGTATGGACGTCGAGCATGAACTGCGCGAGGGCGCGGTGCAGATGCGCGACCTCGCCCTTCATGAAGCAGAAGCGCGCGCCCGAGAGCTTCGCGGCCGTGTCGAAGTCGAGCCCGAGCGGGGCGCCGACGTCCACGTGGTCCTTGATCTCGAAGTCAAAGGTGCGCGGGGTACCCCAGCGGCGAACCTCGACGTTCTCGGTTTCGTCCTTGCCGATCGGCGTCGTGGGCGAGGGGAGGTTCGGCACGCGCAGAAGCAGGTCGTGGAGCTTCTCGAGCGTCTCATCGAGCTCGCTCTGCAGCTCGGCGAGTTCGGCGGGAATGGCGGCGGCCTTGGCGAGGAGCTCGGTCGCGTCCTCACCCGCCTTCTTCTTCATGCCGATGTCCTTCGAGAGCGCGTTGCGCAGCGCCTGCAGCTCCTCGGTCTTCTGCTGCACGTTCTTGCGGCGGTCCTCGAGCTCAGTGAAGGCCTCCACGGGGAAATCGAAATTGCGCGTCTTCAGGCGAGCCACCACTTCCGGGAGGTTCTTCCTGAGCATCGTCACATCGAGCATGTTCTCTTGTCCTAGGGTGTTTGAGTAGCGCGGTGGAGGGCCCCCCGTCGACCGGGGCGCCCCCGCTGCGCGGGAATTCACGTCGTGCGGACGGCGTGCGGGAGCCGCCGTCACGGGAAACTGTCATTTTCGCGGTTTCCACGCCCGCATGCAAATCAGCCCTGTCCGCGGCGGCGGCCGCGGCCGGCCTTCCGGGCGGCTTCGTTCAGGGCTTCGAGCCCCTTGAGCTTCTCGGCGATCTTCGCCTCGAGCCCGCGGTCGGTGGGCACGTACCAGCGGCGGCCCTCAAGCCCCTCGGGGAGGTACACCTCGCCCGCGGCGAAGGCGCCCGGCTCGTCGTGGGCGTACCGGTAGCCCTCTTTGTAGCCGAGATCCTTCATGAGCTTCGTCGGGGCGTTGCGCAGGTGCATCGGCACGGGGCGCGAGCCGTCCTTGCGGATGAACTCGCGCAGCTCGTTCATCGCCTTGTAGACGGCGTTGCTCTTCGGGGCGCAGGCGAGGTAGACCGCGGCCTGCCCGAGCGCGAGCTCCCCTTCGGGGCTCCCAAGGCGCTCATAGATCTCCGCGGCCTCCACCGCCACCGTCGCCGCCCGCGGGTCGGCGAGGCCGATGTCCTCGACCGCCATGCGCATGAGCCGGCGGGCGATGTAGCGGGGGTCGCACCCGCCGTCGAGCATCCGCATCATCCAGTAGAGCGCCCCGTCGGGGTCCGAGCCCCGCACGGACTTGTGCATCGCGCTGATCTGGTCGTAGAAGTTGTCGCCCCCCTTGTCGAAGCGCCGCAACGTGGCCGGTGTGGTCTTCCTCAGGAACGCGGCGTCCACCTCGGCGACGTGCCGTTCGCGCGCCATCGTGCAGCAGACGTCGAGAGCGTTCAGGCACCGCCGCGCGTCGCCGTCGGCGAGCGAGACGAGGATGCCCTTCGCCTCGTCGGTGACCTTGAGCTCGGGGAACTCGCGCGCGAGCGCGCGGTTGATGAGCTCCATCGTTTCGTCCGTCGAGAGGCTCGTGAGCTGGTAGACGGTCGAGCGCGAAAGGAGCGCCCCCACCACTTCGAAGGAGGGGTTCTCGGTCGTGGCGCCGACGAAGATGAAGAGCCCCGACTCGACGTGCGGCAGGAACGCGTCCTGCTGGCTCTTGCTGAAGCGGTGCACCTCGTCGACGAAGACCACGGTGGGACGCCCGGTCGCCGCCATGGTGCGCCGGGCGGCGTCCACCGCGTCGCGGATGTCCTTCACGCCGCCCAGAACCGCAGAGATCGCGATGAAGGGCAGATCAAAGGCATTCGCCATGAGGCGCGCAAGCGTCGTCTTTCCGACGCCCGGAGGGCCCCAGAGAATCATCGAGTGGGGACGGCGGTTCTCAAAAGCCACCCGCAGCGGCGCGCCGGGCCCGATGAGCTTCTTCTGCCCGATCACTTCGTCGAGCGTCTGCGGCCGCATGCGCTCGGCAAGAGGCTGCAGCATGGGCTGGACGGGCTTCTGCGCGGTACGCGGGCGCGGCGCCGCGGCGGGCGCGTCGTTGCCAAAGAGGGAGTCGTCGGGCATGTCGCTCTGGGTCTCGATGGAGGTGGATGGGCACGAGCGGAGATTCTACCGGCCGCCGCGGGGCCGAAAAAGCGAAAACCCCACCAGACGGGAGTCTGATGGGGTTCTCTTTGTAGGGAGCCTGGCGATGACCTACTTTCACTGGAAATACAACCAACTATCATCGGCGCAGAGGCGTTTCACTGTCCTGTTCGGAATGGGAAGGAGTGGGACCGCCACGCTATGGTCGCCAGGCTAAAGGGGGTGGAAAAGTAAAGATTTCTGCGGGTTGCGACCGCATCTTTTCGATTCTTGAGTTCTCTTCGTCCGCACGACGAAAAGCTTCACGGTTATAGGATCAAGCTTCACGAGCAATTAGTATTGGTCAGCTCAACGCCTCACAGCGCTTGCACATCCAACCTATCAACGTCCTGGTCTCGAACGACTCTTCAGGAGGGTCTAGCCCTCAGGAAGACTTATCTTCAGGCAGGTTTCCCGCTTAGATGCTTTCAGCGGTTATCCTTTCCCCACATAGCTACCCGGCGGTGCCACTGGCGTGACAACCGGTACACCAGAGGTGAGTCCACTCCGGTCCTCTCGTACTAGGAGCAGCCCCCGTCAATCTTCCAACGCCCACGGCAGATAGGGACAAAACTGTCTCACGACGTTTTAAACCCAGCTCACGTACCTCTTTAAATGGCGAACAGCCATACCCTTGGGACCGGCTACAGCCCCAGGATGAGATGAGCCGACATCGAGGTGCCAAACACCGCCGTCGATATGAACTCTTGGGCGGTATCAGCCTGTTATCCCCAGAGTACCTTTTATCCGTTGAGCGATGGCCCTTCCATGCAGAGCCACCGGATCACTAAGACCTACTTTCGTATCTGCTCGTCTTGTCGGACTCGCAGTCAAGCACGCTTTTGCCTTTGCACTATCAGCACGATTTCCGACCGTGCCTAGCGTACCTTCGCACTCCTCCGTTACCCTTTAGGAGGAGACCGCCCCAGTCAAACTGCCTACCATGCACGGTCCCCGAAGCGGATCACGCTCCTAGGTTAGAACCTCAAACAAATCAGGGTGGTATTTCAAGGATGACTCCGTCAAGACTGGCGTCCTGACTTCACTGTCTCCCACCTATCCTACACAGATCGGTTCAAAGTCCAATGCAAAGCTGCAGTAAAGGTTCATGGGGTCTTTCCGTCTAGCCGCGGGGAGATTGCATCATCACAAACATTTCAACTTCACTGAGTCTCAGGAGGAGACAGTGTGGCCATCGTTATGCCATTCGTGCAGGTCGGAACTTGCCCGACAAGGAATTTCGCTACCTTAGGACCGTTATAGTTACGGCCGCCGTTTACTGGGACTTCGATCAGGAGCTTGCACCCCATCAATTAATCTTCCAGCACCGGGCAGGCATCACACCCTATACGTCGACTTTCGTCTTTGCAGAGTGCTGTGTTTTTAGTAAACAGTCGCAGCCACCGATTCTCTGAGGCCTCTTCACGCTCCGGATGTTTCTTCCTTCACGCTACAAAGGCACACCTTATCCCGAAGTTACGGTGTCAATTTGCCGAGTTCCTTCTCCTGAGTTCTCTCAAGCGCCTGAGCATATTCAGCTCGCCCACCAGTGTCGGTTTGCGGTACGGTCAACAACAGACTGGAGCTTAGAGGCTTTTCCTGGAAGCCCATCCAATCACTTCAGCTGATCTCTCAGCCTCGATGCTTCGCCTCGGAGATTCGCCGGCGGATTTGCCTGCCGGCCTCCTACGCTCGCAAACCGGGATGTCCAACACCCGGATGATCTTCAGGACTCCGTCCCCCCTTCGCATCTGTCGTCGGTCTAGGAATATTAACCTTGTTCCCATCAGCTATGCTTCTCAGCCTCGCCTTAGGGGCCGACTCACCCTGCTCCGATGAACGTAGAGCAGGAAACCTTGGGCTTGCGGCGAGCGGGCTTTTCACCCGCTTTAACGTTACTCATGTCAGCATTCGCACTTCTGATACCTCCAGCAGCCCTCGCGGGTCCGCCTTCTCAGGCTTACAGAACGCTCCCCTACCACTCACTTAAAAGTGAATCCGCGGCTTCGGTTATCGACTTAGCCCCGTTACATCTTCCGCGCAGGAAGACTCGATCAGTGAGCTATTACGCTTTCTTTGAAGGATGGCTGCTTCTAAGCCAACTTCCTGACTGTCTTAGCCTTCCCACTTCGTTTTCCACTTAGCCGATATTTGGGACCTTAGCCGGCGGTCTGGGTTGTTTCCCTTTTGAGTCCGGACGTTAGCACCCGGTGCTCTGTCTCCCGTGCTCTGACTTCCAAGTATTCGGAGTTTGCCATGGTTTGGTAAGACGCCATGTCCCCCTAGCCATAACAGTGCTCTACCCCCTGGAGCCATACACGAGGCACTACCTCAATAGTTTTCGGGGAGAACCAGCTATCTCCAGATTTGTTTAGCCTTTCACCCCTATCCACAGCTCATCCGCTAATTTTGCAACACTAGTCGGTTCGGCCCTCCAGTGTGTGTTACCACACCTTCAGCCTGGCCATGGATAGATCATCTGGTTTCGGGTCTACGCCCAACGACTCCAATCGCCCTGTTCGGACTCGCTTTCGCTGCGCCTCCCCTATTCGGTTAAGCTCGCCATTGAACGTAAGTCGCTGACCCATTATGCAAAAGGTACGCAGTCACCCTTGCGGGCTCCTACTGTTTGTATGTATGCGGTTTCAGGATCTATTTCACTCCCCTCCCGGGGTTCTTTTCGCCTTTCCTTCACAGTACTGGTTCACTATCGGTCGATCACTAGTATTTAGCCTTGGAGGATGGTCCCCCCATGTTCAGACAGGATTTCTCGTGTCCCGCCCTACTTTTCGCAAGCTTAGTACCGCAAATCCAATTTCCTGTACGGGGCTGTCACCCTCTGTAGCCGGACTTTCCAGACCGTTCCAGTATCGAATTCGTTATCACTTGCAGGCTGCTCCAATTTCGCTCGCCGCTACTTTCAGAATCTCGGTTGATTTATTTTCCTGCAGTTACTTAGATGTTTCAGTTCACTGCGTTCGCCTCACAGAGCTATGTATTCACTCTGTGATACCTCAAAGAGGTGAGTTTCCTCATTCGGACATCCGTGGATCAAAGTTCGCTTGCCAACTCCCCACGGCTTTTCCCAGGCTGCCAGGTCCTTCATCGCCTGTGATCGCCAAGGCATCCACCACATACACTTAGTCGCTTGATCCTATAACTCTGAAGCCTTTTGCCTCCAGAGCGCAAGACGACCTGTAACGCGCTGCTTCTCTGAATCATGCGGTTCTTGAGAACTTCATGAATCGTTTTTCGTGAATGCAATCACAACCCTTGAGACTGTCTTGCTGCCGAAGAAGCATCTCAACTTCCTCGACGACAATCTCAATTGTCTATCTTTACTTTTCCAAATTTTTAAAGATCTAAATCAAGCTTCAACAACCTGATAAGTGTGAACGCCGAAAGAGTCTTGTCGGAGCCCCGAAGGGGCCGACTCTCTTTAAAGGAGGTGATCCAGCCGCACCTTCCGGTACGGCTACCTTGTTACGACTTCACC
>ERZ833515.2156-NODE-2156-length-11836-cov-29.285545_pt1 | contig 11836 bp, 7 predicted proteins | sample MGYA00519949_ERZ833515 | MGnify/ENA primary metagenome ERZ833515 (study PRJEB31850, sample SAMEA3708741) | human gut metagenome | biome: human gut; feature: human-associated habitat; material: faeces | place: China | collected 2014 ...
TCATATCGACTTTGTTGCCGCCGATGTAGCTGACAGCAGAATGGCTGACAAAGCTAAAGGTCGTATCTGTGCTGTACGGCATCTTTCCGGCATCGTTTTTCAGCAATACAATGCCTTCGGCGGCGATCTTCTTATTCAGAGCGATCTCATCCTCAACCAGCGCCTCCTCTGTGTCAAAGCCGGGCTTGCTGTATTCCATATTGATGCCTTCGGTCTTTGCCTTGCTGTTATCGATGCCTCCACTCTTCAGGCCCAAAATGCTCTGCACGCTGCTGGCATTGGGCGGGATCAGCACATTGGCCGCAACCATACCGCCCGCCAATGCGACACACAACACACCCGAAACGGCAGTTTTGATGATCTTGACCATCATCTTACTGTCCTTCTTTTTCTGTGCCATAACTGTTAGCTCCTTCTCTTTTGGGTACACGACCCGGTTCATAGCTGTTCTCCGGAGTGCGTCCACTCCTTTGCTTGATGTCATTTTATCATATAAACTGCAAAACGAACCGTTCTCCGCGCAATCTGTCATTTTGGAGGCATATTTTGCAGAAGTTTCAATTCGGTTTCAAATTTTATTGTGCTGATCCACAATTTCGAGAACGGTTTCATTGTGCAGAATAGCAAAACGTCTCTGTCATCGCTGTGCGATGACAGAGACGTTTCTCACGATGGGACCGGCAGCAAGATCCGCAGGGTGAACCAGCCGTCGGCCCAATGAAGGGTCATGGTGCCGTCGTGGCGCTGGGCGGCCGCCTGCACGCCCTGCAGGTCGTAGCCGCCGTGGGCGTTGTGGACGGGCAGACCGTCCGCGCCCATCTCCACGGGCTGGGCGCAGTAGTTCTCGAAGCGGAGCATCACGCAGCCGCTCTGGTTATAGATGGCCACCCGCAGCAGACGCTTTTCGGGGTCGGGCTCGGCCAGCACGCTCTCGATGGCGTTGTCCAGCGACGCGCCCACGAGGGTACACAGCTCCCGCGTGCTCAGAAAACTCAGCTGGCTGCCGTCGGCCACACTGGTCATGTTGATGCCGCGCTGCTGGCAGTCCATGCTTTTGGCGGTCAATAGGGTATCCAATACCGGGTTGCCAGTCTTGTTCTCGGCCTCATACTGCCGGATGCCGCTCTCCATCCGGGCCAGAGCCGCGTCCTGCTTGGCCCGGTCGCGCTCGGCGCGGATATCCGCGATCTGGATCTTCAGCTCATGATAGCGGCTGTTGATGAGCCGGATGCCCTCTTTGCTCCGCTTGTACTGCTCGTACTGGCGGTGGAGCACCTCGTCCATGGCGGCAAGCTCACTGTGGAGCGCCGCCTCCCGCAGCTGCTCGTGCTGGACCGTCAGGATGAGCACGCCGCAGATGTCCACCAGCGTGCGGATGTAGTAGACGCTCATGTCCACCTCGCGGTCGCCCAAGAACAGCAGGTTGCTCACCGCGAAGACCATCGCCGCCATGACGACGGCCACGAGGCCCGCTTTTCCGCTGATGACGATATGGCCCTTGGGACTTTTGTGCTTATGCTCCAGCACCCAGATGCAGCCGAAAACGCCGCCGTAGACCACCACCAGAAGCAGCAGTGACAGGCCGTCGGCCCCGCTGCGCTGAGGCCAGAGGAAGCAGTGCAGCTGCCACTCGGCGCTGGCGGCCAGCTCTGCCAGAACGAAGGCCCGGGCGCAGACATAGCCCGCTTCCAGCAGGGAGATGGTGCGGGTGACCCAGAGGTATAAATACTGTATCCCCACAGCTGCCGCCATGCAGGGGATCCACCACGCCAGCGGGACGCTGCCCGTGGCCTGCAAAAAAGCACTCAGGGCCAGCGCCCATGCCGCACTGGCAGCGATGGTGGCCGTTTTGCCGAAGCGGAGGCCCAGCGGCAGGGCGTAGATGCCCACGGCCAGACACTCGGCCAGCGCCGTATACAGGCGCGGGATGCTGGGCAGTGCCGTCATGCGCCCTCACCCCCGATGTGGTCGGCCAGCGCCGCGAGGAAGGCTTTCCGCCGGGGGCGGCTGACCTGCAATTCGTAGGGTCCCACCTGCACCATCCCCTGCTGCACGCTCTTCACCTGTGCCAGATTGACAAGGTAGCCGCTGTTGCAGCGGGCAAAGGGCCGCTCGGCCAGCTTTTCCTCAAAGGCTTTCAGGGTGCCTGCCGCCACGAAATCGCCCTCTTCGGTATAAAAATGGACGCGGTGTCCCTCGCTTTCCAGATAATAGATGAGGGACGAATCCAGACGCCGCATCCCACCCTCCACCGGAAGGGCCAGATAATGCCGTGCGCGGCGGCGCAGCTGTTCTTCGGCCTTGCGCAGCTGCTGCGAAAACGCAAAATAAGGCACCGGCTTGAGCACATAGTCCAGCGCGCCCACCGCGTACCCGCCGATGGCGTACTGCGCCATATTCGTGATAAAAACGATGATGACGTCCTTGTCCAGCTCCCGCACCCGCCGGGCCGTCTCCATACCGTCCAGATGCTTCATCTCCACGTCCAGAAACAGGATGTCGTACACCGGGCGGTAATCATCCAGCAGCTCCATGCCGTCGGCGAATTCCGTCACCGCAAACTCGGTGCCGTACTGCCGGGTGTGCCGCTGCACATAGCCCTGAAGCTGCGCCCGCACCTCTGCCTCGTCCTCGACCAGAGCAATGCGTATCATTGCCGCACCTCCTTTTTCCGCAATTTCTCTGGTTTTTATTGTAACACGAAATAGGGCGTGTGGCAAATAGGAGAATAAAACAGCAGCCCCGCTTCATCTGCCGCGAGGCTGCTGTTCTGTGATTGGAAAATTTCAGGCTCAGTTCGTCTTGACGGCCACGAGGATACGGATCTTCTTTCCGCCTGCGCAGCCGAAGTTGTCGTACCAGCCGATGAGCTTATAATCCTCGGTGTTGATCTTGGGCAGCGAGGTGGCGAAATACTGGCCGTTCGACCACAGATACACCTGCATATCGTCGGCGGTCTCATAGCGCTTGTCGCCGCTCATGACCGAAGCTGCGCCCAGCTTATCGACGACCACCGGCGAGAGCTGGAGCATCCGGTTGATGGCCTTGCCGTCGGCAGAGCGGCCGATGGCGATGCCGCCTGCGATAACGGGGTACTTGGTTGCGGTGCTGTAGGCCACCTGCTTGCCGCCGGAGTAGCAGACATAGGTCGCGCCCTCGCCCAGATAGTTGAGGAAGTCGCCCAGCGTACCGCCCACGCTGTCGCCGGTGCGGCGGAGCACATAGCTGAACAGCTGGTCCGTCTTGCCGGTAAGGGTGTTCCAGGTAGAGCTGACGACACTGCCGTCGATGAGGCCGTAGAGCACATCGCTGGTGCTGGGAACAAGGATGTTCTTCACATCCTGGAAGGTCTCCTCATCGGTCTTGTCCACCTTGGTGGTGGTCGTGGTGGTCGCAGCGGGGAGACCTGCGGCCTCTCTTGCGGCGTCCTGTGCCTTGTCGCTGATCTTTTTGTCGATCTTCTTGGCGGCTTCGTCCGTCAGGCGGCGGACAGAATCCAGCGCAGCGTACTCCCACAGGTCACCGGTCACATCGTCGAGGATGACCCGGTCGATCTGGCCTGCGGAATTGGTGGTGTAGTAGCGGATGTCGCTTTCGCTCAGCGTTACCCCCGATAGGCGGCTGGGGCGAACTGCCCCAGCCACACCCTCCGACGTCGTATCAATGATCTGCACGTTGTCTGCAAACGGGGTGTCGCCCAGCGCGGTGCCGTCGGCGCTGACGGTGCCGCTGGTCGAGCGGGGCGAGATGGACTGGACGCGTTCGCCGTCACCGTCCACACTGATCTCCACCAGCTTGCCGGCCGGGAAATTGAGCTTATTGTTCACATTGACGGTGCGGGCGGTGCCGTCGGTACACATGACCGAGACAGCCTGCTGCACCTCAGCGCTGTTGGTCTCCACAAGGGTGCGGGATGAGGACTGGACCACGCCGTAGAACACAGCGTCTGCCGCGTCGCCGGTGAGGACGGAGACAGCTGCATCGTTCATGCCCAGCAGCAGAGTGACCACCTGACCCACGCCGCCGCCGGACAGAGAAGACAGCTGGTAGGCCACAGAGGGCGAAGCGATGGTGTAGGTGACGCCGGCCACGGTCACAGAGGTCGGAGCGCTGGCCGAGGGCGAGACCGCCGTCACGCGGCCTGCGGCGCGCTTGTTGTAGATCCACACGGTACGGGCGCTCTCGTTATAATAGTAGACATCATAGGGAGAGAGGGCCGCAGAGGTGGTGACTTCGTCGTTGCGGTAGATGGCCGCCGGGGCGAAAGGCAGGACGGTGGAAGCATCTGCCACGAAGGGACCCTTGACGTTGTCCAGCAGGACAGAAGAGATGTCCACCTGGCCGTTGCTCACGGCAAAGCCCAGGGTGGAGGCGTAGACCTGACCGCTGCCGTTCATAGCGGTGAGGGCGTTGTAGAAGAGCATGGTACCCTGCTCGAGGGTCAGAGCCTCACCCTGACGGGCATTGATCTCATTGCGCAGGCCCAGTGCGCTGGCCTTGCTGAGCTGAGCTGTGGGGAAGGTACCGCCCAGCTTTGCCACATCATAGCCCAGCAGGCGCAGCGCCATGGTGCAGGCTTCTTCCAGCGTGACGGTGTTGTCCGGGCGGAAGCTGCCGTCGGAGTAGCCGGTCATCCAGCCGTTCTGGACGGCAGTGCGGATGTAGACCGCATAGGGAGAGTCGCTGTCCACGTCGCTGTAGAGGCGGCCGGTGCGGCCCTGTGCCGTGGTGGTATCGCGGTAAGCAGAGAATGCGGTGAGGAGGCGGGCCGCCTGCCCACGAGTGAGGGGCGCACCCAGAGAACCGGCCTGCTCGGCGGTCAGACCGCCCAGTGCCGTCGCCGTCTGGACTGCCGCGTTGGAGCCGACCGCAGAGGCGGGCAACACCAGCATGGAAACAGCCACGCAGACAGCCAGCAGGAATGCGAGGAATCGTTTTTTCATGGTAAACTCCTTAATCATATCTGAGCGCTTCGATGGGGTTCAGGCTGGCGGCACGGCGGGCCGGCAGGAAGCCGAACAGGACACCGATGCCGCAGGAGATGCCCACGGCGATGGCTGCTGCGTCCGCCGAGGGGGTGACATTCAGGGTAATATCTGTCAGGATATACGGAAGGATCTGGTTGATAATGGCCGACACGACATAGCCCAGCACGATGCCGAGGCAGCCGCCCAGCGCCGACGTGACGCCGGCCTCCACGACGAACTGGGTCAGGATGGTGCTCTCCTGTGCGCCCAGTGCCTTGCGGATACCGATCTCACGGGTGCGCTCGGTGACGGACACCAGCATGATGTTCATGATGCCGATGCCGCCCACCAGCAGCGAGATACTGGCGATGCCGGTGAGGATGACGATGACCATATTGATCATCTTGTTCATCTCTTCCAGCCACTCGCTGGCGCTGTAGACATAGTAAGCACTGTCGCTCTTGAAGATGTCATACAGTCCCTGCTCCACCGCAGCCTTGGCCTCGTTGGCCTGGCCCTCGTCCACCATGATGGCGGAGTAGGAGTCCGGCGAGCTTTCGTTGGAAAGGCGCATGGCTGTGGTGTAGGGCAGGTAGACGCTGTCGTCGTCGCTGCCCTCCTGCTGGTCGTGATTGGAGATCTTGGCCTTCAGCACGCCCACGATGCGGAACTTGTACGCGCCGAGCTTGATGGTCTGGCCCACCGCATTGCCGCCGTAGGCCGTGCGGTTGATGTAATCGCCGATGACGCAGATCTGCTTGTTGTCTGTGATGTCCATATACTGGATGTTCCGGCCCTTGGCGAGGGTGTAGCCCTTCGACTTGATGTAGTTCTCATCCACGCCGTACACCGTACCGTAACGGTATTGCGTCGTGCCCACCTTGGGGGTGTTGTCGCTGAAATCCAGCTGCGGCGAGATGGAGGAAAGCAGTTCGGGGTTCTTTTTGACGATGTCGTACAGATCATCCACCGTCGCGGTGCGGGAACCATAGCCCCATATCTGGATGGAGAGGGTGTTGGTACCCATTGCGGAAAAGCTGTCCCGCATACTTCTGGTCATGCCGTTGCCCAGACCGACGATGACGATGACCGCCATGACGCCGATGATGATGCCCAGCATGGTCAGGAACGTGCGCAGCTTATTGCTCCAGACGTTCTGCAGTGCCTGGCGGAAAGTCTCTAATACCATTATTTTGCTTCCTCCTGTGCCGCTTCGCCGGACAGAGTGGGCTGCACGATGGCCTCAGGCGCGTGGGCGTCGCCGTCATACACCACCTGTCCGTCCTCCAGACGGATGATACGCTCCGCCTGCACGGCAATGGAATTGTCGTGGGTGATGAGCACCACGGTATGGCCCTCTCTGTGGAGCTGCTGAAGCATCCCGATGACCTCGCGGCCGGTGTGGGAGTCCAGAGCGCCGGTGGGTTCGTCGGCAAGGATGACCGCCGGGTTGCGCACCAGAGCCCGTGCGATGGAAACGCGCTGCTGCTGGCCGCCGGAGAGCTGGTTGGGCAGGTTCTTGAGCTTGTCGCCCAGACCCACCTTTTCCAGCACATCCCTGGCCAGCTTGTGGCGCTCGGCGCGGGAGATGTTGGCGTAGACCAGCGGCACCTCCACGTTTTCCAGAAGGTTCAGCCGGGGCAGAAGGTTATACTGCTGGAAGATGAAGCCCAGCATCTCGTTGCGCACATCCGCCAGCTCGTCCCGGTTCATCTTGCCCACATCCCGGCCATTGAGCCGATAGATGCCGTGGGTGGGGACGTCCAGACAGCCGATGATGTTCATGCAGGTGGACTTGCCCGAACCGGACTGGCCCACGATGGCCACGAACTCCCCCTTCTCGATCTTCATCGTGATGTGGTCGGCGGCCTTTACCAGCGTATCGCCCATCTGATAATACTTGCACACCTGCTCAAATTCGATCAGAGCGCTCATGGGGCACCTCCTTACCAGATACTGTCGCTGTAATAGTCATCCGACACAGAGCTGGTGTCGTAGGCCACCGTGTCGTCCTCCTGCAGGCCGCTCTTGATCTCGGTGTAGCTGTCGTCGCTGACGCCGGTCTCCACCTTGACGTAGACATAGCCCTCCGGTGCGTCCATGTCTTCCACCGCATTGGCTGCGCTGGGAGACTTCTTGCTCACCAGCACATAGCCGCCGCGGATAACGGCAGCATTCGGCACGACGAGGGCGTTGTTGGCCTCGGCCACGACGATCTCAGCGTTGGCGTTCATGCCGGGGCGCAGGCCGTCGGTGTCATCGATGCGGATGGTGATGGGGTAAGTCGTGGTGCCGCCGCTGGAGCTGCCCTTCATGGACACACGGGTGACTGTGCCGACATAGGTCTTGTCCGTCACAGCGTCAGCGGTGAGCTGGACTTTCTGGCCCACGGACAGTGCGCCGATCTGCAGCTCATCCACATTGATGACCATCTCCAGATAGCTCAGGTCGTAGATGACGCAGAGGGTGCTGCCGGAGGTCAGGGCGTCGCCCTGCTTGGCGTCCTTCTCAATGATGGTGCCGCTGATGGGCGAGGTGATGGTGTAGTTGGACATATTGTCCTGCTGGTTCTGCATCGAGATCTCGGCGCTGCGCAGGGACTCGGAAGCAGACTGGATGGATTCGGTCAGATCGTCGCCGGTCAGCTCGATGAGGATGTCGCCCTTGGAGACCGCGTCGCCCTCCTGCACATTGATGGCGGAAACGGTGCCGCTGGCCAGAGCGGTCAGGGTGCGCTCTGCCTGATAGGCAAAGGTGGCGGAGGCGATGGAGCTGACGCCGTTGATGCTGGCGGTAGCGGCCTGAGCGGTGGTCAGACCGCCGGCATTGTTGACCCGGATGGTGACGGTGCGCACCAGCAGGTTGCCGGTGCTCAGCTCGTCGGTGCCGGTGACGGCGGTGACGGTGCCTTTCAGCGTCTCAAAGGTGCCGTCCAGCACCACGTCGGCGCTCTGGCCCACCGAGAAGCTGGCGGCGTCGGCTGCCGGGAACAGCAGGTTCAGCAGCATCTTGGAGCTGTCGCGGATGACCGCCACCTCCTGGCCGCTGGTCACTTGGTCGCCCTTTGCGACCTTGAGACTGCTGACCGTACCGTCCACCTCTGCGCGGACATACTGGAGGTCTACGGTCTTGTCGTAGCTGCGCTGGGCCTGCTGCAGGGCGATGCTGGCCTTTTCCAGATTGGTGGAGGCGTCCGAGCTGTCGATGGTGTAGAGCACATCGCCCTCTTCCACCTTATCGCCCTCTTCAAAGCCGCCGGTGAGGATCTTGCCGTCCACCAGAGACTTGACGGTATATGTATTGGCCGGGTTCAGCGTGCCGGTGCCGCTCAGGGAGTTGGAGACATCCTGACGGACCGGCGTCGTCTCGGCGTAGGTCACATCGCCGCTGGCAGCTTTATTCCCGCCGCCTATGAGAAAGACAGCGCCCGCTGCCGCCACGACGACCACCGGCACGAGCCATTTCCAGTTCTTTTTGGCGAATGCAGACACACCGGACTTGGCTTCTGCGGTCTCAGCAGCCTCAGCGGACGCATCCTTTTTCTTTTTCCAGATCATGCTTTTCCTCCTATGGTATGCAAAAGGGCAGCGTGACCCCTTTGCACGAAAAATCCGTTATTGGTAGTGTATCGCATTTTTCTGAAATACACAAGCGTCCAAATTTCATTTCACCTTTTATTTACAAAATTATTTCCGGTTTTTATGCAAAAAAGACACCCGCAGTGTCCTTTGCAGAACATTGCGGGTGTCTCGGATGATCTTGTCTTGTCAGGATGCGGCTTCGGCCTCGCTCAGCGGAGCCAGCTTCACATACACCCCGGCAGGGACGCAGGCCGCCCATGCACCTTCCTCGCTCAGCTGGCCGAACTGCTCACAGACATGGTCCGGGCATTGGCTGTCCTGAAACGAGATGGTGCCGTCTTTTACCTGTAAATGAACGACATAGCTGCCCACATCGTACAGGTAATCGTAGTCCTTATCCAGCGGCAGCACCTCGGTGATGCCGCCGCCGAAGTCCACGACTGCTGCCAGCGGTTCCGCCTTGCTGCGCGGACGCAGCAGAAAGACCAGCAGAACAGCTGCCGTCAGGACGACGGCTGCGAAGAGGAGGTTCGCCTTCCAGCTCAGGCGTTTTGCGCCTTTTGCCGGTCGAGGCTGCTTGCGGGTGCTCATGCAGCGTAGTCGCTGGCAGCAGCACCGGCAATGCGGCCAAAGACGGTGAAGTCAGCAACAGCGTTGCCGCCCAGACGGTTTGCACCGTGGACGCCGCCAGTCACCTCACCTGCTGCGAACAGGCCGGGGATGACCTCGCCCTTCTCGTTCAGCACCTCGGTGTTGGCGTTGATCTTCAGGCCGCCCATGGTGTGATGGACACCGGCGGTGACCTTCACAGCGTAGTAGGGAGCGGTGTTCAGGGGGTTGGCGAAGCTGGTGCGGCCGAAGTCGGGGTCATTCTTGGCCTCAACGTAGCCGTTCCACTTCTCCATGGTCTCTGCGAAGGCAGCGGCATCGACGCCCATAGCCTTGCCCAACTCCTCGTAGGTAGCGCCGGTGACGGTGTAGCCCTTCTTGATGTAGCCCTGGATGACGCTGGAAGCATCGGCCATGGCCTGATCGACGACCAGCCAGCTGTAGCTGCCGGTCTGAGCGATCTCAGCGGCGGAGACGACGTCACGGGTGCCGACCTCGTCGATGAAGCGCTGGCCTTCCTCGTTGATGAGGATAGCGCCGTCGCCGCGCAGGCCCTCGGTGATGAGGGCAGCGGTGTTGGCCTCAACGGTGGGGTGGATCTGGATCTGGTCCATGTCCACGGTAGCAGCGCCGATGGCCTCAGCCATCTCGATGCCCTGGCCCTGGATGCCGGGGGCGTTGGTGGTCATGAAGCCCTTCAGCTCGGGCTTGTACTTGACGACCATGTCGAGGTTTGCACCGAAGCCGCCGGTAGCCAGAACGACTGCCTTGGCGTTGACGGTGACGGTCTCACCGGAAGCGCCGGTGGCCTTGACGCCCACGGCAGCGCCGTTGGCATCGGTCAGGATCTCCGTTGCGGTGGTGTCCAGCATCATCTTGACGCCGGCCTTCTCGCAGTTCTCCTCCAGCAGGGGAATCATGTAGGAGCCGACGGAAACGGTCTTGCCCTCTGCGTTCACAGGGCGATGGATGCGCTTGACGGATGCACCGCCGAAGCTGGAGACGTTGTGCAGGGTGATGCCGTGCTCGTCCAGCCAGTCGATGGCGTCAGCGGAGTTTGCGCACAGGGTCTCGACCAGCTCGGGGTCGTTGATGCCCTTGCCGCCGATCATGGTATCCAGCTCCATCAGCTCGACAGAGTCGAAGTAGCCGGTGGGGTTGGCCTGATAGGCAGCCCACTGCTCGGAGACGGTCTTTGCCAGAGCGGTGATGGTCTCGTTGTCGGCGTACTTCTCGGCAGCAGTCTTCAGGGTCTTCTCGACGCCGGCAGACTCGCCGAACTCGTTCTCATCCTGATAGACGGTCTTGCCGGCGTTCATGCCGCCGGTGGCGCGGACGGAGTTGCCGCCCACCATGGACTGGCTCTCGAGGATGACGACGCTCTTGCCCTCAGCGGCAGCGGTGATGGCAGCAGTCATGCCTGCGCCGCCTGCACCGACGACGACGACATCTGCGTCAACGGTGGAGTCCTCGGCGGCAGCGTCCTTCTCCACAGCGGTCTTGTAGTCATCGGGGTTCAGGCCGGCAGCGGTCAGGGCAGCTGCAGCAGCCTCCTTGATGGCGGTAGAGGTGATGGTAGCGCCGGACACGCCGTCCACGGCGATGCTGCCGTTCTCGGCGATCTCGCCGGGCATCTTGGCGATGGCCTGAGAGCCGACGCCCTCAGTCTCGTCCTTGCCCTCGGCGGTGCAGCCGGTGATGGCGCTGTCGGTCAGGGTCAGGGTGACGGAAACGTCGCCGCCGAAGCCCTTGGCAGTGCCGGTGAAGTCACCGGACACACCCGCGTCAGAACTGGTAGAGGCAGACTTTGCACCGCAGCCGTAGCCAAACAGGCTGACCGCGATGACCGCTGCCATAGCCAGTGCAGACACGCTCTTCTTGATCTGAGCTTTCTTCATGTTTTTCCTTCCTTGATTGCTTCGTGGTTTGTGGTTGCGAACATCTATCAGCATAAAAAGGGAGCCGCTCTTTTACAAGCGGCCCCCTCTGCCGAACTTGGGAAAAGGATTTAGGCGTTGGCCTGTGCAGCAGCAACAGCGCAGGCGACAGTAGCGCCGACCATCGGGTTGTTGCCCATGCCGATGAGGCCCATCATCTCGACGTGTGCAGGCACAGAAGAGGAACCTGCAAACTGAGCATCGCCGTGGACGCGGCCCAGAGAGTCGGTCAGGCCGTAGCTGGCGGGGCCGGCTGCGACGTTATCGGGGTGCAGGGTACGGCCCGTGCCGCCGCCGGAAGCGACGGAGAAGTACTTCTTGCCGTTCTCGATGGCCCACTTCTTATAGGTGCCGGCGACCAGGTGCTGGAAGCGGACGGGGTTGGTGGAGTTGCCGGTGATGGAGCACTGGACGTCCTCCTTCTTCATGATGGCAACACCCTCCATGACGTCGTTGGCGCCGTAGCACTTGACAGCTGCGCGCTCGCCCTCGGAGAAGGGGATCTCCTTGACGACGGTCAGGGTCTGAGTGGGGATGTCGTACTCGGTCTGCACATAGGTGAAGCCGTTGATACGGGAGATGATGTAAGCGGCGTCCTTGCCCAGGCCGTTCAGGATGACACGCAGAGGAGTCTTGCGGACCTTGTTTGCGGTGCGGGCGATGCCGATGGCACCCTCAGCAGCGGCGAAGGACTCGTGGCCTGCCAGGAAAGCGAAGCAGGTGGTGTCCTCGCTCAGCAGAC
>ERZ833515.2158-NODE-2158-length-11818-cov-2.242370_pt1 | contig 11818 bp, 6 predicted proteins | sample MGYA00519949_ERZ833515 | MGnify/ENA primary metagenome ERZ833515 (study PRJEB31850, sample SAMEA3708741) | human gut metagenome | biome: human gut; feature: human-associated habitat; material: faeces | place: China | collected 2014 ...
TGATTTTCTTTATTTTCACAGCTGATCTTTTTTAGCTGTTTCTAAAGCTAGCTTCACGTCATTTAAAATCAAGCAAGCATCTTTTGTCTTCTGTGTTTCTTCGCACTATACTTGGCTTTCTTGTCATTTTACTTAGTATCAGCTTTACCGTATATGGATGCTTTCACGCAAAGATGCTGACTACCGCCCACTATAAAGCCACTATTCAAAAAAGTGCCGGCAAGCTGACAGATTTACGAATGATTTTACTTGGAGATTTTCATCTTGGATACAGTGTTGGCTGCTCCCAGATTGAGGACATGGTTGCTGCAATTAATTCCGAGAATGCTGATATTGTTGTTATTGCAGGAGATATTTTTGATAATAATTTCGATGCACTTGATAATCCAGAGCGTCTTGAAATGCTCCTGTCACAGATAAACAGCACTTACGGAACATATGCCGTATTTGGAAACCATGATGTAACAGAGACATTGATTGCCGGTTTTCCAATTTCTTCAAAAAATGCACCGCGCGATCCGCGCATGTATGAATTTCTTGAAAAAAGTAATATTAGCGTGCTTGAGGATGAGACAGCAATAATAGACAACAGCTTTTATCTTACTGGACGTCTTGATGAAAAACGCACCGGAAATGGAACAAAAAAACGTGCTTCTCTTGATGAACTCACAAAGAATCTTGATCCATCTATGCCGCTTTTTGTGATAAGCCATGAACCTGATCATCTGTCTGATTACAATGCGCACGGTGTTGATATAGTTCTTTCTGGTCACACACATGCCGGCCAGTTTTTCCCACTGACGATTGTTCAGCCGTTTGTGTGGGAAAATCACTGGGGCATGAAAATGATTGACAGCATGTACAGCTTTGTCACTTCCGGCATTGGTGTCTACGGACCCGACATGCGCGTTGGAACAAATAGCGAAGTTATGGTAATTGATGTTCATTTTGAATAAAAAATCATTTGCTATTTTCTCCTATGTATACTATGATGGATATTAAGTATACACAGGAGGATTCTTTTATGTCGGCAGAATTTCTTGATTTTATTCTTGAAGTGGTCATTTCATATCTTGTTCCTATCCTAGAACTGATCGGCGTCTTTATTGTCGCCTATGGAACGATAAAATCATTTATCAAATTTATACGTTCCGGTCTAAATTCCGATGATACAAGAGTAAAGATTGATCTGGCTGAAACACTGGCGCTGTCTCTGGAATTTAAAATGGCAGGCGAGATTTTAAAAACAGTTGTCTCCCATACAATTGAGGAACTGAGTATTCTTGGAGCCGTAATTGTACTGCGTGCGCTTTTAACATTCCTGATCCATTGGGAGCTGAAAATGGAACGCCAGACAGAGCATGCCGAGCGCGAACATGCTAAAATTCAGGAAAAGACAAAGTAAAATTAGAAAAAAGCTCCTCTAGCTTATTTTGAAGCTAGGAGAGCTTTTTCTAATTTATTCGCTGATTATTTCTACATCAATCTGTCCATAATATGGGCTGTCCTCATCCTGCAGCACAACTATTGTCTTTATATGATCAAGCTGCATCAGCTTAAGTTTATTTTGTTCTTCATCTGTGTAATTATCTGGCAGCTCCTTTGGAACTGTCAGTGTAAACTGATATTGTGTACTTCCGTCTGTAAGAACAGTGGATGTTATCGTAAGCACAGCTTTTACCTCAAATAAAAACGATTTTAAGCTCGGTGCTGCTGCGCGCAAAATGACATTCCTTCGTTCAATCTTTGCCTCTTGCTCTGGTGCTGGTGATTCCTCCTCCATCGTCTGCTGTATCTCTGGCAGTGATGTTTCTGATGATGGCAAAAGTGTTGTCGCTTCTTGTGTTTGCAGTGGTGTTGTACTTTCCTGCTCTTGTGTCTGCATTGTTTCTTCTGAGGATATGCTTTCTTTAGAAGTCGCCTCTATAGTTGTGGAAGGCTCACTAGACACACTTTCTGTTGTTGCCTTCTCACTTGAAGCTTCTTCGGTGGAGCTTTCTTCGATAGAATTTTCTTCTGTCGATTTTTCTTCAGTCGTTTCTTCTTCAGTCGTTTCTTCCTCTTTTGCTTCACAAACTGTCAGTTTCTCCAGCAAACTGCTTCCATATGATGCTTCCCATGCAGCAGGATCCTTTATCCAATCCTCTGCCCTCCAATAAAAGGTAATCTCTTTTGTCTCACCATCTTGACAATTAAAGAAAAGTGTCGCATCAAAGCCCGCCATCTTTTCCCAGTCGCTGTTTAAGCTCCAGGAAATTTCATTTGTTTTTGCAAAAATCTCTGACACAGGCTGATTACTTTGATCTAAAAGCGTATACGATTTCTCTATCTCACCTGCCAAACCAGTAAACTTTGGTGCTGTCAAATGACCAAGACTTGTGTTTTTTGAAAGTACAAATGTCTTATTATCACCGTCATGTACGTTTGCACTAACCTTTGACCAATCGCTTAGGCCAATCTCATCCATTGCTGCAAAGCGAATGGAAAGATCGTATAAAAGATATGGCTCATTTCCATTGACCTGCTCAGTATAAGGCACTGCATAGCCGTCTTCTGGTAAATAGACACTGTATTTCTTTTGAACACCATCTGCATCATATTTCCAATAAACAGGAAGCAAACGATATGTGCATGTTTGTTTTCCTTCCCTTGTAACGCGCTGCTGCATAGTTTGAACAAGATATTCACTAATTCCAGTTCCTTGTGCAAAACAATATGCAAAGCCTGTATTGTCGCATTGTTCTACACTGGCATCAGAAAAAGTATCCTCCATCTTTTCTTTTTCTTTCTGTGTCTTTTTAAATTCATCTGTACCTTTATCACGATAAAGACTTGTCACATCTGAATCTAACCATTGCTTTTGTTCTCCCTCTGCAGTTGTTGTCCCTGCAAGTGCCTGTACACTCATTACAGCACAGTCTGGTTCTGTTATGTAAGCATCTCCAAGCGGTGCTGCCCCATCTGTCACAAACACTTCAAACCTGGCAGAAATAAGATCTCCATTTTCATCTGTCGTATTTGTCTGCTTTATCCATGCATATACAAGCACCTTTTCCTGATTACTTTCACACGAAACATAATATGGAATAAGATATGTATAGATACCATTTGAACGGTCTGTATACATCTCATATACACCAATAAGACCACCCTGTGTATCATTTTGCTCCATCGTGTAGCCGCCTGACTTTGTTGAAAGCATACTGCGAACATAAAAACCTGCCTGACTGTCATCCTTTACAATTTCAAATGAAAAGGCATCGCGATAAAAAAGTGTATCTCTTGTCATTTGCCTTGATTTAAGCAGTGACAGCACATTGATCTTATAGCCTGCACATCCTTCTTCATTCGCATCCACATCAAAATAAATGCTTCCCTGCCATGCAGATGCCTTTCTTCCAGAATCCTTCCAGTTTTCATTTTCGTCCAGATCAAAAATCGGATACAAAAATTCCTGCTTTTTATCTGAAACAAAAAGCTCTGGTGCTGCAAGAGGTTCTGGCTCTTGCGGTGTCTCTGACTCAGATTCGCTTTCCGACTCTGATTCGCTTTCTGACTCAGACTCACTTTCCGACTCTGATTCACTTTCTGGCTCAGTCTCTGATGGCTTTTCAGATTCACTTTCTGTTTCAGTCTCTGGCTCTGATTCGTATTCTTTAATACGCACAGAAAGTGTACTTGTTGATGGTCTGCTTATTGTAAATCCATTTTTGTCTGTAATGCCTTCTCTTTTTACCTGCACAGTCAGGCTTACACAGTCTTCTGGCACACTGACATGACACGAATATGAAGTTTCTTCATCTGAAGCTATTTCTTCTTTTGATAGTAAAAGTGTCTCCTCGTTTGTCTTCGATAAAGCTGTAACGTTAACTTCATATGATGTACCCTCATACTTTGGTTTCTCACTTTCAGCATCCCACATGACAAGCGCGCCATTTGAAGCATCAATCTCGTCATCATCTGTTGTCTTTTTATTTACGCTAATCAATACAGGAAGTGTAATTTCGCTTTCTTCTTGAGTAAGTTCATAGCGCCAAACACCGTACAGACTCTGGTCAGATGATGAGTGCTGCATTAATGCGCTATTTTTCAAAAGAGGTGAATAATAAAGTCTGTAGCCATCATCTTCTGCTAAAATCGCATAGCCGTCCATAACTTTTCCTGACTGAATCAGACTGTCACCTGATGAAAACGCAGGATCTTCTGGCGCAGCAGAAACTCCATCATTTGTCACTTGCGCTGCAAGAAGCTCTGACGCACTCCAACTTTCGCTTCCATTTGCCTGACACACAATATGACCCAGCTCAACCTGACCTGACATTAAGGTAACAGGATATGCAACAACTGTCATTTCAGTACAGTCAGCTGTATCAAAATGCATCTGCTCCATCTTGTCTGTGCTGCATTTCTTTATTGATGCCTGATACTGAACCGGCACCTGAAGTTCTTCATCAACAGCCTCTAACGCTGTTTGAATCTCCATTTCCTTCTTTTGTGCATGACCTGCCAAAATCTGATACAAAGATGCATCCTTGTTTTTAAAACCAGAATACATTCTGTCTGGCTTTAATGAAGCATCAAATACCGCTTCGTTTTCACATACAGTATTTGCACTCAGCACATCAAATGTTTTTTCTGAATAGGTAGAACTCTTATAACCTTGACACGACACACGACAATTAATAGTAATAGCCTCTTCACTTGTAACTGCAATATGTCCTGTCTCTTCCCATCCAAACTTTACAGATGATGATTGACTTTTTTCTTCATCTGAATCGGCTGATGAATACACAGCTGTCACTGTTAACTCTCTGTCGCCAGCAGTAATTGACGTAAAATCATCCTTGTTGTCAATTACAATCTCATACAAAGCTGTCTTATCTTCATTATCTGACACACTAGTGTTTTCGCTGCAAAGCCTCAGATGATATGACAAAGCTGGCAGCTGTATTCTTTCGTCTGCCGCCTGCGCAGTACTTCACTCAGATGTTCCCTCTTTATTGACGGCTCTTACATGAAATACAACAGCGTCAACCTTTTGTCCTTCTAATTCATCTGGCAGTTCTAAGAAATTATCTGTTATCTCTCCATTCTTACTTCCAATTTTAATCCGCTTTAAAAGACCGTTTTCCAGAACAGGCTGATTATTACTGTCTCTTTCATATGTTTCATACTCAGCTTCATACTCATAGTATTCGGCAAAAAGACCTGGCCAAAAACGAATCATCCATGATCCGTTCTCCTTTGTAAACGTGATTCCGCCTGGAATACCAGGCTTTGGCTCTGACTTATCGAATACTGTAAGATCTGTCAACTCACTGCTTAGCTTTTCCCATACACGTATACGTATATTTTCGCTGTCCTCATCTGTCTTTGCTTCTTCTGTATTTAAAAGAAGAGGTGAGACAGACAAGCTTCCTGCAAAAGCTGTCCACTTTGTGTAAATTTCCGCCTGATCTTCTTCTGTAAGTTCACCTTCTTTATAAACATACAGCTCAGTTCCGATACCTGGTGTTTTTTGCTCCTTTTCTGACTTATTATCATCTGTATTTTCTTTTTGGTCTTCCTGGTCTTCGTTATTGTTTGAATCATCTGATTCGCAGGCAACCTTTACGCCTTCCATGTTCCAGCTTCCTGCTACCTCGATGCTTCCTAGTGCCACGTCACATCCATCTGTCACACCTGTCACTATGATTTTGAGCGCACTTGCCTCTACTGCGTCAGGTGCTTTCACAGAAACTGTACCACCATCATCAGCATCCTTGCCTGCTGCCTGCAAACCTGCGGCAAGTTCCTTCCAGACACCGTCCTCTGCATCTGCGTACAGCACATCAAACTTATATGTCCCTTCATTAAGCCATGTAAGCGTCACATCGGACAGCTTGCATGTGCCATTCAAAAAAGCCGTATAAATAGGACAGCGCTGCTCTTTTATATCAAATGAGGATGATGGAAAAACAGGAACATCTACCGACTGATGTTTAATCAGATTTTGAAGCTGTTCTTCTGATGCTTCCACAAATGGATACTCTCTGTAAGAGCCATTTGCATCTGTCTCTCCTATTGTAAGTGAAATATCACATATATCAGCTAACAACGCATCTTCAAGTTTTTCTCCTCCTGATATGAAATACAGGCAGTTTTCACTTTCATTTGCATCTGCTGCAATTGGATAAACGTTTTCACTCACGCCGACACAATCAGTCAAATTTGCTGTTAAATTACTCGTAATGCCATATGACTCATTGTCAGAGGAAATTATCGGTGCATAATTCTGACAGCGCATCAGAACCAGATTTTCGCATTCTGCTGTTGTGATTCCTGCTGCCACAGCTGCCTCTATTACTCCTGTGTTAACACAATCTTCCAATAAAACTTTTTCTTTTGTCTGTGCCACAATTCCTGCGGCTGTCCCGTCTGCTGTAACCTTTGCATGATTGACAAGTTTTGAAAGTGTCTCATCTTCCTCCTTCATTGGAAGTGATGCTGCAAAAATACCAGCTGCAAAATCTTTTGCTTCAATACTTCCTGCAACTGTCAGATTTTCCAGCGTTCCGCCATTATAAGCACAAACTACTGCCGTATTCTGATCACCAGTAACTGACACATGATCAAGGCAAAGATCATGAATCGTACCTAAATTTTCCAGTACAAATGCTGTACCATCGCCCTGCGGATACCAACGGCTTGAACTTCCTGTTCCCATATTTGCTTTATCTGACAATGTAAGGTAGTCAATCGTGTAAACTTCATCGCCGTCCTTAGAGCCAAGACTGCTTCCCTCTCTAAGCTGTGTAATCATAGGAAATGCTGTGTCTGCCTCTTTTACCGGAAGTCCGTTTTGATAGACCATTCCCTTCGCCAAAATTGAATCTGACTCTTGCAATGTCTCATCACTCTCGTCATCTTCTTTTTCATAGCCCCAGGCAAAGTCTCTTGAAACGATATATGTATTTTCGCTTTTTTCATCTTCCTCTGCTGCATAGACAGCTGCATCCGTAATCATTTCTGCAAAACGGATGTTATAAAGATGTCTTGCGTTTTGAATTTCATACGATGTACCAAGGTCCTCATCAGTATCTTCGCTATCCTCACGCGCAAAATACATAAGCTCAGAATTGCTTTGTCTGCGCCCTGTAATTTGATAGCCTGATCCGCCACCCTGCACAATACAGCTGATTTCATCAACACCATATTGTTCCAGTCCAAAACGATGCAGACTAAGCGTATTCATAAGCTCACCTGGCTCACCTGTTCTTCTGTATGTCTCATAGGCAGCCTGTGTTGCACTTAAATCAACTGCATCAAGCACGAGCGTGACGTTTAGCTCTTCATCTATATATGCAAGAAATGGATATGTACCAAGCTTTTCTTCTTTTTTTTCTGCAAAGCTCGTCACTTCTGCCGCAACCACCTTTAACTCATCCTCTGCCGACTCAGATGGTATACTGTAATAATAACCTTCTTCTGTTTTCTGTCCGCTTAAAGATGCGTTATTAAAAGAAATCTCAAGAAGCTCCTCATTCGTCTTTGCATCACATATCATAACCTGATAATTCATCAGGGAAACTGCCGTCTCTCCCTTAGAAAGCTTCCATGTCAGATTTAAAGTCTCTTCATTATGTAAAGATGCATTTAAAACCTTAACTTTAGTCGATGTATCAGCTGCCTTTGACAAGGAATCTGCTCCATAATAGCCAAAGCAAAGACCTGTAGAATTGTCACTTCCGCTTCCCTTTCTGTTTTCTTTGGAACGGTTTACAATATTTGCCATCGTGCTTGTACAGCCCGTGTAGGAAAGTGCTTCCACGCGATCACTATACAAAACAGAGTAGACAAGTCCGTCTCGTGCATCAAACTCCACACTCACACAGCCATTTGCCAGCAATGTTTTGTCATAAAGGTAAGCATCAAAAATATCATACAAAAGCGTATGTGAAGCATCAGCACTGCCATTTTTGTAGGCTTTATAATCAGCTGGCGTTCCTGTCACATAGTACAAGTTCGAAGTGGTCTGTCCATCATCATTTTTCCAGATCGTTGATACATTTACCACTTGTCCGTTTTCATCAGTAATTGGAACCAAAAGCTTGTTTTGTCTTACAATTGCCTGTGCAGAGGTTTGTGCTTCCTTATCAAACGCCTCAAGATGCTTATCAGTGCTATACTGTGTCATGCCTGACTGCGCCGCTAAAAACAGCGTACGGGCATAGTGTTCCTGACGCTGCCATACCGACCACTTCTGGTAATAAAAAATGCCTGCTGCCGATGCGCCAAGCAATATGCCAACAAGCACCATCGTCACCATAAGCTCTACCAGTGTAAAGCCTCCCTTGCTGTCTTTGATTCGCTGTAAGATATTTCTGATCAAAATCAAACCTCCCAAGCTGTCTTATCGTTTAAATTTGCTGCTTAAAATATACACTGCTCCAGCTCTCTTTTATCCTGTGCGTATTTGAGCGCTGTTTTTTTCTCAATCAGCCCACGTGAAACAAGCTTTGCCAGATCATAGTCAAGCGTATGCATACCTGCTGCTGCGCCTGACTGCATTACGCTTCCAAGCTGATGCGTTTTTCCTTCACGTATCTGACTTAGCACTGCATCTGTTCCTGTTAGAACTTCTGTTGCCGCTATTCGGCCGCCGTCTATAAGAGGAACCAGACACTGCGTCACAACACCCTTTAATACGCCTGCCAGCTGAATACGAATCTGATTTTGTGCCTGTACCGGACACACATCTATAATACGGTCTACCGTCTTAGCTGCCCCTGTCGTATGAAGTGTTGACAGCACAAGATGGCCAGTCTCTGCTGCCGTGACAGCTGCTGAAATTGTCTCATAATCACGCATCTCTCCGACAAGAATGACATCTGGATCTTCTCTAAGTGCAGAGCGAAGTGCTCCCGCAAAGGAACAAACATCCTTTCCCACCTCTCTTTGATGAATCACAGCCTGATCCTGTTCGTACACATATTCAATCGGATCTTCAATCGTTAAAATATGATCTGCACGTGTGTGATTTATATAATCAACCATTGCCGCAAGCGTTGTTGACTTTCCTGAACCAGTAGGTCCTGTCACTAAAATTAATCCTCTAGGCTCATTTGCGAGATTTTGAAGCACTGGCGGCAGATGAAGCTGCGAGAGTGTAGGCACTTTTGCATTAAGCAGACGAATTGCTGCCGCGAGGCGTCCCTGCTGACAAAATACATTGACTCTCTGACGGTTTCCATCTGATGTTTCAAGTGCAAAATCTGCATCCTCTCCACGCCAGATGCTTTCCTGTCTTTCTTTTGTAAGAAGAGACAAAATAAGCTTTCGCGTCATCTCATCTGACAGCTCTAAGTCACTCTTTATGAGCTTTCCATCAATGCGAAGATACACTGCCTGTCCTTCGCTTATATGAATATCAGAGGCACGCTGGCTTCTGGCCTCACGTATCATTTTTTCTATCATATACAGCTCCTTTAAATATAGTATGCCACCTTCTTAAGCTCCTCGACAGTAGTTGTACCATCCGCTACAAGCTTAAGAGCCTCATCAGTTAGCGACTCCATGCCAAGATAATGCGTTGCATAGCTTCTAAGCTCCTCCATAGGAGTTCTCTGTGTAATCATTCTTCGCATCTGATTGTCCACGCAGAGAATCTCATGGATTGCACGTCTTCCGACATATCCAGTATGGCTGCAGCTGTTACATCCCTGTGCGCGGCGCACGCGCGTAATCTTTGGCCCTATAAAAGCTTTTTCCTGCTCTGTCGGCTCATCCCAGTAACCACACTCAGGACAGACAACACGTACAAGACGCTGTGCCACTAGACCGACTAGTGAGTTTGCAACCATATATGGCTCAACTCCCATATCAATCAGACGAATAATGGACGACACTGCATCATTTGTATGAAGTGTTGAAAATACAAGATGACCCGTAATTGCAGCACGTACTGAAATGGCTGCCGTCTCCTCGTCTCTTGTCTCTCCAACCATAATAATATCCGGGTCTTGACGAAGAAGAGAACGCAGTCCGCGCTCAAATGTCAGCCCCGCAACAGTATTTACCTGGCACTGATTGACACGCGGAATATTCCACTCTACCGGATCCTCAATTGTTGCGATATTCACCTTGCGGTTACTAAGCTTTTGAAGTGCCATATAAAGTGTTGTTGTTTTTCCGGAACCTGTCGGACCTGTAATGTAGATCATGCCATTTGGTGCCTCAAGCATTTTGCTAAGCTGTTCAAAATGTGCCTGATTCATGCCAAACGTCTCGGCATCTGCCACCATATTTCCAGAAGCTAAAAGACGAAGCACGGCCTTTTCTCCAAATACAGTCGGAATCACTGATGTACGAATATTGACATCGCGGTTTGCGATTCTTGTCCGAAAATGACCGTCCTGCGGAAGTCTTTTCTCTGCAATATCCATCTGTCCTAAAATCTTTACGCGGGCAATCAGATTTTGATGAAGACTCTTTTGCAGCACGACATAATCAAGAAGCTGACCATCTACACGTATTCTGACAGATGTTTTCTCCTCAAACGGCTCAATATGAATATCAGACGCATTCATGCTAAATGCGCGTGCAAGCAAGTTGTCAAGAAGCTTAATAACCGGTGCATCAGAATCTCCCTCATCAGCATCAACCTCAAGTGCCTGCTCACGTTCTCTTGCCATCTCATTTGCTGAGCTGGCGGCCTTTTTTGCCTCGATTTCTGAATAATAGTATTCAATTGCCTGATTTAAAGGCAAAAGCTCTGTCAGCCAAATTTCAAGGTTCATGCCGGTAGTCTGGCGAATATCCTCAATTCCATAATAATCAAGAGGATCATTCAATACAATTGTAAGATTATTATCCTGGTACTGCACAGCAAGCATATGATATTTCTTTGCAAGCTGGACTGGTATCATTGCTACCGCCTCTGTCTGTACCATAATTCTATCAATCTTTACATAGCGCTGTCCAAGACGCGCTGAAAGTGCTTCTAACTGCTGGTGCTCTGTGATAAAGCCAAGCTTAATCAATGCCTCACCAAGACGAATGCCTTTATTATTTTTCTGATACTCTAGTGCCTCATCAAGCTCGTTCTGATTGATATAGCCGGCCTGAAGTAACACATCACCAATTCGTATATTTTTTTCATTTGCCATCGCTGCTGCCTCGTGTCATATAAATCATCATGCTGACCTCCAGACGCTTTCCTGCCTGAAGAACATCCTGTCCATTATTTGTTGTCTTAACTGCTGCATCACTTATTGAAAAAGATACTATTCTGACCCCTTCCTTTTCTGAAAGCTTATCTAAAACAGCAAGTGCCTGATTTTTTGTACCTATCGCCGTATAATCTGCCTGAGCACTGTAGACATACTCTGTCTTTGTATCTATCTCATCCTTCTTTGAGTCTGCAGATACATTAATACCTGTCTGTGTCTGTTTAGCCTGTTCATTTTTCTTCAAAAGCGCCATACGTTCACTTAAGCTGTAAGGTGTAATCTCATCAAGCTGTCCGGCGCGAAGCGTCGAATCCTGCATAATCATCCCCTCACTCACAAACACATCTGTCAGGTAACGATTAAGTTCTTCATTAGTCTGATATGGAAAGAAATGACTTTCTAATTCTGCCAGCTGCTTTTTTTGCTCCTCATCACGTTTTTCATCTACCGGAAGAGCCGCTATATGTACCTGCATCTGAAGCTGCTGCATTTCTAACGCCTCCTGCTGCATTTCCAGCTTATCAAGGCAATTCATCTGCGGCTTCACATCAAACCAGTAAAAACAAAAAACTGCGGCACAGACTGCCAGACCTGCTAATAACTTTTTA
>ERZ833515.2161-NODE-2161-length-11812-cov-3.779536_pt1 | contig 11812 bp, 8 predicted proteins | sample MGYA00519949_ERZ833515 | MGnify/ENA primary metagenome ERZ833515 (study PRJEB31850, sample SAMEA3708741) | human gut metagenome | biome: human gut; feature: human-associated habitat; material: faeces | place: China | collected 2014 ...
TAAAGCGTGAGTCTACTCCCTTGTCGTTACCTACACGTCCCCAGGATGCTCTGAGTTTCAGGTAGTCTACGATTTTCTGGTTTTCCATAAACTTCTCGGCAGTTGCGATCCATCCGGCAGAGAAGGAAGGGAATACACCGAAACGTGTGCTGCCCGGAGCAAAGTTCTCCGAACCGTTGTAGCCGACGTTTACGTCGAGCAGATATTTACTTTGATAGGCATAAGTAGCACGTCCTACCAATCCTACGTAGTTACGGGGCAGATAAGTGTAGCTGTCCGGATAATAGTTACGCGACTGATTGTAAAGGAACAGACCGGATATTCTGTGGTCGCCGAATGTACGGTCATAGTTGATACGTCCTTCCAGATACCAGTTCTGTCCGCGTCCGCTGCTTTCCGAGTAAGTGAGCGGAGTATCGCTGCCGCTGGGTACATAGATAAGTGATTTATCGTAGTCGGGATCGGTCTGCGACATCGTACCGTTGGTGTCAAAGTATGATTTGTAGTACACAGTCTGCGCTTCGATGGCGCCTCCCGTACGTACTTTCTCCAGTTTGAATTTATTGTCGTAAGCACCTTTCACGGAAACGCTCAGTCCCGGAGTGATAAAGTCCAGTTTCTGTGTGATGTCCAAATCCAGATTCAATGTCGTGTCATACGTTTGATTGTAACCTTGTCCGTAGAATACGAACATACCGTCACGCATCACTTCTCCCAGCGGAACCATATCTTTAGGAATCAGTGTACGTACTCCGTTGATAAATCCCGGTCCGGCAAACGGATGTGACCAGATCTGTGCGATTACCCAGGGGTTTTGGTCTTCTCCTGTACCCGAAACGACGCTGCGCGGTTCCTGTATCTTACCTAAAACACCACCGACACCGAGTTTCATCGAAGTGGTCTTGGTCAGATTGGCATCGATATTGGCGCGGTAGTTATAGCGGTTGTAACGATAGTTATTGTCGTACATTTGTCCGGGAAGTTCTTTCAGAAGTCCGTTCTGATAAGTATAACCTACTGAGATGAAGTATCGTACATTATCGCTACCGCCGGAGATATTTAGGTTGTTCTGGCTTTGAAGATAGATATTATTAAAAATATACTTCTTCCAGTCCATACTGGGATACATGATGGGGTCTGAGCCGGTGCGATAGGCTTCTACCTGTTCCGGAGTGAAGTATAACTTAGGATTCGTAACGTGGTCCATCTCCTGCTTCATATTCCAGAAGCGTGCAAACTCGTAACTTCCGGTCTGCTCTACCAGTGAGATGGGTTGTTGCAGACCCAGTTTGGTGCTGGCGGAAATCTGCGTTTTGCCTGCTTTACCTCTTCGGGTGGTGATCAATACAACGCCATTAGCACCTCTTACTCCGAATACAGCGGTGGAAGAGGCGTCTTTCAATACTGAAATACTTTCGATTTCGTTCGGGTCGATTTGTGAAAACTCACGTTCTATTCCGTCTACTAAAACCAGGGGCTTGGATTGTGAATCATTTAATGAACCGACACCACGTACGTAGATGGCAGCAGCATCTTTACCAGGCTGTCCGGTAGTCTGTACGGAAGATACACCCGGCAATGCTCCTGCGAGGAGGTTCGTGATACTTGTTGCCGGAGATTTGATCAGCTCTTTGTTGTCAATGGAGGAGACGGCACTGGTAAGCATGCGCTTGTCCTGATTACCGTAGGCGATAGCTACAACTTCCACTTCACCGAGGTTCTGTGCATCTTCTTTTAAGGAAACATTGATGATTGTTCTGTCTCCGACCACGATCTCCTGGGTTACATACCCGATAAAGGAAATGTTCAATACGGATTTTTTGCTTGGGGCGACGATCGTAAAGTTACCGTCAAAGTCTGTGATTGTCCCAATGCTCGTGCCTTTCACAGTCACATTAGCTCCGGGAACGCCTTCTTTGAGTGTTTCATCCGTTACTCTACCCTTAATTGTGATACCTTCCGGGGGCAAGGCATACATCAACGGTATGAATAAAAGAAACGTAACAAGAAAGCAGAATCTTAAATTGAGCGCGTTTCTCATACTGTTTAATTTGATAGGTTAATAATATATTTAGTTTATAGTTAGGTCAACCGGGTTGGGGGTGACTTTTATTCTCTTTATTCTCTCTTCAGTTTCTAAATATATCCTTTGCTTATGTGCAATAAGGTTAACTTCATTTATCTTTTAATGATGATGCAAAATTAGGGGTGATGTGAAAAATGGACGTGCAATATTCACCAAATTAGGTGCACAAATAGCTAGAAACACTATCTGTAACAAATGGGTAGACCTTGATACAAAATTATAGACGGAATGGAAAAGGAGGCTTTGTAAGGAACAATAAAAAAGCCCATCCTGTTATGTTGCACATAGGCAATAACAGGATGGGCATCTGATTGGTTCTTCTCTTTGGAGAATATGTCTTGTCTAGAAGCTGAAGCTTAATCCTCCCAGGAAGTTAAGACCTTCTGTAGGATAGCCCAGATAATACTGGTATTTCTTATTGAGGATATTATTAATCCGGGCATACACGGATACTCCTTTGAACACATTATAGCTGGCTCCGGCATGCAGGTCGCTGACTGCTGCGGCTTTAATGCCTTCTACCTTTGTGCGTCCGATATAATCGTAACCGAGATTGATATTCAGTCCTGTGATCGGGCGGAAGTCTGCGCTGAAATTAATTTCGCAGGCGGGTTTCATATACAGGCTGTATTTTTCTTTCGCATCCCAGTTACGGTAAGTTCCAGCAGCGGACAATGCAATGAGGTCTTTGTATTCATAGCTGATCTTCATACCAGCGTAGAAGTTGTTGGCATTGCTAAATTCCAGATTCAGATATTGATGTGCTGTGACCGGGGACGAGGAATTCCCTTCCTGAGCATCACCAGCAAGTGAGGGATCATAGTTGACAAATGTTTCTTCCTGCACCTCAAAGAAATCGTCTTTCAAATCCTGATAACCGCCATACAGATTAATCCATAATCCGGGATAAGGACTCGCTTTAAATCCTATTGCTGCATTCAGCTGTTCGTACGTATCGAGAATAGGGGCTGCCGGCAAGGCATAAGGACAGATCGTTTCCAGTCTGCGGAAATCGTTGACCAGTTTGCCTCCGGTAGCTTGCGCATAGAGTACGTAGCTGTCGGAGAAGATATACTGTGCTGTTACATCCGGAGACACGCGGAATGATTTACCGCTGCCGAATGAGAGATCTACATTGGCTCCTGCACGCAGATTCCAGCTGTCGCTGCTAAGTTTATAATGCGGATTCAGTGCCAGAGCGGTACGGTTCTCATATACCTGGAGGTCGTCAGCAAGTTTCAGGTCTTTATTGTAGATGAGATTACGCATGTCCAATCCGATGTTGATGCTCTGTTCGTCGCTGATAGCGCCGCTGATCAATCCTTTGGTATGCACTTGTGTTTCTCCGACTTTGTCATTGAAAAAGAAAGTGTTATTGTTCTGACGGTTGTACATCATCAGATTGGTTTCCGCTTCGAACTGTATGGGATAATTTTCATCTGTCGATTTTACTCCCAGATGGAAGTCTCCTGAAGTAAACTTCTGCTTGCCGGGCTGAACCGGAGAAAGGTTGAAATTGCTGAGTCCGAAATTAGCGGCGATGTTGAAATCTACCTTGTTGAACTGGTGGATATAATCGATATTCGCACGGGTACGGTAATAATAAGCGTTCCATTTCGTGTCTGCTTCCGGCATAGTCAGTTTGCCATCCATTCCGTCCATCTGAAAGCGGACGTTCAACTTGTCCCTGTCCGACAGACGGAACAGGTAATTGGCAAGGAGATCCAGATTACCGTAGTTTCCATATCCGGCGCGTATATATCCGGGCTTGCTGCCGGGCTGCACTTCCGTTCCTACATAGGGACGCATTAGGTCGGCAGGAATAGAGGTAGCCGGGAAGAAAGTAGTGGCATATTCCACTTCCTTTTTGCTGACGGTAGGTTCTTCCACTTTGGGCAGCACATTCACTTTGGAAGCATCCAGAATGTCGGGATTATATTCCTGTTCTACGACGACCGTGCGGTTCATGGTCGTATCTTTCGGCTGAGTATTCTGTGCCTGGAGGTTGAACGGCATCAGAAATGCCAGTGTAAAGCCTCCTGCTATATAAAGAGTTCGTTTCATACTTTTCAATCTTTACTTGTTTAGTTTCTTTAGTCTGTCTTCAATCATGCTCTCGATATCGTCATTGCCCTGGTAATTCTGTTGCAGACTCAGCAGATACTGGCGTGCGTCGAGGTCTTTCCCCATAGCGACATATACGTCCGACAGGAGGACAAAGCTGCGTGCCAGCCAATAAGCGTGTGGCGTACTCTGTTCGATGTAGTTGAGCAGCTCTTTTTCTGCCGCCGCATATTCTTGGGCATCGTAAAGTGCTTGGGCAACCTGGTATTTAGCTTCGGCACCATAAGAATTGCGGGTATCCTTGGCCAGTTCGCGGAAATCATCCAATGCTTTCTTGTCCGCTTTCTGATTCTTATAAGCCTTCGCACGATAATAAAGAGCTTCGTTTTTCAGTTCCGGACTAAGCTTGGCTTCAGCCAGCACCTCGGTTGCTGCATGAATTGTTTCCACATCGTCTCTCAGCAGGAAGGCACAGCGCAGGATGCCGGTTTCGGCAAGCTGGCGGCGTTCTACATTGGTAGCTTTTTCTTTCAGCATCTTGTAGCTTGCCAGAGCTTCTGCCATCTGTTGCTGGTTGAACTGAACTTCCGCACGCATGATCAGCGCTTCTTCTGCGAATGGATTATTCGGATATTCAAGCAATTTTCCGGAGTGGAGGAGCACCATATCATAATTCTTCTGCTCATTTCCAATTTGGCAGAGGTAATAATGTGCATTCAGGCTAAATGCTCCTTCTGGGAAAGTTTGCAGATATTTATTAAGGCTGCTCTTGGCTTCTTCTGTTCTGCCACGTGCATAAATCTTTTCGGCAGCCGCATACGTAAGTGAGTCCTGTTCGCTGGCGTCAAAGCGGATGTGTCCCGGCATCGCATTGGCTAAAGCCGCAAATTCATCGATACGGTTCAAATCTACATAAATAGATTTCATATCGCGCATTGCCAGGCGGGCTTCTTCGCTGCCCGGATATTTCTCAATCACTTGTTTGTACGCATTGATTGCCTGGTCGAAGTTGCCGTTCTGATAATACAGCAAACCGATTTCAGCCGCAGCTTTCCGGCTGACGGGGCTTTCGGGATATTTCTCCAGCAATTCCTTGAAAGAGGTAATAGCTTGACCGTTGTTATCCATCAGTACATAAGAACGTCCTTTCTCGTAGATGGCATTCACTGCGTATGGAGAAGAAGGATATTTGCCGACCAGTCTGTTCAGAAGAGTGATCTTACCGGTATAGTCTTTCTGTAAACCGGATACCAGTGCCAGCTGATAGAATGAGTAATCGCCGGAAGGAGTATTCATTTGTTCGGCTTGCGAGTAGTAGTGCTTGGCTTCTTCAAAGTTGCGCACATTCAGATGACAGTCTCCGATACGGTTGTAGGCATCTGCAAGCGCTGTTCTGTTTTCGCCTTTTTCCAGTTGAATATACTTTTGGAAGTAATTGCTTGCCTGTGTATAGTCCTTACGATGGAAAGCAATGTATCCTAGGTTGTAGTTGGCGAGCGCATACATTTCATTATTGGGTTGCGTGGTCAGTTGCAGATAAGCGTTGAAATCGCGGGCGGCTTCCATCATCCGGTTGAGGCGGTAGTAAGATTCTCCGCACCAGTAATAAGCGTCCGCCTTTGTCTGGCGGTTGTACTGCCCGATGGCGATGGACTGGTTCAGATATTGGAGAGCCTGTTCAAAATTGGCATTGGCAAATGACTGTGTACCCAGTTGGAAGAGAATCTTTTGTTTGGCTTCCATGATCTGTGCACTCGGCTTGGCGATCCGTTCGATTGACTTTAAAGCAGCTTCGTAGCTGCGGGTATTCATATAAACTTCTACCAGATAGTTGCTTACTTTCTCGGCATACGGAGAAGTCGGGAATTCATTGAGGAATTTTTCAAAAGCAGTAACCGATTCACCGAAAGCGGAGTAGGACGTTTCGTGCAGGCAAAGTGCGTAGTTGTAAGCGGCCTGTTCCTTAATCTGCAGGTTGGCGTTGGAGGCGGCTGCCTGTTCGAACGCCATACGTGCCTTGTTTTTTTCTGCCAGTTGCAGGTAAGAGAGTCCCATGTGCAGGTAAGCATTCTGTGTCAGTGCGTCGTTGGCGGTTGTCACTTGTCCCAGCATTTCGGCTGCTTTGGAGTAGACTTTTGTCTGGTAATAGGAGAGTCCCAGCATATAAAGTGCATCCCGGCGGGGAGCGGAATGATCTCTGTCCAGATAGCCAGTGAATGCTTCCACTGCCTGGTGATATTGTCCGAAATGGTAGTAAGCGTCTCCCAGAATGCGGTACATCTCGGCAGCGTGCTCGTTGTTCGGATAGGCCGACAGGTAGTTTTGTGCTACGATCTGCGCCTTATCATAGTTCTTTTTGATAGCATAGATTTCTGCTATGTAGTAAGGTACGAGTTCTTTGTACTTCGGGTCGTCCTGCAAAGGAAGGAAGTCTTTCAACGCTTCATCATAACGCTTCTGAGTGTAGCGGATATAAGCGAGATAGTAACTACAGTCCTTTGCATATTTGGGGCTGCTGGCACGTAACGTTTCGAACCAGATGGCGGCTTCTTTCAGATTATCAGTCTTCATGTAGCAGGTTGCCAGTTGGTAGGTGCGGTCGTCGCGTTCTTCATTTCCCAGCAGATCGAGCCGGGTAGAATTGAAGAGTGCCAGGGCCTCATCATATTTCCCTTCGTAGAAGTAGCAGGAAGCCAGCAGTGAATAGATTCGGTTGGCGTAGGGAGTATCCGGATAACGGTCGAGGTACTTGCGCAGTAACTCGATGCGGTTTTTGTCTTTCAGTTCATAAGCTGAACTGACTAACATATATTCTGCGTCCTGAAGGAGACTTGCTGTTGGCTTTTGCTTTACAAATGCTTTCAATGCAGGTATGGCAGCTGCATAATTTTTTTCCTGGAAAAGCTCTTTCCCTTCTTTATAAAGGTTGACAGGAGAGGTTATCTTTTCGCTTGTCTGTGCGGAGATGGCAATTGGTGCACAACACAACAAGGTGCAGATAATTCGTGATATTCTTTTCTTCATAATCTAGTGTTTTGACAAAAATACGACTATATCTTCCAACGAAAACCCTTTGAAAGTTATTTTATAATCATTTAAATCTTTATGTAAATTATCTCTCATCCATTTTGAATCCGAAATACTTATTCTTTTGGGACTCTTTTTCATCTTCCTGATGAGAGTAATTAAGTCTGATGTTGAATTTCATGTGATTGTTGTTTTATAATTAATGGCGGTTACAAAGATAATACGAATCTTAGTATTTTCCTCATTTAAAACGTTTTCTGATACCCAAAAGTTTAGTGTCCCTTTTAGTTAACTGTGTTGAGCCAGAAACTGTACAAGTCCCCGCCGAATGGAATCCAGCCCGAAATCTTCCGGACGTATCTCTGATAATGGCAGGAAGAAAGAATCTGCCACGTCATCCATTGCCGAGAAATGGCTCATGTCTTTTACGGTACAGAGAAAGAACATATCGAGCGTATGAACGGGAAAGCCGGAATAGATATAAATGTTCGGCAGGGAGAACTGATAGGTCGCTTTTTCTACCTTCAATCCTGTTTCCTCCCATACTTCCCTGCCTACTCCTTCTTCTCCTGTTTCGTTCATGTCGATAAATCCTCCGGGAAGGTCGAGTGTCCCTTTGGCCGGTTCTTTGGCACGGCGACAGACCAGCAGTTCCTTCTTTTCATTCAGAATCAGTGCCACGGTAGCGGAAGACGGATTGAAATAATAAACAAAGCCGCAGGCTGTGCATTTCTTAGACTTCTCGTTGTTCACTTCGAAGTGCGGAGAACCGCATTCGGGACAGTACAGGAATTGGGCAAGAGGATGTTTCATCATAACTGATTTTGTATAATAGATTGTTTGCCGACAAAAATATAAAATCTTTTCTTCAGATATGGAATAATGTGATTACAAAATGCTAAATACCCCGTCTTATTAGTATCATTAATAACAATCATATACAAATTAAAAGAATCAGACTATGAATAACAAAATGAATATTCCTTTATCAGGAATTATTCCTCCGTTGGTAACTCCCTTGTTAGACGATGATGTGTTGGATGTGGAAGGTTTGCAAAGATTGATCGAACATCTGATAGCAGGGGGAGTACATGCTCTTTTTGTGTTGGGAACTACCGGTGAATCACAGAGCCTCAGTTATAAATTGAGGGTAGAAATGATTAAAAATACCTGCCGCATAGCGAAGGGACGGTTGCCGGTATTGGTATGTATTTCCGATACTTCGATTGTGGAGAGTGTGAACCTTGCCTGCCTTGCGGCAGATCATGGAGCCGATGCCGTCGTTTCTGCTCCTCCCTACTACTTTGCGACAGGTCAGCCCGAACTGATCGAGTTTTATGAGCATCTGCTGCCTCAGTTGCCGTTACCCTTGTTTCTGTATAATATGCCGACCCATACAAAGGTAAGCTTTGCACCGGCTACGATTCGGCGGATAGCGGAGAATCCCGGCGTGATCGGTTTTAAAGACAGTTCGGCAAATACGGTTTATTTCCAGTCGGTGATGTATGCCATGAAAGATAATCCGGATTTCTCGATGCTGGTGGGACCGGAAGAAATTATGGCGGAATCCGTACTGCTGGGGGCTCATGGCGGCGTAAACGGTGGTGCGAATATGTTCCCCGAATTGTATGTGAGCTTATACAACGCTGCGAAGAATGCAGATATGGAAGAAGTGAGACGTTTGCAGGAAAAAGTAATGCAAATCAGTGCTACGATATATACGGTAGGGCAACATGGGTCCAGTTACCTGAAAGGTCTGAAATGTGCTCTCAGTCTACTCGGAATATGCAGCGATTATGTGGCTGCGCCTTTCCATAAGTTCGAACAACGGGAAAGAGGAAAAATATGGAAGGCACTTCAAAATTTGGGAGTTGATGTAGTGCTCAGGTAATTAATTAAGAAAAAATGAACGGCTATGTCTATTCTCGACATTATTATCTTTTTATTCTTCACGGGGGGAGTTGTTGTCTTCGGCTGCTCTTTCTTCAACAAGAAACGTTCGTCGGAGGAATTTACTTCGGCAGGACGTTCCCTTCCGGGTTGGGTTGTGGGAATGTCTATTTTCGCAACGTATGTAAGTAGTATCAGTTATCTGGCTTATCCGGGCAAGGCCTATATGTCCGATTGGAATGCTTTTGTATTCAGCTTGTCCATTCCGATAGCCTCGTATTTTGCTGCTAAATACTTTGTACCCTTTTATCGTTCTATCGGAAGCGTATCGGCTTACAGCTTTCTGGAAGAACGCTTTGGACCCTGGGCGCGTGTATATGCGTCATCGTGTTATCTTTTGACGCAGGTTGCCCGGATGGGGTCTATTCTGTATCTGCTCGCGTTGCCTATGAATGCCCTGCTGGGATGGGATATCAAGATGATTATCGCAGTAACCAGCGTTGCCATTATTGCCTATTCAATGCTGGGTGGTCTGAAAGCTGTAATATGGACGGAGGCGATTCAGGGATTTATTCTGATTGGTGGTGCGGTTGTTTGTCTTTGTGTGCTGATGTTTAAGATGCCCGAAGAGCCTGCGCAGGTATTTCAGATAGCCGTTACTGACCAGGAATTCAGTTTGGGAAGTTTCGGCAGCAGCTTGACCGAGTCTACTTTTTGGGTATGCCTTATTTACGGTATATTTATCAATCTACAGAATTATGGTATCGATCAGAACTACGTACAGCGTTATCTGACGGCAAAAAGTGATAAACAGGCTAAGTTTTCCGCTCTCTTCGGAGGTTATTTATTTATTCCGGTTTCTGCGGTATTCTTTATGATAGGTACGGCATTGTATGCATATTACAAGACGTTTCCGGAACTGCTTCCGGCAGGGGTCGAGGGGGACGCGGTCTTTCCCTATTTTATTGTACATGCGCTTCCGACCGGACTTACCGGATTATTGATCGCCTCCATTTTTGCGGCGGGAATGAGTACGGTGGCTACAAGCATTACAAGTTCGGCTACCATCATTCTGACGGACTATTATGCCCGTTATATAAATAAGAAACCGACAGAAAAACAATCAGTGAGAGCCTTGTATGTTTCGAATGTACTGATCGGAATCATCGGTATTTTCGTAGCGCTGGCATTTCTGAATGTAGAGAGTGCGCTGGATGCCTGGTGGGCTTTGTCCTCCATCTTCAGCGGTGGTATGCTGGGACTCTTCCTGTTGGGGTATATTTCAAAGAAGGCGCGGAATGTTGACGCCGTTTTGGGAGTGATCTGTGGAATTATCGTTGTCGTCTGGATGAGCTTGTCTCCTATCTTCTTTAAGGATGGTTTCATGAGCGAATATGCAAGCCCGTTTCATGCTAACCTGACCATTGTCTTCGGAACCATCGTTATCTTTCTGGCAGGCTTTCTCAGTATGCGTTTGCTGAAAACAAAGAAGTAGAAGAAGGCAGCTTCACTGACAGGCATATTGGTTTCATCTATTATCCGATAGAATTATTCGATTGGACTTTTTTTGCAAAGGCGGGGTTTCCGCCTTTATCTTTGCATCAGAAACAAAAAACAAAACGATGTTTCTGACGTTATAAGTCAAATCAATTAATAACAATAAAAGCAATAAAGATTATGGAACCAATTTTAAATTCTCAACTTCCTGAATTCAGTGTTCAGGCTTTTCAAAACGGAGCTTTCAAGACAGTAACCAACAACGACCTGAAAGGTAAATGGGCAATCCTTTTCTTCTACCCTGCAGACTTTACATTTGTATGTCCGACAGAATTGGTAGATATGGCTGACAAATATGCTCAGTTCCAGGAAATGGGTGTGGAAATCTACTCGGTAAGTACTGACTCGCATTTCGTACACAAAGCCTGGCATGATGCTTCCGAAAGTATCCGTAAGATCAAATACCCGATGCTGGCAGACCCGACAGGCGCTTTGAGCCGTGCACTGGGTGTATATATCGAAGAAGAAGGTATGGCTTACCGCGGTACATTCGTAGTAAACCCGGAAGGAAAGATTAAAGTGGTGGAACTGAATGATAACAATATTGGTCGTGACGCCAGCGAATTGCTTCGCAAAGTAGAAGCCGCACAGTTTGTGGCTACTCACGACGGAGAAGTTTGCCCGGCTAAATGGAAGAAGGGCGAATCTACTCTGAAGCCAAGCATTGACCTTGTCGGTAAGATTTGATAGATCTTGATAATGTGTGTGAAGGGCCGGTAACGGAGACGCTGCCGGCCCTTCTTTTAAAAGAATGAAAGGAGAAAGAGAGATGTTAGAACCTGCATTAAAAGAACAACTGAAGGGTATTTTTGCCGGATTGGAGGCTGACTTTACCTTTGATATATCCGTATCAGCCAGTCATGAAAGCCGTGCCGAATTGCTGGAATTGCTGAGCGATGTAGCCGAATGTTCCGATCACATCACTTGTATGGTAAATGAAGGAAGCGGACTTAAATTTACGATAGGAAAGAATGGTAAACCTACAGGAATTACTTTCCGTGCTATCCCCAACGGACATGAGTTTACTTCTTTATTACTCGCCATCCTGAATCTGGACGGTAAGGGAAAGAATTTTCCGGATGAGCTGACTGGCTATGTGGACGCAATTTCTAAAATTGAAAATGTAGAGATTGACAATCCGGCAGAGTAATGATAGTATAGGCATAAATAGAATAATACATAAAAGTA
>ERZ833515.2171-NODE-2171-length-11768-cov-3.125160_pt1 | contig 11768 bp, 8 predicted proteins | sample MGYA00519949_ERZ833515 | MGnify/ENA primary metagenome ERZ833515 (study PRJEB31850, sample SAMEA3708741) | human gut metagenome | biome: human gut; feature: human-associated habitat; material: faeces | place: China | collected 2014 ...
CCGGACACTCGTCAATACAAGTTCCGCAAGCAATACAATCGTCACTAATTACGTAAGCCATTTTGTTTGATATTTTAATTATTAGTACTAATTTGTAGGTACAAAAATAGAGTTTTTAATCATTAGTTGGTATCGTTTTTGATTAAAATGTTTTAATTTGTATATCTTCTAAATAAGGAAAACACTATTTTTGCATTGATTATTAAATACGTATGCAATTATGCCTTTAAATTTACCCGATAAGCTTCCTGCGATAGAACTATTAAAAGAGGAGAATATCTTTGTGATAGATAACTCCCGCGCAACACAACAAGACATCCGTCCGCTACGAATTGTTATCCTCAACCTGATGCCGTTGAAGATTACGACAGAAACAGACTTGGTGCGTTTACTCTCAAACACTCCGCTTCAGGTGGAAATTTCTTTTATGAAGATTAAAAGCCACACCTCGAAGAATACACCGATAGAGCACATGAAAACATTTTATACCGACTTCGACAAGATGAGAGAAGACAGGTATGACGGTATGATTATCACTGGTGCACCGGTAGAGCAAATGGATTTTGAGGAAGTGAACTATTGGGATGAAATAACGGAGATATTCGACTGGGCACGTACCCATGTCACCTCCACACTCTATATTTGTTGGGCAGCACAGGCGGGACTGTATCATCATTACGGTATCCCCAAGTATGCTTTGGATAAGAAAATGTTCGGCATTTTCAAGCATCGCACGCTGCTTCCGCTGCATCCCATCTTCCGTGGCTTCGATGATGAATTCTATGTGCCCCATAGCCGGCATACGGAAGTGCGAAAGGAAGATATACTGAAAGTACCGGAATTGACATTACTTTCCGAGTCGGATGATTCGGGGGTATATATGGTGGTAGCCCGTGGCGGACGTGAGTTTTTTGTTACCGGGCACTCCGAGTACTCTCCACTGACACTGGATACGGAATATCGCCGGGATGTTTCGAAAGGGCTTCCCATCGAGATTCCCCGTAACTATTACGTGAATGATGATCCGGACAAAGGACCGCTGGTGCGTTGGCGCGGACATGCCAACCTGTTGTTCTCCAATTGGCTGAACTATTTCGTCTATCAGGAGACTCCTTATAATATTGAAGATATCCGATGATAAAACAACGTAAAATAGAATTGCTGGCTCCGGCCAAAAATCTGGAATGTGGCATAGCTGCTATTGATCATGGAGCGGATGCTGTGTATATCGGTGCGCCGAAGTTTGGTGCCCGCGCGGCGGCAGTCAATTCATTGGAGGACATAGCTGCTTTGGTAGAGTATGCCCATCTGTACAATGCCCGGATTTATGTGACAGTCAATACTATCTTGAAAGATGAAGAACTGCAAGAGACGGAGAAGATGATTTGGGCTTTGTTCCGTGCCGGTGTAGATGCACTGATTGTGCAGGATATGGGAATCACCGGCCTGAATCTGCCGCCTATTCCGCTGCACGCCAGTACCCAGATGGATAACCGTACGGTGGAGAAGGTGCGATTTCTGGCTGATGCCGGTTTCCGGCAAGTGGTGTTGGCGCGCGAACTTTCGCTGCGTGAGATCAGCAAGATACACGAAGCTTGTCCGGATGTACCTTTGGAAATATTCGTGCATGGAGCTCTCTGCGTCAGCTATAGCGGGCAGTGTTATGTCAGTCAGGCTTGTTTCGGGCGTAGCGCCAACCGGGGCGAATGTGCCCAGTTTTGCCGTTTGCCGTTCAGTCTGGTCGATGCTGAGGGACGGGTGATCGTGAAGGACAAGCACCTCCTTTCACTCAAAGACCTCAATCAGAGTGACGAATTGGAAGCACTGCTCGATGCCGGTGCCTCTTCTTTCAAGATAGAGGGACGACTGAAGGATGTCTCTTATGTAAAGAATGTGACGGCTGCCTATCGCCGGAAGCTGGATGCCATCTTTGCCCGCCGCAAAGAGTACGCGCGTGCCTCGTCCGGGAGTTGCCGTTATGCCTTTAACCCTCAGCTCGACAAGAGTTTCAGCCGGGGCTTTACCCATTATTACCTGCATGGACGTACCAAGGACGTTTTTTCGTTCGACACCCCTAAGTCGTTGGGCGAGGAGATGGGTACGATGAAAGAGGCAAGAGGAAACTATCTGACCGTAGCGGGATTGAAATCTTTTAATAACGGTGACGGGGTGTGCTACATTGATGAGCAAGGCAGGCTGCAAGGCTTCCGCATCAACCGGGTGGAGGGCAATAAGCTTTATCCGCAGGAGATGCCCCGTATCAAGCCCCGTACGGTGTTATATCGAAATTTCGATCAGGAGTTCGAAAAGATTCTGGCTCGTAAGTCGTCCGAGCGCAGGATAGCTGTGTCTGTCCGATTGACGGATACTCCTTTCGGATTCGCCCTGACACTGACAGATGAAGATGATAACAGTGTAACCCTGTCTCTGGCACGTGAGAAAGAGCCGGCACGTACACCACAGGAAGAGAATCTGAAAACACAGTTGGCTAAGTTTGGCAACACCCCTTTCGAAGCGGTACGCATCGATATCGATTTTACCGGGAACTGGTTTCTACCTGCTTCGGTACTCGCCGATTTTCGCCGGCAGGCCGTTGAGAAACTGATTTCCGCCCGCCGTATCAATTATCGGAGGGAATTATTTGTACTGAAACCTACCGCTCATGCCTTTCCGCAAAGCACGCTTACCTATCTGGGAAATGTGATGAATGGGCAAGCCGTTTCTTTCTATGCCGGGCACGGCGTGGCAAGCATCGCTCCTGCTTTTGAGCGGGCACCGGCAGAAAAGGCGGTATTGATGTTTTGCAAACATTGCCTGCGCTACAGCATGGGATGGTGTCCTGTCCATCAACGGGAACGCTCTCCGTACCGTGAGCCTTATTATCTGGTGTCGACAGATGGTAAACGCTTCCGCCTCGAGTTTGACTGTAAGAACTGCCAAATGAAAGTGAATGCCGTATGAGAGAGAAGGTCCGGTTCTGCGTAGCCTTGTGTTGTTCGGTGGTCATGGTTCTGTTGGCCTCTTGCCGTTATTCCCTGTCCGATCTTCCGGCGGAGGGAATGAGCCGGAAGACCAAAGACTCTCTGACTTACCTTTCCAAGTATCATTATACGTGGAATACGAACCTGGAGGTGTTGGACGATTCGGTTCGTCTGGAATATCTTCCGTTGAAGGATGCCTATGTCAATCTGTATAAAGGTGACCGTGTGGTTGTGGCAGAGTTTTCTGTCCATCCGCAGGACAGTGTAGACAGTATTTGGGTAAAAGTAGCCCATTCTCAGGAAGTGCAGGGGTGGGTACGCAATAAAGAGTTGGTGCGTTCGTTCGTACCGACTGATAGTATTTCGCAGTTCATCCATCTGTTCAGCGATACCCACGCTTCATATTTCGTTTTCATATTCGCCTTGTTTGTCGGGGTCTATCTGCTCCGTGCTTTTATGAAGAAGCGGTTACAGATGGTTTACTTTAATGATATCGACAGCGTCTATCCGTTGTTTCTTTGCCTGTTGATGGCATTCAGCGCTACAGTCTACGAGACGATGCAGGTGTTTGTACCCGACACCTGGGAGCATTTTTACTTCAATCCCACCTTGTCTCCGTTCAAGGTGCCTTTCATTCTTTCGGTATTCCTGACCGGCATTTGGCTGTTTATCATCGTCACTTTGGCCGTACTTGATGATCTGTTCCGTCAGCTTACTCCTGCCGCTGCTGTTTTCTACTTGCTGGGACTGATGTCATGCTGCATTTTTTGTTACTTCTTCTTTATTCTCACCACACACATCTATATCGGCTATTTCTTTCTGGCCTGTTTCATCTGGCTTTTTGTAAAGAAAGTACGTAGAGGCTCCGGCTATAAATACCGTTGTGGGAACTGTGGACAGAAGCTTCGGGAGAAGGGGCAATGTCCTCACTGTGGGGCTGTTAACGAATAAATCGGGAATGTGGTATGAATGTTGGGGAGGTACTCTCCGTTGGTTTAAAACCAAGAGGAGTTTACCCAGAGAGGTAAGGGGCATTGGTTTTAAACCAACACCCCTTACCTTTTAAACTAAAAATTAGTCGATCTTATGTCTGGTTTTATTATATTAGAATCGGCATCTTATGTCTACCCCGAAGTGTACCGGACGTCCTTTCTGCATAAATCCGTTGCCCATTGATTCGAAGTAGAAAGTAGCATACTTCTTATCCAGCGCATTGCGAACCCAGAAGTCGATTTGTCCGTTCCCCTTCGCCAGGCTGACACGGCTATTCAGCGTTCCGTAGAATGACTGGCTTACATCGTTTTGCTCTGTCCAGTAGATGCGTCCGGCACCATTATAATTCACGTTCACCTGTACATGGTCCAGCCAGTGGCGGGGAGCAATGCGGAAGATGTATTGCCCACCCACGTTGAGAGTATGTTTCGGTACGAAAGGTACATAATTGCCGTCATAGCTGATTTCATTTTGTCCCCGGTCGATGGTTTTATAATCGGTGAACGTGGCATACGTATATCCGTAGCTTGCGTTCATGCTGAGAGCATCGGTCAGGTTAGCACGCAGTGCCGCTTCAGCCCCATAGCTCCGGCTTTTGCCGGCATTGACCGTAATACGCCCCAATCCGCTTTTGGCAAACTGGGCGATTTGCTGATCACGCGTATCCATCAGGAAGGCGGCAAGATCCATCCACAGCTTACCTTCCCACAGAGTGAGGTGACTGCCCACTTCGTAATTCCAGGAATATTCGGGCTTGTAGATGGTCGATGCTTTCGGATCCGCATTCTCACCCGCATCCGGAATATTCGACAAGATGCGGTCCGCAATGGCCTGTGGCATGCCTTGAGTCACGAGGCGGTCGAAGATCTGTTTCGTGCCTGCCTTGATCTGTCCCTGCATGTCGTTTTGCATATTACCCTGTATCAGATCCGAGAACATCTGTATATTGTATCCTCCCGAACGGTATCCGCGTGATACGGTGGCATATACGTTGTTACCCTTCTTCCATTCGTATTGCAGGGCGAACTTGGGTAATAGCTGCAGATAGTCGTTGCTGAACTTGCCGTTCAGGCGTGGTGAACTGGTCTGTTCCAGGCGTACAGGCATGAAAGGGCTTGTCATGTTGAACTGATAGTCAATGGTACTGCCCGAGTTGTATTTCATCCAGTTCTTTTCGTAGTCCAGACGTAGTCCTACGGTAGCTGAAAGCCCTTTTATCAGCAAGTCACGGAAGGTGGACTGATGATAGACTGCTCCACTGAGGATCGGTGTGTGGAAGCGTCCGTCCACCAACAACGTAGGGTTCGTGATGTCCAGGTTCATTTTCATTCCCATCGCCGAGAGATCGGGGAAGTGACTGTTGATGCCTTTCTCCAGCATTTCTGTCACCCCGTCTTCCTTGAATGTAACCGGCCCGTTGGTGGTGAGCCACTGATAGAACCCAAAGGCACCTGTGGTCCATTCCCAGCGTCGTCCGGATTTCGATTTGAGGACGATTTCTTCGGAGATCGTGGTCAGCTTCTGCTTCTGTTCCAGCACATAGATATTGGCAGGAGAGAAGTCTTGATCGATAAACATACGGTCACGTAAGTGTTGCAGTCCCGTTACCGAACTCAGTGTGAAGTGGTCTCCCTGATATTCCAGATTCAACCCTGCATTCAGCAGATTGCGATAGTAACTGCTGGGATCATTGTAGGCCGGTTTCAGGTAGGTTCCCGTGTGCTTGTCATAAGCTCCGTAAGCATATCCTCCCTGATCGCTGTACTCATAGCTGACGTTCAAGTCCAGCTTCATGTTCTCGCTGGGCAGGTAGATGCCTCGGAACCGTCCTCCGGCAGCCTGGCTTTTGTCTATCTTTTTGTTAAGGTAGGTATTCTTGAAAAAACCTCCTCCGTATTCATAAAATGCTCCGGTGGAGAAGGCAAACTGATTCGACATGCGGTGATAGTGAGTCACGGAAGCATTGTAATTATCGTAAGTCCCGGCATTCAGTCGAAGGTCGGTGCCTTGATAACTGAAAGGCGATTTGGTGTGTACCTTGATCAGTCCTCCCATGGTGTTGCGTCCATAGAGGGTTCCCTGCGGACCGCGCAACACGTCGATGCGCTCAATATCGGCATAGTTGAAGTCGAAAGCTGATTTGTCGATGTAAGGGACATTGTCTACGTACAAACCCACTGACGGTGTATTGATGCGTGAACCGATCCCACGGATGTAGATGGCGGAAGTCAGTTTCGAGCCATAGTCAGGGATGAAGATATTCGGAACAAGTGCCGTCAGGCTCTTGATGGAGTTCACCTGATTGGCCTGCATATCCTGTTGTGAGAGCATGGTTACCGCGGTTGGCTGTTCGCGTAGTTTGCGGTTTTCTTTCGGAGCTGCGATAACTACAATCTCTTCCACATCTATCACTTTCAGTGTGTCTTTCGGAAGCTCTTCAGCCCATGTGCCACCGGCAGAAAAGAGGGCAAGGGCAATAAGAATACTGTTTTTCTTCATGTGCTGTATCTTTTCATTGATTCGTTTGCAAAGATGCAGCAAAAAATGTTAAACGGCAATCCTCATTTATTAGGATATATGCTTTCACCATGGATTCACCACATAGTTCGCTATATGCGGTCTGCCTCCACATACCCGTTCATCACCGCATAGATGGTTAGGCCCGAAACCGATTTGATGCCCAGCTTTTCGGTAATGTTCTTCCGATGCGTGATTACGGTGGTCAGGCCGATATTCAGTTTGTCCGCGATCTCTTTGTTGATCAGTCCTTTGGTGATCAGGACCAGCACCTCGATTTCGCGTGCCGAGAGTTCGTGTCCGGTGGTCGGCGGGGTAGGAGGCATGTCCTTTACCGGATAGCCGTCATGATGTGCATGCTGGTGGAGCTTTAGGATGTCTTTCACCAACTGTTCCTCTGCCTGGTAGATGTTGAGTATGGGGACGCCGGAGAGTTGGAACTGGTGGCTGTCTCCCGCCAACACGATGGTTTTCCGCTTTCGGGGGAGGAAGAAAGCGTTGTGCTCCACATAAATCTGTGCCGAGATGAAGTAGTGGGCATACATGTCCGGGGTGTCATCTGTCAGTTCGCCGAAGCTATGGAACGTGCGGATGACTGCCATGGGGATCATTCTCTCCAGGATTGTTTTCAGTCCCAGGCTGGTGAGGGTGTTCGCCTCTACGATAGCTATTTCTGGTTGGTGATTCATCATAAGTCTATGGATTCATAAATTGTGCTACTGCTTCTGCGCATCGTTCTCCATCGATTCCCGCCGAGACGATGCCGCCCGCATAACCGGCTCCTTCGCCACAGGGGAAGAGACCGCGTAAGGTGATGTGTTGCAGGGTATCCTTGTCTCGTACGATGCGGACCGGAGAAGAGGTACGGGTCTCTACTCCTATCATTACGGCTTCGTTGGTCAGGAAACCGTGGCTGCTGCGCCCGAACTGTTGGAAGCCTTGTGACAGTCGTCCGGCAATGAATTCCGGCATCCAGAAATGCAAGGGAGAGGATATCAATCCGGGGCTGTACGAAGACTCCGGCAAGTCGTAACTCAGTTTCTTGCGTGTAAAGTCCACCATGCGTTGTGCGGGTGCCGTTTGGCGTCTGCCTCCTTGCAACCAACACTGGCGTTCCAACTCTTCCTGGAAGTGCAGCACAGCCAGTTCGGGGAAGGTTTCTTCTGCTTCATTGTTTACCGTTAACCGTTTATCGTTGATGATGTCTTCCGGTTGTATCTCCACTACCATTCCCGAGTTACTCCACCGGGATCCGCGATTGGATGGCGACATTCCGTTGACTACCACCTGTTCGGGACCGCTGGCCGCCGGTACGATGAATCCCCCGGGACACATGCAGAAACTGTATACTCCGCGGCCGTCCACTTGTGTGACGAAACTGTATTCGGCAGCCGGCAGGTATTTACCTCTTCCGCTCCGGTTGTGGTATTGTATTTGGTCTATCAATCCTGCAGGATGTTCCAGACGCACTCCGACGGCTATTCCTTTGGCTTCGATAGTCACGTTGTTGGCGGCCAGCCAGCGATATACATCTCTTGCCGAATGACCTGTTGCCAGGATGACCGGACCGAGGAATGTTTCGCCCGTATTCGTCTCTATTCCTTTCACTTCTCCCTGTTCGATGATCAATGCATCCATCCGTGTCTTGACGTGTACCTCACCTCCACATTCAATAATCGTATTGCGCATATTCTCTATCACCCGTGGCAGCTTGTCCGTGCCGATATGCGGATGGGCATCTACCAGAATGGCCGTAGAAGCACCATGTTGGCAGAATACATTGAGTATCTTGTCCACATTCCCGCGCTTCTTGCTTCGGGTATACAGCTTTCCGTCCGAGTATGCACCGGCTCCTCCTTCACCGAAACTGTAGTTCGATTCTGGGTCTACCCGATGCTCTCGGCTGATCTGTGCCAGGTCTTTCTTACGTTCGCGCACATCCTTACCACGCTCCACGACGACAGGACGCAGCCCCAGTTCTATCAGCCGTAATGCGGCAAACAGTCCTCCGGGGCCTGCACCTACCACAATAACCTGCGGTTTTCCTTCCACATTATTATATATAGTATGTTCGTACTCATCGTCCTTAGGCATTTCGTTCAGGTATACCCGAACTTTGAGATTGACGTAGATCGTGCGTTGGCGGGCATCGATACTCCGTTTCAGTGTACGCAGGGCGGTAATATCGCGCTGATTCAGTCCTTTCTCCTGTGAAAGGTATGCTTTGAGTTGCTGCTCGCTGGCGGCAATTTCGGGGAGGATGCGGAGTTGGTATTCTTGTATCATGGTTTACCACAGAGTGACACAGAGTTTCACTGAGTCTTTTTTAATTAAACAATATATCTTCTGATGCCTTCTTTGAGGCTTCTTACATTAAAATTGATAAGCAGGCCATATTTGATTCCTGATAGTTTTAAATAGGTTATTAGCTGTGCGGTGTGAACGGGATGTAATTCTTCTACAGCTTTTATCTCTATTATAACAGCATTGTTGACTACAATATCCAATCTGTAACCTGCATCTACTTTAATGTTTTTATATACTACGGGTAGTGCTTTCTGTTTTTCTACGTTTAATCCACATTGGATTAATTCGTAGCATAAGCATTCTTCATAAGCACTTTCTAGTAATCTGGGTCCTAAAACAGTATGTACTTCATAAGCTTTCTTTAGTATCAGTCCTGTTAATTCATTTATCTCCATGTTTTAATGTTTAATGGTAAGAACTCTGTGTGACTCCGTGTTCTCTGTGGTGAACTCACCCGAAGAGCGTCCGGAATGCTTCTTCCACCTTTCTTACCGGCACCAGTTCTATCCTCAGCTTCTTTGTATCGATGCCCTGCATGTTGTATTTAGGTAGGATGAACCGTTTGAACCCGAGCTTCTCAGCTTCACCGATACGTTGTTCGATCCGGTTTACCGGACGGATTTCACCGGATAATCCGATTTCTCCGGCCATGCAAACCTCAGGTTCGATGGCAGCATCCATATTGGATGAAAGGATGGCACTGATAACAGCCAGGTCGATGGCAGGGTCGTTAACCTTCAGTCCTCCGGCAATATTTAGAAAGACATCTTTTTGTGCCAGCTTAAATCCGACACGTTTCTCTAATACGGCCAGCAGCATGTTCATGCGGCGAATATCGAATCCCGTTGCCGAACGTTGCGGATTGCCGTAAACCGCAGAGCTGACAAGTGCTTGCGTCTCTATCAGGAAGGGTCTTACCCCTTCGATGGCAGATGCGATGGCTACCCCGCTCATGCCTTCGTGGTCCTGCGACAGTAACAATTCCGAAGGGTTGCTGACTTGGCGAAGCCCGTCTTGACGCATCTCATAGATGCCCAATTCAGCGGTACTTCCAAAGCGGTTCTTGATGCTGCGCAGGATACGGTACATATAATGCTGGTCTCCCTCGAATTGGAGTACGGTGTCTACGATGTGCTCTAGAACCTTCGGTCCGGCAATGCTGCCTTCTTTGTTGATATGCCCGATCAGCAACACCGGGGTATGCGTCTCTTTGGCAAAACGGAGGATGGATGCCGAGCACTCCCGGACTTGTGCGATGCTTCCCGGTGACGATTCGATGCTTTCGGTCGATATCGTCTGTATGGAGTCGATGATTACTAGGTCCGGACGTGTATTCTTGATATGTACATAGATCTGTTCCAACGATGTTTCGCAGACAATCAGACAGTCGCTCGAAGTCCGGGTTAACCGGTCGGCACGAAGTTTCAGTTGCCTTGCGCTCTCTTCTCCCGAGATGTAGAGTATCCTCCGCTCAGGCATGTGGAGCACGGTTTGGAGCACCAGTGTGGACTTCCCGATGCCGGGTTCGCCACCGATCAGTACCAGCGATCCGGGTACCAGCCCGCCTCCCAGTACCCGGTTCAGCTCCTCGTCGTGCATGTCGATGCGGGGTTCTTCATCTGCTTCGATCTCGCTCAGGGTGACGGGTTTGGCTTTGGGCGATTCGATGCCAGATACCGGACGTTTATTCGGAACTTCCTTGCGAACAATCTCTTCTACATAGGTATTCCATTCGCCACACGAAGGACATTTGCCCACCCATTTGGGTGATTCCTGTCCGCAGTTACTGCATACATAAACGGTTTTCTCTTTTGCCATTGATCTCTTGATAAATAGGTCTCAAAGTTACGCATTTCGTCTTTTTCTGCCAAACAGAATATAGCTTTTGACTCCTGAACCCCGTGAAGTCGTTTTTCTTTTTGCTAAAGCCTCTGACCGATTGTCAGTGAAATGGATGGATTACTGACTCTATGGAGCGTATCATGCGGTTTCGCTGACAAGCTCTGTGTAGAAAGACAGTGATCCGGAAATGGAATCCGGATAAATACTCCCGGATAACTGCATATCCGTCACTTCTGTTATCGGTTTATTGGGGTTTGGATCTCCGGATTATTAACTTCGTGCCGATAAACTGTTAACTTCATCGGAATACGATGTTAACTTCCTGCAAATAGAGTGTTAACTTCCTGTAGACAGAGGCTTTGTTTCTTGAAAGGAGAGCCTTGCCTTAAAGAATTTTCCGGTATCTTTCCGTCTGCTTTGTCCCTTGGCGGATACTGCCGCGAGATGGCATAAAGAATTTGTTTTTGCTTCCGGGCGTTGTCGGAGATAGTACGAAGAGATATTGTTTTGACTTTTGGTGAGAAATTCTGAATATACCTGTCAAACTGATAATTGCCCGAATGGCGTGGATGCGTTTTTTTCGTACTCCGTCGGCATCTGTTCGGAAAAACGGATTCTGAGGCCTCCTGAATATCATTTTGACAAATCGATACTAATCTCTCCTGCCATCGACTCGTTCATCCTCCGGCGTACTTCGTCCGGCGAATATCCGTGTCCTAACAGAAACATCAGTTTGGTTACGGCCGATTCGGTAGTACTGTCGTGTCCACTGACGATGCCCGCCTTCAGCAGATGATATCCCGTTTCGTAACGTTCCATCTCTACGGTACCGGCGCTACATTGGGTTACGTTGACAATGACAACACCTCGTTCGCTGGCATCACGAAGCCTCCGCAGAAACCACTCCTTGCGGGAAGCGTTGCCCGAACCATACGTTTCGAGTACCACTGCCTTCAATCCTTCGATGGCGAGTGTAGCGGCTACGACATTCTCTTGTATGCCCGGAAAGAGTTTGAGGATAGCTATATTGGTGTCCAGCAGATAGTGAGGATGCAGTTCGCGTTTCTCCCCTTCAATGTGAATCTGCACATTGTTATATTTAATATGTATCCCTGCTTCTGCCAGTAC
>ERZ833515.2177-NODE-2177-length-11722-cov-2.735836_pt1 | contig 11722 bp, 5 predicted proteins | sample MGYA00519949_ERZ833515 | MGnify/ENA primary metagenome ERZ833515 (study PRJEB31850, sample SAMEA3708741) | human gut metagenome | biome: human gut; feature: human-associated habitat; material: faeces | place: China | collected 2014 ...
GTAATTAATTACTCTCAGATAATGGAAGTGATTTTATAGTTAATTTGTAAATTAAAATAGTATATATGAATTATTTAAATCTAATACCTGTATCGTTCTTATGTGTTTGCTTGTTGGCATGTGGCAATAAGGCGAAACAGGTACCGACAGAGGTGATCGCTAACAACACAAATAATCTTCCCGTATGGGCTTTGGGGGATTTTGTACGTCCGGAAGGGATGAATCCTGTGATTACTCCGAATCCGGAAAGTAAGTTTGATTGTCCGATGCGTAAGGCTCCGGTAGGATGGGAAGAGAGTGATACGTTCAATCCTGCGGCAGTGGTAAAAGACGGGAAGATTTGTGTTTTGTATCGTGCGGAAGATAATTCAGCCACGGGTATCGGAAAACGTACCTCTCGGATCGGATTGGCAGAGAGTGTAGATGGGGTTACGATGGAACGGCATGCTACTCCTGTAATGTTTCCCGCCGAGGATAATATGAAAGAATTTGAATGGCAAGGAGGCTGTGAGGACCCTCGTGTAGCGGTTACGGAGGATGGGCTTTATGTTATGATGTATACCGCATGGAATCGGGATGTTCCTCGTTTGTCTGTCGCTACTTCCCGTGATTTATTGACGTGGGAGAAGCATGGCCCGGCTTTTGCGAAAGCTTATGATGGACGTTTTAAGGATATGGCATGTAAGTCCGGCTCTATCGTAACAAAAGTGGTGGATGGTAAACAAGTTATAACGAAAGTAAATGGTAAATACTTGATGTATTGGGGGGAACAGATGGTTGCGGCTGCGACCTCTGACGATCTGATAACTTGGACTCCGGTATTAAATGATCAGAATGAATTGTTGGGCTTAATTTATCCTCGTGATAATTATTTTGATAGTGCCTTGACAGAGTGCGGACCTCCTGCTATCATGACTGATAAAGGGATCTTATTACTTTATAACGGTAAGAACCAAAAGGATGATAGGAGAGATCCTCGTTTTAACGCAGGTACTTACAGTGCGGGGCAAGTATTGTTTGATTTGAACGATCCTTATAAAGCGATCGCTCGTTTGGATGTTCCATTTTTCCAACCTATGGCTGATTTCGAGAAGAGTGGTCAGTATGTAGATGGTACTGTATTTATTGAAGGGTTGGTATTCTTTAAAGATAAATGGTACTTGTATTATGGTTGTGCGGATTCTAAAGTTGGGGTAGCTATTTATACCCCAACCTTGTAATGCCTAAAAGCAGGATGTATGTGGTTCTATAATAGATTGTTTGTATGTGTATTTATTATGTCTTTTTGTGGCTTAGTGAATGCTCAGATCGATACTTCGGTCTATAAAGATTGGATGATTGGCCCTTTCGAGAAAGAACCGGAAGGGATCAATCCGATACTCGGCCCGAACTTTGATAGTAAATTCTATTGCCCTTTAGAAAGAAAAGAGGTTAGATGGGAATCGAGGGCTATCATTGGCGGAGCTGTGGTTGTGAAGGATAATCAGATCTTTATGATTTATCAAGGTGAAGATGATAGCAGGGGATATAATCTTCATACTCATGGTAGCCCGGGCATAATGAGACTTGGGCTGGCGGTTAGTTCTGATGGGATAAATTTTACACGGCGATCTCCTGTACTATATCCTCAAGATGATTTATTTTTGGATAAAGAGCGGGGAGGAGGCTGCGAGATTCCCCGTTTGGTGGAATCTCCCGATGGAGGCTATGTTCTGTTGTATGATGGTTGGAACCAGTCGGTTGCCAGACTAATGGTTGCGACCTCTAAGGATTTAGTAAACTGGAAGAAGGAGGGTTCGCCTTTCTCTAAATATCATGGGGAGAAGTATGTTGGCTTATGGTCTAAATCGGCTGCTATCATTACGGAATTAAAGAATGGAAGATTAGTCGCCGCAAAGATAAATGGTAAATATTGGATGTATTGGGGTGAAGAAGGCTTGTATATTGCGACCTCGGATAATTTGCGGGATTGGAAGATGTTGGAAAATCCGGATGGATCTCCTAAAGTCTTATTGCCTAAACGTGTAGGAAAATTTGATGATCGCGTGATAGAAGGTGGGTATGCACTTAAGACGGAAAAGGGAATTGTCGTTTTTTACAATACGTTCCGTTTCCGACAAGAAGGGGAGACAGGAGAGCCTGTTCTTGCCTCGGGATTAGGACAAGCTCTAGTTGATCCAAATGATCCAAAGGTATTATTGGACCGTTCGGAAAATGCTTTTCTGAAACCAGATCGGGAGTATGAGATACAAGGTGCTGTAAATAACGTAGTGTTTATGACTGGGCTTGTTTATTTTAAAGGGAAATATTTTCTTTATCATAATGGTGGCGATCGTATGTTGTGTGTTGCGATCTCTAGAAGTAATGATTCGGCCCTTCAAGTCTCCGGAGATCCGATCGAATAATTGATGATTCCCCAGATAAAGTTTTTAAAGTTTCGAAAGCACGTATGTTCTCAAAAGAGCATACGTGTTTTTTTTATGAAAAATGTATCTAGTGTTGCTAAATAAACGATAAATTCACTAATTTTGTACCATTAGATCTTAAGAAAAGACATAGTCTATCCATATAGTTTATTTTTTTAAAGGTTGCTTGCTGACTTAGTTCCGGGAAGACTATGGTTCTTTATGATACATAAATCATTTTCCCGTACACTATTATAATCCTATTTTTTCTTTCTAATCTTTTTACTAGATCAATCATATTCTATCCGGATTCCGGTTATCTATTGATCTAGCAGGCTTTATGTCCTAAATTCTTTCTATTGAAAATCATAGTCTTCCCGGAACTCGTTTGTCTTGTTTTTTTATTTAAGATGAGAGAATGTTAACCTTAAAAAAAGAGAAGCCTATGTAAATATGCGGAATGAATGTAAAAAGAGAAGAAGGCGGTATGCCTACCTGTCTTCATTTGTTATCTAGTTAAAATCTATACATTATAAAAAACGTTTTAAAATGAGTAATATCAAGCATTTTTTCTTCAAGGCTTTGTTTTGCGCATCATTATTCCCGAGCGTAAATACTCCAATGGCCTTGTGTGCGAATAGTCATGATATAGAGGCTTTGCCGGAACCACAGCAACAAAGAAAAGTGACCGGTGTAGTTACAGATTTGAAAGGCGAACCTATCATCGGCGCCAATGTGGTAGTGAAAGGTTCTACGAATGGAACGATCACGGACATTGATGGTAATTTCTCCATCGAGGTAACTCCGAATTCGATACTTCAAATCTCTTATATTGGTTACGTAGCTCAAGAGGTACCGGTAGGAAATAAGAATAATCTGGTCATTTCTATTCATGAGGATACCCAAAAATTAGATGAGGTCGTGGTTGTAGGTTATGGTACTCAAAAGAAAGTAAACTTAACGGGAGCTGTCGCTGCTGTCGATTCCAAGTCGTTGCAGAATCGTCCGGTAACAAACGTTTCGAATGCGATTCAGGGACTTTTGCCCGGAGTAACGGTTATCTCCGGGACGGGGCAGCCGGGAAGTGATAATACAACCATACGGGTACGTGGTGTCGGGACTCTGAATAATTCTAATCCGATGTATGTGGTAGACGGTTTGCCGGTATCCAGCATAAATGAAGTGGATCCCAGCGATATCGAGAACATCTCGGTACTGAAAGATGCTTCTTCAGCTGCTATCTATGGTTCGCGTGCGGCAAATGGAGTAATCTTGATTACTACTAAAAAAGGAGGAGATAAAGTTCCCACGCTTCGTTATGATGGCTATGTGGGGTGGCAGAAACCTACGGCTCTTCCTGAATATCTGCACTCGTGGGAATATGCGAAGTTATATAACAAAGCTATGGTTAACGAAGGAAAGAATCCGATCTATACAGATGAAGAGATCGAAAAGTTCAGAAATGGTTCGGATCTTGACAATTATCCGGATACAGACTGGCAGGGATTATTTTATAAGACCGGTTTGCAGCATAGCCACCGCGCTGAAATTTCAGGTGGTACGGATAAAATGACCTATATGTTTTCTGCTGGTTACTTGGGACAGGACGGTATTATAGATATTGCTAAATATGACCGTTATTCGGTGCGAGGCAATATGAATGCCAAGATGGGCAAGTTCACGGCAGGTATGAATCTTTCTTTTACTTATGGGGAGGCACAAGAACCGGTGAGTGGTTTTACCGGTGAAATGTCTAACATCTTTTCGCAGATCAATCAGATAGCTCCTTTCATTCCTTATAAATATTCAAATGGATATTATGGATATGCCAATGATGGTAATCCACTTGCATTTATTGAAGAAGGTAATTTACGTACTACCAAACAGCATATTACCAGAGCCATCGGAAATGTAAGTTATGAACCGATTAAAGGGTTGAAAATTCAGGAAATCGTGGGTTACGAATATAAATCAATTTCTGATGAAAAATTCATTAAGGATATTCAATATTATAACTGGAAAACAGGTGAGCCTACAAAGTATCAGGGACCTAACAATCAAACTGATGAACGTAAAAATGGTCTGAAACTGAACTTACAGACTTTGGTCAGCTATAACAATACGTTTGGAAAACATACTGTAGGTGCATTGGCAGGATACGAACAGGAATATTACCGTGAAGACTGGACAAAAGGATATCGGAAAAACTTTCTGAACAATGATCTTTGGGAGTTGAATGCCGGTTCACCTGATGGTCAGACTGCAGATGGTTCGGCTAATGAATATGCTTTGCGTTCATTCTTCGGACGCTTGACTTACGACTATGATAATCGTTATTTGGTTGAGGCAAATATCCGTCGTGACGGAACTTCACGTATCTTTAAGGACTCACGTTGGGGAGTATTCCCATCTTTCTCTGGTGCATGGCGAATTATTAATGAGCCTTTCATGGAAGGAACCCGTAATGTGTTGTCAGATCTTAAGCTGAGAGGCGGCTGGGGAGTTTTGGGTAATCAGGCTATTTCTTACTATTCTTACCAATCTGTACTTGATCAGGCTAATTATTCGTTTGGCGGAACTGTTGTACAGGGGGTAGCACCGGTCGATGGAGCTAACCGCGATTTGATCTGGGAGACTACCGAGACTTTGAACTTTGGACTTGACATGGGGTTTCTGGGCAATCAATATACTTTATCTATCGAAGGATACCGCAAATTGACGTATGATATTCTGATGAAATTACCCGTAAGTACCTTATATGGTTTAAATGCACCTTATCAAAATGCAGGTAAAGTAAAGAATACCGGTTTGGAGATAACGGCAGGTTATAAATTGAATACTCATGGCTGGAATTTTCAGGTATCGGCAAATGCCGCATATAATAAGAATGAAGTGATGGACCTGAAGAATGGTGGTGCACGCATTTGGAGTGGTAAATATTTCAACCAGGAAGGATATGCCATCAACTCTATCGGAGGATACATTGCCGAGGGACTTTTTAAAACTGAAGAAGAGGTTGCTAATAGCGCAACGATTCCCGGCACTGATACAGCACCGGGCGACATCAAGTACCGTGATATTAATAACGATGGAAAAATCGATGGAGAAGACCGTGTCTACATTGGTAACACCATGCCTAAGTGGACATTTGGCTTGAATCTGTTTGCCGAATGGAAAGGACTCGATGCTACTTTTCTGTTCCAGGGAGCAGCTGATGTGCAAGGCTATCTTGCAGGTCCGGGTGTAGTAGGTGAAATGATTGGAGCTAAGGGAAAGCCTTCTTATATGTATCGTGATTGTTGGGATGCTGAAACCAATCCGAATGGTAAGTTTCCGAGAGCATTCTCTTCTTATCGCCAGAACAACAGTATTTATAATCCCTCTTCTTTCTGGATTGTCAACTCTTCATATTTACGTTTGAAGAACTTCCAGTTGGGATATACACTTCCAAAAGAGTGGTGTAATATGATGGGAATTTCACGAATCAGAGTTTATTATAGCGGGCAGAATCTGCTTACCTTTACCAAATTTGATAAAGGGTTCGATCCGGAATCACCCGAAGGAGGAAGCTCTTATCCTCAGGTCAAAACAAATACATTTGGTTTAAACATTACTTTCTGATAGATAATACATATGAAAAAGATAATATATAGTTTGTTGTTTGCCGCTTTGTTCTCGGCATGTAGTACCGATTTTTTAGATCGGAATCCTTTGGACAAACCTTCAAACGAAGCCTTTTGGAGAACTGAAAAAGATGCCATGGCCGCAGCTACAGGGTGTTATAATGGTTGGTTTTCTATGGATGAAGTGATTTATGCCGACTGTGCGTCGGATAATGCTTATAATCCTTTTACTTGGGAAGGCTGGGCAGTACAGGCTGCAGGTACAGCGACCCCGACCGATCCGGGTTATAGCTATATGGGGTATGGAAACATGGTTCGCTATAATAATTTCCTGGAGAATATCCATCGCCCCGAAATGAATGAAGATTTACGCAAACGCTTGACAGCCGAAGTACGTTTTCTGCGTGCATGGGATTATTTTCAGAAAGTGACGCATTATGGTGATGTGCCCTTGGTAACTTCCGTTCTTGAAATTAAAAACGCCAATTTGCCACGTACTGAGAAAGCGAAAGTGGTTGAGTTTATCTTGAATGAACTGAAAGAGATCGCTCCGCAACTTCCCGAATCTTACTCCGGAAGTGATGTCGGACGTATAACTCGTGGTGCAGCTTTGACACTGAAAGCTCGTCTGGAACTGTTCGAACATCAGTATGATGATTGTATGGCTACTTGTAGCGAAGTAATGGGATTGGGCTACGAACTGTTTCCTGATTATAAAGGTTTGTTTAAGATTGCGAATGAAAATAATTCGGAAGTTATTCTGGATGTACAATATGTAGAAAGCCTGTACGGTAACTGGGTTTTGGGAGTATTGCCTCCGGCCAGTGTGGGCGGATGGTGTTCTATCAATCCTACTCAATCACTGGTAGATGCTTTTGAGTGTGAAGATGGAAAAACAATCGAAGAGTCTGAGGTATATGATCCGAAAGAACCTTACCTGCACAGAGACCCTCGTTTGGCTGTTACCGTATTAGCTCCGGGAAATCTATACGAAGGAAAACGTTACGACCCAATCGATGTGAAAGATCCGAATGGAGATTATTATGCTCCCTACGGACGTTCTAAAACAGGATATCTAGTTCGTAAATATGTGGACGATTTGTCTGATTATGCAGATATGTGGGATTGTGGTATGAATGCCATTGTTATGCGTTATGCAGAAGTGCTGTTGATGTATGCCGAATGTAAAATAGAGCTGAATCAGATTGATAATTCCGTTTACGATATTTTGGACGACATACGTACCCGTGCTAAAATGCCGGTTGTAGACAGGACCCGATATACCGGTCAGGAGAAATTGCGTGAATTACTCAGAAGAGAAAGACGTGTGGAGCTTGCTATGGAAGGACTTCGGTGGTTCGATATTTGCCGTTGGAAAATCGGTGAACAAGTGTTGAACGGGAAGGTATATGGTTGTTTACTTGGAACGGTCGATCCTGTAACCGGTGCCCTTTCATTGACAAATGAACGAATTTTTGTTGAGAACCGGAAATTTGATCCGGCAAAGCATTATCTGTGGCCTATTCCGCAGACAGTGATTGATGCCACTCCGGCAATTGTACAAAATCCCCATTATTAATTTCTCTCTATTTGATATATGGTTAAGGTAACAGAGATGTTTTTCAGGATATTTTTTTTCTGTAGTATGCTTGTATTCTGCTCCTTCCCTGCATTGGCAGGGGAGGCAGAGGCAAGAGTGGTGTTGAACATGAATACCGGTTGGGCTTTTCATCGGGGAGAAGTTGAAAGCGGTGGGCAGCCCGGTTTGGATGATTCCGGTTGGATAGCAGCTATCATCCCTCATATTATGCAATTAGAGAAGAAGCATTGTGGAGGAGATATTATTTATGATGGAGTCGGGTGGTATCGACGTACTTTCAGAGTACCGTCACAATACAAAGACAAACAAATAAAAATTTCGTTTGAAGGAGTCATGAATGCTTGTGAAGTCTATTTGAACGGACAGAAGATTAGTGCTCATCGGGGAGGTTATGTCGGTTTTGTAACAGATATTACTACTCGGATAAACTGGGACCGGGACAATCTGCTGGCAGTTCGGGTTTCTGCCGAATATGATCCACTTACACCTCCTGGAAAACCACAGGCAGGTATGGACTTCTATTACTATAGCGGGATTTATAGAGATGTGGAAATGGTTATCAGTGATCCGTTACATATCACTCATGCTTTAGAAGAGGAAGAGGTAGCTGGAGGAGGCATCTTTGTTACTTATCCGGTAGTCGGAAAAGAAAAAGCCGTGACCCATGTTAAGGCTCATGTCAGAAACGAAGGGAAACGAAAGAGGAAAGCCCAACTTCGTACGCAACTGATAGATAAGAGTGGAAAAATAGTGGCCTGTCAATTGACTCCTTTTCGGTTGTCAGCCGGTGAGGCCATTCATCTGGAGCAAAATCTGGAAATAGTACATCCATCGTTATGGCATCCCTATGATCCAAACTTGTATACGTTGCAAAATGAGATTGTTGAAAACGGTAAGGTTGTAGATTGTCATACTGAATCCATAGGTATACGTACTATTGCTTATACCCGCGACGGAGGTTTCTATATTAATGGCGAATCACTTTATCTGCGTGGAGCCAATCGCCATCAGGCATTTGCACATATAGGAGATGCAGCTGCTAATTCTATGCAAGAAAGAGATGTGATCGATTTGAAGCGGGGCGGATGCAATGCCGTCAGAGCAGCTCATTATCCGCAGGATCCTGCATTTTTGGCTGCTTGTGATAAGTACGGGTTGCTGGTAGTGGAGTGTATCCCCGGATGGCAGTATTTCAAGAACGATTCTACATTCATTTCCCGTCTTTATGAAGTTGGGAAGCAAATGATTCGTCGGGATAGGAATCACCCTTCCGTCATACTATGGGAAACAGCGCTTAATGAAAGCCGCTATCCGGCAGAGATAGCCCGGAATCTATATGCTATAGCACATACCGAATATCCCGGAGATCAGATGTACACTGCCGGCGACTACTTTGGACATGCAGACCGGGTAGACTGTTTCGATGTTTTTTATAAACAGGTATCCCGTTTTCCAAAAGACGGTGATGTGATGAGTAATTATCCGGAGGACCAGATCGCAGTGAAACCTTTGTTTTGTCGTGAGTGGGGTGACGGAGTAGGAGAAAAACCTAGGGTAAGCCTGATGGAAAATGAAGAAGAGCAATTGAAACAGTGCAGAGGGCGTTTTTTGCAACTTAACGGGCATGGATATTTCGACTGGTGCATGCTTGATGCTAATCCCAGAATGGGAGGACATTTTTTGTGGAGTTATAATGATTATGCACGTGGAGCAGAGCAGGAAACCATGTTTTGTGGGATAGTCGATATAAACAGATATCCTAAGTTCAGTTACTATATGATGCAGAGCATGCGTGATAAAGAAATATCCCAACCGGGATTATATGATGGGCCGATGGTATTTATTGCATCACAAAACACTGCTTCACGTTATGTTTCGTCAGTAAATGAGATCACCGTATTTTCCAATTGTGACGAAGTACGCCTTTTCCGTAATCATCATTTGATTGGAAAACAGATGCGTAAGGAGCGTACTCCTCTCTATCGTTCCATTGTAGAAAAAGGTGGGAGTCCCTGTTATGTTTTTAATGCCGGTACTTATGAGGCCGGTGAATTAGTGGCAGAAGGGATAGTAGATGGAAAAGTCGTTGCTACCCACAGTGTACGCACTCCGGAACAACCTCGACAGGTCAAAATCTGGTTGAAGGAAGAGAATATACAACCTGTGGCGGACGGATCGGATATGATTCCTGTCTACTTTAAGGTCTGTGATTCAAATGGTACTCTTGTCAATACATCGGATGTCCGGATACATATTTCCGTATCCGGTGAGGGAAGTCTGATCGGGGATGGAATAGAGCGTATCGGGATTAATCCCCAGTTGGTGGAAGGCGGAGTAGGATATGCGCTGATACGAACGACTTGTCGTCCCGGTAAAATTCATATTTCGGTTACGGCAGACGGACTCCGGGGGGACACCCGGGAAATTGTAACCCGGAGATACGACGGGGTATTTGTACCTGAAGGGTATCACGTTCCCTATTCCGGAGATGAAGAAGAGGGAGTTGTTGTAAAGGCTACTGCTTGGGAAAACGTCATCCGTACAAAAACTCCGTTAAAAGTGGTTCGGGTTGAGGCTACTTCGGAACAGAAACGCTATGAGGCTTCTCATATTACAGATGGAGATGATTTTTCATGGTGGATTGCTGATGATGAATCTCAGCCCCAGATCGTTCTACTTGAATTGGAACGATCTGTGAATGTGTTTGCCAGTCGGATTCGTTTTCAGAAGGATAGTTCTACTTATACCCATAAAGTCGAAATTTCTATCGACGGAAAGAATTGGGAGACTCTATACGAACGAGAATGTACCGGATGGGATTTTAAGCCTGTGCAGATCGGTAAGGAACTGAAATATATGCGCCTTACCATTGAGAAAAGCTCGGAGGGAGCAGCCGGATTGGCTGAAGTTACATTGTATCAATAAATGAAAAAAGTAATGAATATGAATTATCGAAGTTTGACTCTATCCATTCTGTTAGGAATGATAGTACATTTCACTGTGGAGGCACAGACCTTGCCGGAGAAGCAATTTTTCCATCCCGACCGGGTGAAATATGATAAAGATTGTTTTACTATCGAAGGAAAGGATATTTTTATACTCAGTGCTGCGTTCCATTACTTCCGTTGCCCGCAGGAATTGTGGCGTGACCGCTTCCGGAAGATAAAAGAAGCCGGATTCAATACTGTGGAAACCTATGTCCCCTGGAATTGGCATGAACGGAATATGCCGAAGAGTGTGGACGACTATTCGCAATGCAATTTTGATGATCTGAAAGCATGGCTGCATATGGCACATGAAGAGTTCGGATTGTATACCATTGTCCGTCCCGGTCCTTTTATTTGTGCCGAGTGGGCCGGTGGTGCTTATCCGCGCTGGCTTGCCAAATTTTGCCCGGACAGCTATGATACCAGTTTCTGGCTTCGGAGCAACCATCCTGAGCACATGAAATGGTCGGAGCATTGGTACAATGCTGTTTGCCGGGTATTTAGTGAGGAACAACTCACTCGTAAGCAACCGGGTGAGAAGGGTATCATAATGGTACAATTGGAGAATGAATACATTTACTTTGATATGGAGTCCGAGAAAAAGGAAGAATTTCTGCGGGTACTTTCGGATGCTTGCATCCGAAATGGCATTGATGTCCCTCTTTTTACTTGTGTGACTCCCGAAGTGCGCGGTTCTCATGATCCGGTGATCAGCCAGCTGTTTGACATGGATAATCAATATGTATGGTGGAATATGCACGAGGCTAAATCACGTATAGAGAAGTTAAAGGCCGAACAACCCAATGCACCTGCATTTGTGTGTGAGTTGCAAGGTGGCTGGTTCTCTACCGTCGGTGGGCGTCTGAGTGAAGACAGTTATCTGGACGGACGTCATGCCCGGGGGATGGCTTTGATGGCTATGGCGGGTGGTTCTACCGGATTGAATTATTATATGTTCTTTGGCGGTACTCATTTTGCCGGATGGGGAGCCCGTCGTATGACTACTACTTATGATTATGGAGCTCCGCTAAAGGAAAACGGAGGGGTCGGTGAGAAATACGCTGCAGTGAAAGGAATTGGTGAGGTGGTCGATAAGTTCGGGGGACT
>ERZ833515.2182-NODE-2182-length-11689-cov-2.455475_pt1 | contig 11689 bp, 8 predicted proteins | sample MGYA00519949_ERZ833515 | MGnify/ENA primary metagenome ERZ833515 (study PRJEB31850, sample SAMEA3708741) | human gut metagenome | biome: human gut; feature: human-associated habitat; material: faeces | place: China | collected 2014 ...
TTGCTCCGGATACGGCAGGGTAGTCATTGGGGACGTTCTTAAATGACTAGTCAAACAAGAGCGCCCCCAATGACCACTCATTTAAGTCTGTCCCCAATGACTAGTAGTAGGCCCACATGGCTTCGACTTCGTTGAGGACCTCTACGACGCCCCAGCGGCGGGCGCTGCGGTTGGCCGAGTTGGGGTCGTAGACGCCAATCTGGTTGGCGTTGTCGATGCCGTAGAGCACGATGTAGTGGCCTACGTTGGTAAACGTACCGGGGCGCACTGCGGCGATGACGGGCGCACCCGAGCGAAGTGCTTGGGTAATCGATTCGCGATCGTTATAGAGCTGTGTTCCGTTGAGCCCTAGCTGCCACGCACCGCCTGTCATAAACGACCACTCGGTGGCACCAGTGGGGGCGTAGTTGCCGGCTTCGGCCAGTGCGCATACATCGACCGGCGTCTTATCGGTGTGGCCGGTCTTAAAGATATAGACCATGGTGAGGCAAGTGGGACCGCAAGCGTTTTCTCGAATAGTGCCACCGGCATAGGGCAGCTCCGACCATGCGGGGTCAATTTGGTAGATGTGGGGCATGGCGCCGGCCTGCCATTGCGAGCGTGGGGTCGAGAACGCAAAGGAGTAACCGGGCGCGACGGGAGCTTTAAGCAGCTTGTCCTCGGCAGTGGGCTCAAGACCGGCTGATCCGTGGGAGATACAGGATCCCAAAAACACAAAGACGAGGCAGGCGGCAATGGAGCAAAGCGCAAGGCGTAGGCGGCGGGCCGGAAGCGCGTGGCTTGTGGTGTGCGACGCGGGGTGAGGGGCGGAATTGCCGCGATCGCGTTGAGGTCGCGAAAAGGAGCGCTTGACGTAGTAGTCGGTCTTACGGCGATCGTAGCGGCGTGGCTGCGATGTGCCGGTCTGGCGTTGGCGTGTGCTCGTACTTACACGGTCTGACTGCTGCACGGTACGGCTTTGCTGCCGCGAAGAAGCCCCGAGCTGCTCTTGGGGGCGCTGCGGGTTGTCGTTGTCGGAGGTGATTTTGGGCGTTGACGTGGTGCGGCCGGCAAGGCGCACGCTTTGTGGCCGTTGGTCGCCGTCATTGTATCCGTATGCCATTCGAATCACCTTGCCTCATGTGTAACTTGTCTATCCTACATAAAAAGATGCACGACACATGGGTATGTGCGCCAAAAGCCTGACAAATGGTATGAACGTTGCCGCGCCGCGCGCCAAGCGTCACGGCAACAGGTATTCAAAAGCAGACAAGATGAAAGCGTCCAAGACGAATGACGTCTCCCGCCGTTCGTCCCAAAAACGGTGCCGCTCGTTTTGCAATTCTGCCTTCGGTCGAGCTGCGAGCGGCGCTGCTGCGCCAAGGCCGTATCTTAAAGCCATGGAATAAAAGCGCGCGGCAAAACGGACCGCGCAAGGGGTGACGCCAAGGGCGTCAAACAGGAAAGGAGGGGAACAATGGCGGACAAGAACGCAGAAGTTGCAGTCGAGGATAACGGCGGCATGAAGAAAACGCTTTCGCTCTGGAACTTCTTCACCATCGGCTTCGGTGCCATCATCGGTACCGGTTGGGTTCTGCAGGTCGGCGACTGGATGGTCGTGGGCGGCGGTCCCGTTCCCGCTATGATCGCATTCCTCTTGGGTGCAATCTTCCTCGTGCCCGTCGGAGCTGTTTTCGGTGAGCTCACGGCTGCTATCCCCATCTCGGGCGGCATTGTCGAGTATGTCGATCGTAGCTTTGGCCGTACGCTGAGCTACATCACCGGTTGGCTCCTGGCCCTGGGCAACGGTATCCTGTGCCCGTGGGAGGCAATCGCCATCTCGACCCTCGTGTCCGAGATGTTCGGCAGCCTGCCCGGTCTTGAGTGGCTGCGTGCCGTCAAGCTCTATACCATCCTGGGCGCCGACGTTTACCTGTTCCCGACGCTGATCGCGCTCGGCTTTGCAGTCTACGTCATCTTCCTCAATTTCCGCGGTGCCAGCTCGGCTGCCAAGCTCCAGGCCTTCCTGACCAAGGCCCTGCTCTGCGGCATGCTGCTCGCCATGGGCGTCTCGCTGTTCACCGGCTCGCCGGACAATGCCATGCCCGTGTTCTCCCAGGTCACCGGCGCTGGTGGCGGCAAGGCCGCTACCGAGAGCACCAGCCTGTTTGCCGGCATCGTGTCGGTCCTGGTTCTGACCCCGTTCTTCTACGCTGGCTTCGACACCATTCCTCAGCAGGCTGAGGAAGCAGCCGAGGGCCTCAACTGGAACAAGTTCGGCAAGATCATCTCCCTGGCTCTGCTGGCCGCTGGCGGCTTCTACATGGTCTGCATCTACTCGTTCGGCACCATCCTCGACTGGCATGAGTTCGTTAAGAGCCCGGTTCCCGCGCTCGCCTGCCTCAAGGGCATCAACATGCTTCTGTACCTGGCCATGCTCGTCATCGCCACGCTTGGACCCATGGGCCCGATGAACTCCTTCTACGGCGCCACGAGCCGCATCATGCTTGCCATGGGTCGCAAGGGCCAGCTGCCCGAGAAATTCGCCGAGGTCGACCCCAAGTCTGGCGCTCCCAAGCTCGCCTGCGTCGTTCTGGGCGTCATCACCGTCGTCGGTCCGTTCCTGGGCAAGAACATGCTCATCCCTCTGACCAACGTGTCGGCTCTCGCCTTCATCTTCTCCTGCGGCATGGTCGCCCTCGCTTGCCTGCGCATGCGCTTCACCGAGCCCGACCTACCTCGTCCCTACGAGGTGCCCGGTGGCAAGTTTGGCATCTCCCTCGCTATCGCTGCCTGCGCCATCATCATCGGCCTGCTTGTGATTCCGTTCTCTCCCGCCTCCCTCAACATGGTGGAGTGGAGCATCGTGATCGGCTGGTTGGCTATTGGCCTGGCCCTCATGGCTTTCACCAATTCCCGCAAAAAGTAACGCCGAGCCGGGGCGGATCAGGTGCGCGGGCCCCTCTCTTCCGCGCACCGAACCCGGCGCCACTTGGGTAGCTTTGTGAGGCCTTAACCCAACACGGCCTCGCCCACTATATGGATCCATAAGGAGGAACCATGTCCACTAAGTATGCAATCGTTGGCGGCAAGCTCATCGACGGTACCGGTGCCGAGCCGGTCGAGAACTCCCTCGTTCTCGTCGACGACAACGGCAAGATCGAGTACGCCGGTGCTATGCAGGACCTTCCCGAGGGCGTTGAGGTTATCGACGCCGCCGGCAAGACCGTCCTTCCCGGCCTGATCGACACCCACCTGCACTTCTCGGGCAACCTGACCGACGATGACACCGATTGGGTCATGCAGCCGCTCCTCGAGAAGCAGGCCGTCGCCGTGAAGCAGGCCTACGACTGCCTCACCCACGGCCTCACCACCGTCTGCGAGATCGGCCGCTTTGGTATCCAGATCCGTGACTGCATCGACAAGGGCGTCTTCAAGGGCCCGCGCGTTCTGGCCACCGGCCTTGGCTTCTGCCGCGTTGCCGGCCACGGCGACTCCCACCACTGCAGCCAGGAGCTCAACAAGGAATCGCACCCCTGGGGCGATCAGGTCGACGGTCCTTGGGATCTGCGCAAGGCCGTCCGTCGTCGCCTGCGCGAGAACCCCGATGCCATCAAGATCTGGGCTACCGGTGGCGGCATCTGGCGCTGGGACTCCGGCCGCGACCAGCACTACTGCTCCGAGGAGATTCAGGCCGTGGTCGAAGAGGCCAAGATGGTCGGCATCCCCGTGTGGAGCCACTGCTACAACAACCACGCCGCTGCCTACGATTCCGTTCGCTTTGGCTGCGAGCAGCTGATTCACGGCTTCGATATCGATGAGCGTACCATGGACCTCATGGCCGAGCAGGGCACCTTCTTCACCCCGACGATCGCCTTCCTGCCCACCTGGTACGCCACCTATCCGCCCGTCTACGTCCCCGAGCTGCACGACAAGTACGAGGGCACCCTGGTCGAGAAGGAGCTGCAGCGCAACTACGACTGCCTGCGCGAGGCCAAGAAGCGCGGCGTCGTCATGACGATCGGCTCCGACTCCTTCTCCTTCGTCACCCCGTACGGCACCTGCTCCATCGAGGAGATGTACGAGTTCGTCGACAAGATCGGCTTCACCCCGGTCGAGACCATCACCTGTGCCACCCTCAACGGTGCCAAGATGTGCCACATCGAGGACGAGACCGGTTCCATCGAGGCCGGCAAGCGCGCCGACCTGCTGGTCGTCAACGGTGACGTCGCCGCCGACATCCACGTGCTCAACACCGACAACATGGACGTCATCATGAAGGACGGCTGGATTGTCGAGGGCGGCACCTTCGGCGAGGCAAACAAGTACAGCGCCTAAGCTACCGTTCATCGATGGCTTGATGTAAAACACAGTATTTGATTGCATAATGCAATGGAGAGGGTCGCTTGCGGCCCTCTTTATTGCTATGGGGTGCGTCGGTAAGAAGGAGATGACGGTGGATCTCAATAGGCTGATTCTGGGCAAGAGCTACAACTCTACCAAGGTCTTTCGTACGGCCCAGCATGTGGTTCAGGCCATCCTACTTGGTGTCGTCGTTCCGGCGCTTATCTTGTTGCTTATCTGGGATTTAACCGATAACCCCAATCCCGTTCCGGCCGTTGTCGTCATTGCCGGCTTGGTCATGCTGTGCTTCTTCTTCTCGTACGTCTTTGTCGTTCCCGACGACCTCACATCGAGCGCAACCGACCGCACGCTCGCCATCGCTTCAAAAATATTCGCCTACACGTCGCGCGGCCTTACGCCCGAAGCTGCCCTGGGCGCCTCTAAGATCATCCTGTCCGAAACTATCGCCTCTGCCATCTGCTTTACCGACGGCAAGCAGGTGTTGGCAAGCTGGGGCGAGGACTCGGCAAAATGCCCCGCGGGCACCCCGGTGGTGCTGCGGACTACGCTCAACGTGATCAACAGCGGTGAGCAAAGCGTGTTCTCGCGCGATGCCTCGACCGAGACAGGTGGCTACTTTCCGCGCCTGCGCGCCGGTATTGTCGCACCGCTTACCGTGCGCGGGCATTGCGTGGGCACACTCGAGCTGTATTACCCCCGCCTGAGCAGCATCGATATGCGCCAGACGGCGCTTGCCTCGGGCTTTGCCGACCTCATTTCCACGCAGCTTGCGAGCTTTGAGCTCGAGCGCCAGGACGAGCTTACGGCCCGCGTGGAGCTGCGCGCCTTGCAATCGCAGGTCGATCCTCATTTTCTGTTTAACACCATCAGCACCATCGTGTCGCTCGTTCGAACCGAGCCCGACAAGGCTCGATCGCTGCTGATCGACTTCTCCAATTACTATCGTCAGACGCTTTCTGATTCCGATACGCTCACCACGCTCGAGCACGAGGTGGAACAGGGTACTCGTTATATCAATCTTATGCAGGCCCGGTATGGCGACGGCCGTTTGCGCGTCTCGGTCGATATCGACTTTGAGGTGCGCGATTGCATGGTGCCGCCGTTTATCTTGCAGCCGTTGCTCGAAAACTGCATCAAACACGCGCAGCGCGAGACCGAGCCGCTTTCTATTCGTGTTAGGGCTTTCGAGACCGATGACGGTTTGGAGATCATCGTCGAGGACGATGGCATCGGTATGAGCGAAGAGGTCTGCGCGCATCTGTTTGAGCAGCATCGCCTGGAGGAGCCCGAGAGCATTACCGCCGACGGCTCCATCAAACGAGGCTGCGGCTTGGCGCTCTTCAACGTGCTTCAGCGCATCCATTTCTTTTACGGAGAAGATTCTGGCATGCGCGTGAAGTCCCAGGAGGGCGTTGGCACGCAGGTCATCGTCGAGCTGAACGGCGAGCCGCATGAGCCGGCGCCGTTGACGGCGTAGCACGCGGTTGGATTGAGAGAAAAAGAGGGGAAGCACATATGTCCGAAGGCTGGAACATCTTGGTGGTTGATGACGAGCCTCCCATTAGGGCTGAGCTACGCTATCTGTTGGAAAAGGATGCGCGTGTGGGTCAGATTGCCGAGGCGGGCAATGTCACCGAAGCCGTGGAGTCGATTCTGTCGAACAAGCCCGACGTGCTGTTTTTAGACATTACCATGCCCGGTCGCTCGGGAATTGAGCTTGCCGAGACGCTGCAGAACCTAAAGACGCCGCCGGTGGTTGTGTTTGTGACAGCGTTTGCCGAATTTGCCGCCGATGCGTATAACCTCGATGCGGTCGACTATGTCGTCAAGCCGGTCGAGGACGCACGCCTGTCAAAGGCACTCGACAAGATCGAGGCAGCCTTGGGTGCCCGTCGTGTTATCCATGCTCCGCGCCAACCTTTGCGTCTGACGGTGGACCGCGGGGGCAAAAAGGTGTTCATTCCCGCCGCAGACGTCTGCTACTTTGAGGCGCGCGCCGATTTTTGCAACGCCATCTGCGCCGAGGGAACGTACCTGATCAATGAGTCGATCTCTTCGCTCGAGCGTCGCTTGGACTCCGAGGGCTTTATTCGCGTTCATCGCAGCTACCTGGTCAATTTGGAAGACGTGCACAATGTTGAGATTGGCTCCACGGGGTTGATGGAGCTCAGGCTCGACCGCGTGAACTCGACGGTACCGGTGTCCCGTCGTCGTGCCGCCGAGGTCAAGTCGCACCTGGGGCTTGCGTAGACGGTCTGCATGCCGTCGTTTACCATCGCAGGTTTGGCATGGGCGCGCGGTGGGCATAATGGGTGGCATCGAATGAAATCGAAAGGATCATTATGCCCGCGCTTATCACCCATCATCTGTTTGGCGAGGAAAGCATCGACCGTCTTCCGCAGGGCGTCATCACGTCCGATGAAGAGCGCATTGCCTTTATCTTGGGCAACCAAGGCCCCGACCCGTTCTTCTTTCACATTCTGACACCGCGTGTTTCCGACTGCACGCTGCTGGCGCAGGTCATGCATCGGTCGCGCATGTCTCGCCAGTTCGCGTGCCTGCGCGACGGCGTGTCGCATCTGCTGCCGCGCGACGCCAGCTTGGGTCGTGCCTTTGCGCTGGGCCTGCTGTCTCATTACGTGCTCGACCGCAACGCCCACCCCTTTGTCTATGAGCAGCAGTTTGGCATCGTGGAGTCCGATTCAGAGCTTGAGGATTCGAGCAGTCAGGTCCATGCTGTGATCGAGAGCGACCTGGATGTACTGATGCTGCAGCTTAAACGCGATGGCGCTACGGTCGACGATTACCCGCCGGCGGGCGAGATCGTCACCACCGATCGCATCAATCGCGTGGCCGGCGTGCTGATGAGCTATGTTGCCGGACGCGTGTACGGCATTGACATTCCGGCGGGGGAGTACGGTGCTGCCGTTGCCAATATGCAGCGACTTTACCGCGCGATTGAGCCGGCCGGCTCCGCAAAGACGCGCGCGATCTCGCTGGTTGAGGGCTTGGTGCACGATTACTCGCTGCTCGACGGCCTTGCTCATCGCGTGACGACGGAGTTGCCCGAGCGCACCGGTAACCTGGGCCATCTGACATGGAAGAATCCCTTTACCGACGAGGCCTCGAACGAGAGTTTCCCCGAGGTCTTTGATCGCGCGCTGGGCGAGTACGAGTGCACGGTCGCACGTTTTATCGAGACCGGTGACATGGATGTCGTGACCAGTCACGTCAACTACAGCGGTCGCGTGCTCAATGCCGATGAGGAGTTCGACCGCGAGGAATAGGGCCCGTGCGTGCCCCTTTGCCGAATCCTTACCGGCGGTTCTGGACAATTGGGGTACGATGAACTAACTGCATATCGGGCGAATACGAAGGGTCCCTGTCCATGAAATACACCAAGCTCGAGCGTAACTGGGTTATGTATGATGTGGGCAATTCGGCCCTCGTGCTGCTCAATACCTCGGTGGTGCCCATTTACTTTAACGCCATCAATACCGGCGCTTCCTCGGCCGACCTGGTGGTCGCCTGGGGCAATGCACAGACCGTGGCCTCGCTCGTCGTGGCGCTGCTCATGCCCGTGCTGGGGTCGCTCGCGGACTACGCGGGCAACAAGATCAAGTTCTTCTTGGGCTTCTTCCTCACGGGCCTGGTTCTTTGCCTGGCGCAGGCTATCCCAATGTCCGCCATGGCATTTTTGACCGTGTACGTGCTGTGCACCATCGGCCTTAACTCTTCTATGACGTTCTACGACGCCATGCTGCCCGACGTTACCACCGACGAGCGCATGGACGCCGTGTCCAGCTCGGGTTATGCCTGGGGCTACATCGGTTCCACCGTGCCGTTCGTCATCTGCCTGGCGCTCATCATGGGTGGCCCCGCTCTTGGCGTCCCCACCATGCTGGCAACGCGTCTGTCTTTTATCATCACTGGTGCCTGGTGGCTCATCTTTACCCTGCCGCTCATTCACACCTATAAGCAAAAGTATGGTCGCGAGCGCGGTCCCGAGGACACCATCGGCCACATCGTTGGCGGTGTGTTCTCCGAGGTCGGACACACCATGCGCGAGATCGCCCACAACAAGCCCGTGCTGGTCTACATGATTGCGTTCTTCTTCTATATCGATGGCGTCCACACGGTCATTTCCATGGCTACCAGCTACGGCTCGGCTTTGGGCATCGATTCGACCCAGCTGGTACTGGCGCTGCTCGTCACGCAGTTCGTGGCCTTTCCGTCCGCCATCATCTACGGCAAGCTCGCCGGCCGCGTGGGCACGCTCAACATGATCTTGGTGGCAGTCGCCGCCTATATGGGCATTGTGCTGTTCGCCGCGTTCTTCCTAAAGACCGCCTTTGAGTTCTGGGTGCTTGCCATTATGGTCGGCCTGTTCCAGGGCGGCGTGCAGGCGCTCAGCCGTAGCTACTTTGGCCGCATTATCCCCAAGGAAAAATCCAACGAGTACTACGGCTTCTTTGACATCTTCGGTCGCTATGCAAGCGTCATGGGCACTTTCCTAGTGTCGGTCGTCACCTCGCTGACCGGCAACCCGTCGCTGGGCGTCCTTTCCATTGGCGTGCTGCTGATCGTTGGCTTTATGCTGCTGGTCCGCCTGTCCCGCATGACTCGGGCGGCAGAGCATGCCGCATAGGAGCGAGCGGCTATTGTGCCTGTCCACGGTACTCTTTTGGGGTTATCCGCAATAAACATTGCGACTTGCGAGCAATGATTTGCCCAAGTGGGTATGATGGAATCAGCTAGGTCGCGGGGCGTCGCCTGTGTTTGGCGGCGTCCCGTTTTTGTGTTGCAGGGAGGGTAAGGCATGAACGCCACAGTCGTGATTCCAACGTATTGGGCGGGCGATGACGCTTGCGCAAACGCCCCTGGCACCTATGACCATTCGACGCGACTCAACGCCGACAATCCCGAACTCGACCGCTGCCTGGCCTCGCTTGAGCAGGTACGTGACATCCCGCGCATCATCCTTTTGGTGGTCTGTCCCGTTTCTGCCACAGCCGATGTGTCGCTGCGCGTGCGCGAGATTGTCGACGCGCATCCCACGCTCAAGGTCGCCGTTGTCACCAACACCCAGGCCTCGCGCATTGCAGACCGGGTTGCTCAGATCGCGCCCAAGGGTTCGGGCGAGTGCGTGAGCCTGCGCGGCTACGGCGCCATCCGCAACATGGGTCTTGCCTGCGCGGCGGTGCTGGGGCACGACGCGGTTGTGTTTTTGGATGACGACGAGACCGTCATCGATGCCGACTTTATGAAGCGTGAGACCTATGCGCTGGGCCAGCAGACGCGTCAGGGCCTGCCGATTTTAGTCAAGAGCGGATACTTTTACGATCGCGACGGGTCGCCGCTGGCTCCCGCGGACAAAGTGGGCATTTGCCATCGCTGGTGCACCAAGCGTATCGAGTTCAATCGCTGGATGAAAAAGGCGCTCTCGGGCACCCGCATCTCGCGCTCCAACTACGTGTGCGGCGGCCTGATGGCCCTGCACGCCCGCGCCTTTACGCGTGTGGCCTTTGACCCGTTTATCACCCGCGGCGAGGACTTGGATTACCTCTTTAACATGCGCATGTTTGGCTACGACGTGTGGTTCGATAACGAGTGGACCGTGCGCCATCTGCCTCCGGAGTCCGAAAAGCGCTCACCGCGCTTTATGCAGGATGTATACCGTTGGTACTACGAACGGGCCAAGTTGACATTCGCCGCGCATCAAAAGGAGCTCATTCCCGTTACGGCGGCATCACTCATGCCCTACCCGGGCCCGTGGATTTCGCGCGAGCTCGACGACCGCGTGCGCAAGACCGCTATGGTCCGCAGCGTGTTTACCCGCGAGCATGAGGGCTACCTGCGCATCTGGCGCCACGGTATTGACGAGGCCAAGACCTACGCGCGCCAAAACGCCGCAAGCTACCTGCGTTTCCAGAGCTTTTGGCCCAAGATCATGGACGGGCTTTGGCGTGACGCACAACTGATCAGTATCCTGGAGGGGGCCGAATGATCGACCGCCGCGCCCAGCGCGATAATTCAATTTCAATCTTTCGCATCATCGCCGTTGTCTGTGCCGTTTGCGTGTTGGCGTACTTTATCTTTGCCCTGGCGACTGGCATTGAGCCGATTGCCACGGTGATTGCCTGCGCGCTGCTGTGCATCTTTCTGTGCATCTTTATCTTTTTGACGCTCAATCCCGATTCGGTGCGCTCCCAGTACACCGAGGAGACGCTCTCGGTGGCCTCGGCCATGCTCGAGGACATTAAGGGCGGTCTGACGCAGGAATCGGCGCTTTTGGTGTGCCGGCGTATCCTGCCCGAGACACGTGCCATGACCGTTGCCATCACCGATGAGAGCAACGTGTTGGCCTGCGCGGGCGAGTTTGAGGAAAAACTACTGCCAGATTCTCCCATCCACACGCTTGCCACACGCTACGTTATCGAACATGGCATCGTGCAGTCGTTCAACCGTATGGTGGATGTCGTGGGCTCGGATGGCTCGCACAACCAAGTCCCCGCCGGCATTATCGCCCCCATCAAGGTGGGCGATCGTACCGTCGGCACGCTCAAGTTCTACTACAAGACCCCGCGCGCCGTCGACCGTACCCAGTACGCGCTTGCCTCGGGCTTTGCCGAGATCTTGTCCACGCAGCTCGCCATCCACGAGCTCGAGGTGCAAAAGGAACTCACAGCGCGCGCCGAGGTGCGTGCGCTGCAGGCGCAGATTAACCCACACTTCCTGTTCAACACGCTGAACACCATTGCATCGTTTACGCGCACCGACCCGCTGCGGGCCCGCGAACTGCTTCGTGAGTTCTCATCGTTCTATCGTGCCACGCTCGACAACTCGGGATCGCTTATTCCGGTCTCGCGCGAGGTTGCACAGACCAAGCGCTACCTTACCTTTGAGAAGGCCCGCTTTGGCGAGGACCGCGTGCTTGCGACGTTCGATGTGTCCGAGGACGTGGAAGATACGCTGGTGCCGGCGTTCGTGATCCAGCCGATTGTCGAGAACGCCGTACGTCATGGTATGGGCGATGACGACGCCCTGAGGATCGACGTGACCGTTCACCAAGACGGCGAGGATGCAATCTTGATTGCCGTGGCCGATAATGGCGTGGGCATGGATGAGGGTACCGCCGCCAGACTGTTTGACGAGCGCTCTGCCCGTCCCGACGCCAGCTCTCCCCAGGGTGGCGGCGCCGGTGTGGCCATGCACAATATTTCGGAGCGCATCCATCGCTTTTATGGGCCGCACTCCTATACGCGTGTCGAATCGGCGCCGGGCAAGGGCACCAAAGTGCTCCTTCATCTTGATTTGTCAGAGAGCATCTTTGACATTCAAGAGT
>ERZ833515.2188-NODE-2188-length-11648-cov-4.296386_pt1 | contig 11648 bp, 8 predicted proteins | sample MGYA00519949_ERZ833515 | MGnify/ENA primary metagenome ERZ833515 (study PRJEB31850, sample SAMEA3708741) | human gut metagenome | biome: human gut; feature: human-associated habitat; material: faeces | place: China | collected 2014 ...
TAGTGTATCAGTAGCCACAGTATCTAGAATGATATCATCTATTAAATCTTTTCATGATTATTTATTTTTAAATCACATAACAGATAATAATCCAGCAAAGACTATAAAAAAGCCTAAAGTTGAAAAGCATGAAGTAGATATATTAACAGAAAAAGAAATAGAAGTCGAGTATAAAGGAGGAAGGATTTCTTATAAATTAAATGGAGAAAAAAAGGAAATTAGTGATAAGAAAAAATTTCCAACTGAATTACTTCCAGAAACATTAATGCTTTATTATTCAGGACAAAATGAGAGAATAAATAATTATATTTTGAAATATGAAGAAAAATACAGAGGAAAAAATAGAAAATCAATAGTAAAACAAAAGAAAGAACTTAGAAATATTTTTGGTATTTTAAAAGAGCATAAATCTATTTTACTTTTATTACTTTTTATATATAAAGAAAATGAAAATTTTAAAAAAATCCTAGAAGAAATAAAAATAGAAGGAGAATTCTTAAAGGGAAAGTTAGTATTAAAAACCCCTTTTTACTTAAAAAAGAAAAAACAAGAAAGTATGTCTATCTATGATGAGAATAGGTTTTGGGGTATAAAGGGAGAAATAGATGAGAAGCTATTAGAACTTGTAAAAGGAAACAAGGGAAATTCAATTGATGGGAATGAAGGTTTTTTTACAGAAACACAAGAGTTTTATATAACCTTAGATAAAGATATTTTACAATATTTTTCACAAAAGTATAGTATTTATGAAACTTTTTCTTTTTTTGATGATTTAAGAATAATTGAAATGTTAAAAGGATTAGAGTTAAAAATAAAAAAAGATGGAGAAGAGTTTTCTGATAATAACTTAAGTGAAGGAGAAACACAATATATTATTTTTAATACAATTATAGAGGTTTTTAAAGATAAAGAGTGTATTTTTTTATTAGATGAACCTGATTCTTTTTTACATCCAATATGGCAAGATAAATTAATAGAGGCTATTCAAAGTAAAAAAAATTCTAAAAATCAAATTTTATTAAGTAGTCATAATGTAACAACAATAGCTAGATATGCGAATAGACCATTTTTATTTAAAAAAAATGATAAAAGAATAAATAGAGTTAGTATTGATTATGCTGTGAAAGAATTAAGTTCAAACTTAGCAAGAATTGATAAGAAAGATAATTATGCTACCATATTAGAAGCGTATCAACTTGAAGAAACTCCAATAATTTTAACAGAAGGAAAAACAGATTGTAATATAATAAGAAAAGCATGGCAAATATTAAAAGAAGAAGAACCACCGTTTAAACTAATTCCGTTATTTAGTGATGAATTTTTACAAAGAACTTTGACTTCTGATGAAATAAAAAATTTATGTGGAGAAAAGCCGATAATTGGAATTTTTGATTTTGATGAAGCTTTTGATTTTTGGGAAAAAATTAAAAATAAAGAGTATATGGAGATCATAGAAGAAAATCCATATAAAGGATTAATGTGTAAAAATAAATTAAAAGAAATTTATGCAATGCTTTTGCCAGTTAGTTCTAGTGTAGAAAATCTTGCAATAAAAAATAAAGAAACAATGGAAACTTTCAGAAAAGAATCTAAACTTTCAATAGAATTATTATTTTATGGAACAGAAGAAACGAAAAAATACTTTAGAGAGGAGCCTTGTGTTGGTGGAAAAAGATTAGCTTTTTATAATAATAAAAATAAAAATAAATTTTCAACTGAAATTATATCAGGGTTTTCAAAAGAATCTTTTCAAAATTTTATTCCATTATTGGATAAAATAGAAGAGATAATTAACAAATAAAGTAAGAGCTGTTGAGAACTAGGAGAGTAGATTGAATGAATATAGAAAATATGGTATTTTATGGAATAAATTTGTATTGGGTAATAATATACATTGTTATGCAAAAAGTAACTAATATAAAAGTATTGGTATGTAGTATAACATTTTTTATGATAATAAGCTTAATAAAAGTAATGAATAAAATTGAAATATATTTTATTCCTAATGATATGTCATTTTTAATAAATTTATCACAATCTTTTGATATTTTTTTAGGAATAATTTCTATATTAATGGCTATATATATTTACTCAATTAGCTTAGGAGATGATTTTAAAAAATCTGTGCTATTGATTTTATTAGGAAAAGGAAGAGTTATTTATTTAGGAATGATGGTGTTGATTCTTTATTATTTTAATATAAAGCCATTGTATTTTTTGACTTTAACTATTGTACTTTTTTTAGAGCTATACAATATGACAGAAGCAACTTTTTTTATAGTAAATACAACTTATTTTAGGAAAAATTGGAAAAATAAAATTATTCCAAGGTTAGCAAACCAAGGAAAAAGAAATGATTTAGAGAATATTTATTATGAGTTAAGAAAAAGAATTACAAAAGCTATGCTTGAGAAAGATTTTATAGTTTTTGAGGAAATGTTAGCTTACTATAAAGATTTGTTAATGACAGATGGATTTGAAGTTCCAGAGGATTTTATAAAAAAAAGAATTGAAAAATATAAAAATAAAGAAGAAGATTCTGAAGAAAAAGAGAAAGCAGTAGGTTTTTTATATGAAATTTATATTTATTTGTTAGAAAATAGAGATGATAATTTATTTGATAAGATTGAAAATTTGAATATAGATTTAGCTGAATATTATTTAGAAAAAGAAGATTATAGATTAGCTAGAGAATACTATAGTTTTTTAAGTTTGAAATATGATTATTTAAATGAAAAATATAAAGATGATATAAAAGAAAAAGGGTTTCATCTTTTTACAGGATTGAGATATTATCATTCTAGTATAAAAAATCTAACTGAACAAAAAGAAATAGTTATTTTAAAATCAATTTTAGATTTATTTTATAAATTAATAAAAGAGAAAAAATATGATGAATTAGAAAAATATAGATTAATTTTTACTAAGAGGGATAGTTTTTTAGAAATTTATGCTAGAGTAATAATTTTTCATTTTTTAATCCATTTAGGTACAAATAGAAAAAATAATGGAGTAGAAAGAGTTAAAGATTTTTTTAAAACTGATATTTTAAATTTGATTTGGTATAATCCAAAAAGAATAGAAGAACTCTATAATCTAAGTAAAAAGAATCACTGGGAAAAAGAATTTAGAAATATAGGATTAAATTATTTTAAAGTTGATGTTTTAGGAAGAGCGAGTAGAGAATGTTCATATGATTTTGATAATACTGTATTGATATTAGCAGATGAAAAAAATTGGAGAATATCATAATATAAGGAAAGATAGACTATGACAAATACATTTAAAGGAAGTAGATTTGAAGAGGTTACTAAATTATTATTGGAAGAGTATTTACAAGAAAAATTAGAGGAACAAAAGAGAGTTGCGATAGGATTTGAGGAGAAGAGAGAACACAGATTTGATTTGGGAAACTCAAAAATTATTTAATAGAGTGTAAAGCTTATGAGTGGACAAAGGAGAATAATAGCCCAAGTGCTAAATTATCTACTTTAAGAGAAACACTATACTATTTCTTTCTAGCTCCAAAAAATTATAAAAAGATTTTAGTTTTAAAGAAAAGTGGAGTAAAAAATGGAGAAACTGTTTTAGATTATTTTATAAGGTTAAATTACCACTTGATACCTAAAGATGTAGAGATATTTGAAATAGATATGGATAGGAAAAGCATTGTTAAAAAAGAGATAATTAAGGTAGAAACTTCAAAAAATGTAGAAGAGAAAATCACAAAAGTTATAAGAAAAAATAAAAAGACAGATAATCCAAGTGTAGATGAAATAAGAGCTTATATTAAGAAACAGCTAGATGATTTAAAGGCTAAGGGAGTAAAAGAGTATGAGAGTGAAGCTGGAAATATAGTTAGAGAGATGGGAATAATAAATGCTACTCCAACTGTATGTTCAGCTATGAGGAGTTGTGGATATGACTATGAAGAGATATACTCTCCACCTAAAAAGAATGGAACTAGATTAAGATTTAAGTATCTCTTATCACTTTGAAAGTCACTTTTCTAAATAGCAAGTATGAAGTTACTGAAAAGTTCAGTAAGATAATTCTTTCTTACTAAAATTTTAGTAGAATCAAATATAGAAATAAAGAGATAAAAAGCACTATACTAAAATTTAAGTATAGTGAGATGAGGAGATAAAATATCATTAGATAGATGATAATAAATATTACATAGAGCTAGAGAGATACGGAGTAAAAGAGATAATCAAGTTAGGTTAGATTTTTGATGAGAAAAAGGTAATTAGTTCTGTTGAAAAATAGAAAAATTGTACTAGAAAATAGAGTTACTATACAATCTAGGTAGTAGCTCTATTTTTATTTGTAAAAAAATATGGTAAAATATATAGGAGAAAATTTGGTAAAATGGAGGTAGTGTGAAGTGAAAATTCAAGGTATTCATTTTAGAAATCATAAGGTTTTAAAAAATTTAAAAATAGATTTTACTTATAATGGAAAAGTAAGGGATTTAACTGTTATAGCTGGAGCTAATGGAAGTGGAAAGACAAATATTTTAAGATATATATATGATTATTTTAACAATCAAGGTTATTATAATTATCTTAAAGAAAGTATTAATATTTACTATGAAGAGGAAGAAAAAAAACTATTTGATAAATTAGAAGGACGTTTTTTTGATGCATTAAAAATTTTTGAATGGTATAAAAATCAGAATTCTAATGATAACTCTTTTTTAGAAGTAAAAAATAATCTAAAAATATTACCTAAAATAATATATATACCAACAGAGATAAACTTTCAAAATATAACTACACAAACTAATATGTTAAAGAGAGAGTATAATTTTTTAAATATAGTTGATTCTAATTTAATATCAAATATAGCTTCATATATAGCTACAAGAATAACATATATAAGCAATACTGAGGAAGATTTAACAGGAAAACAAGTAAGAGAAAAAGTAGCTCAAGAGATAAATGGGGTATTTGAGATTTTAGATTTGGATATAAAGTTTGTAGGTGTATCAAGAGATGAGAGAAGCTTACCTATATTTGCCAACTCATTAGGAGAAGAGTTTGATATTAATGATTTATCTTCTGGAGAGAAGCAGTTATTTATAAGAACTTTAGCAATAAAGATGTTAGAACCAGAAAACTCAATACTGTTAATAGATGAGCCTGAGATATCATTACATCCTAAATGGCAACAAAAAATTATAGAAGTTTATAAGAGAATAGGAAAGAATAATCAAATTATAGTAGCAACTCATTCTCCACATATTTTAGGAAGTGTTAAAAAAGAGGAGATAATTCTCTTAGTAAGAGGGGAAAATAAAGAGATAGAAGTATTTGATAGTCAAGAGTTAAATAGTTCATTAGGGCAAACGACTGATAGAATACTTGAGGAGATTATGGGACTAGAAAGCACTAGAAATCCAGAAATATATAAAAAGATTGTTAGATTAAGAGAATTAGTAGATGCAGGTCTATATGAAGAGGAAGAATTTCAAAAATTATTTAAAGAATTAAGAGAGATTTTAGGGGATTTAGATGATGATTTGATTTTAATTCAAATGGATATTAAGTTAAAGAAAAAACAGTTAGAAAAAAAGGGTGAGTAATATGTTTAAAGTTAATAAGGTTGAAGAACCACAATTTTTTTCTGATTTTAAAAAGAAACATAACTTAAAGAGCTGGAAAGAGTATGAGAATCATATAGAGATAAAGAGAAAATTAAGAGAGCATACTTTATTAGAGGAACAATATCTATGCTGTCCTTATTGTGAAGTAGAGTTAGATTTGGAAAATAGTGAAACTGAACATATAAGACCTAAAGATAGATTTCCCAATGAATTTCAAAATTATTTTAATCTGATTACTGCTTGTAAAAATCCTAATAGATGTGGAAATAAGAAGGGAAATCAATGGAGTGAGAAATTTATAAATCCTATTGAAGAGAATCCAATGGATTATTTTACTTATGACATAAAAACTGGGGAGATAAAACCAAAGTATAAAAATGGATTGGAGTATGAAAAAGCTATTGAAACAATAAATTTATTAAACTTAAATGAAAAAGGATTGAAGGGAAGAAGAAAGAATTTTATTTTAGAAAATATTCATAATTTAGATTATCTTGAAATAGATGGAATATTTAGAACTTTAAGAGAATTTTTAACAGAGAATAAAGAAATATTTAATTAAAATTTGGAGGGATAAGATGAAGGTAGCAATACTAGGAGCTGGATACATAGGTGGTATCATGGCAGAAACAATAAAAGGAATGGCTCATAAAGATATAGAACTATATGCAGTGGGAGCAAGAGATATAAAAAGAGCAGAGGAATTTGCACAGAAGTATGGTATAAAAAAAGCTTATGGAAGCTATGAAGAGTTGGTAAAAGATGAGGAGATAGACTTAGTATATATAGCAACTCCACACTCTCATCACTATCAGCATGGAAAACTATGTATAGAGAATGGGAAAAATATTCTATGTGAAAAAGCTTTTACAGTGAATGAAGAGCAAGCTAGAGAGTTATTTAGATTAGCTAAGGAGAAAAATATATTTATAACAGAGGCGATCTGGACAAGATATATGCCATCAAGAGAGATAATAAATGGAATTGTAAAGTCTGGGGAGTTAGGAGAGGTGCATACTATTCAAGCTAACTTAGGTTACCCTATAAAAAATGTAGAGAGAATGAGAAAGCCAGAGCTAGCTGGTGGGGCATTATTAGACTTAGGAGTTTATCCAATTAACTTTTCTATGATGGTATTTGGAGATGAGGTAAAGAATATTCAAGCTCATGCTACATTTTCTCCAGAGGGAATAGATTTTACAGATAGTATTACTCTTTTCTGGGAAGGTGGAAAGATGGCAACACTACATGCTACAATGCTTACAGCCACAGATAGAATGGGATATATCTATGGAGAAGAGGGGTATTTAGCTATTACAAATATAAATAATCCTGAGAAAATAGAGCAATTTGATAAGGAGCATAGATTAGTAAAAACTTATGAGATACTAAAACAGGTAAGTGGATATGAGTATGAGGTAATAGCATCTTATAAAGCTATAAAAAATAGTAAGTTAGAGTGTGAAGAGATGCCACATGAGATAACTTTAAAAGTGATGAATGTGATGGACACTATTCGTAAACAATGGGGAATGAAATTTCCTTGTGAAAATTTATAATAAAAAAGAATACTTAAATTAAACTAACTCAAGGATAACTTTTATTTTAGTTGTTCTTGAGTTTTTTTATTTCTAAATTTAAATATAAATAGATAAAACTAGAAAAATTAAAAGCCTATAAGTTGTGCTGGAAAATTTGAATTTTGTAGTTAGATATGCTAATATAGAAACAGGATAAAAGTAGGAGGGGTATGAAAATGAAGATTTTACATACATCAGATTGGCATTTAGGGAAAAAATTAGAGGGTGCAAAGAGAATAGAGGAGCAAAAACTCTTTATAGATACATTGGAAAAGATAGTTACAGATGAAAATCCAAAACTTATCTTAATAGCTGGAGATATATTTGACACACCATCTCCAAGCTCAGAGGCTGAAAAGCTATTTTTTGATGCTATGAAAAAGATTTCTAACTTTGGGAAGAGAGCCATTGTTATAATTCCTGGAAACCACGACAGTGCAGAGAGATTGGTAGCTTCTAAAAATTTAGCTAAGGATTTTGGAATTATCATCTATGAAAACCCTTTAGAGGTAAAGGAGATAGGAGAGTATGGACAATTTCAAGTGGAAAGGGCAACTGAGGGGGGACTAATCCTAAATATTGAGGGGGAGAGAGTATTTCTTTACTCCTTACCATATGTAAGTGAAGCATATTTAGATGAGATGTATAAAAATGTCTTAGTTGAAAAAGAGGAGGAGTTAGGAAAGAGCATAGATGGAGATTTAACTTACTCTGAAAAGATAGGAGCTCTTCTAAAGAGAGGGGTAGTGGAGGTAGAAAGTGAAAATATCCCTAAAATCATAATGGCACATCTTTTCATAATGGGAAGTGTAGGAGATGGAGATGAGAGAGAGGCAGAGCTAGGTGGAAGTAAGGGAGTAGACTTAGATGACTTGCCAGAGGTGGACTATATAGCTCTGGGACATATACATAAACCTATGAAGTACAGTAGAAAAAGAGCCTGTTACTCTGGTTCTCCAATAGAGTATAGGGTTACAGAGAATAGATACAAGAAAAAAATATTCTTAGCTGATGTAAAGGGAGATTTAGATACAGAGATAAGAGAGATAGAACTAGAGAACTACAAGCCTATAAAAAAATATGAGGTAGAGGGGATAGATAAAGCTCTTGAATTATCTCAATCTCTTGTAGGGGTACAGGAGTGGGTATATCTTAAAATCATTACTGATAGGTATCTAGCTAGTAGTGAGATAAGAGAGCTTCGTAAGAATAAGAATATTGTAGAGATAGATGTGAAATATGTAGATGAAAATGAGGAAGAGAATATCACTTACTATGAAAATGGAGAGCTAGATATCAAGGAGAGCTTTAAGGAGTACTATAAAAAGTTTGATGGAATAGAGCCAAGTGAAGAGATGGTAGAGCTATTTATGAGACTAGTAGAGGGGGAAGAGTAATGAGACCACTGTTATTAGAGATAGAGGGATTACAAAGCTATAAGGAAAAGCAGGTAATAAACTTTGAAAAGTTATGTGAAAATGGATTGTTTGGAATTTTTGGAGAGACAGGAAGTGGAAAATCTACAATACTAGATGCTATGATATTCTCTCTATATGGAAAAATTCCAAGAACTGCTGAGTTAGACCAAGATAGTAAAAGCTTGAAAAACTTTTTGAATACCTCTTCTAAGAAGATGGAGGTATATTTTAAATTTGCTTTAGATGAGGATATCTATGAGGTAAGTAGAAAGTATGCTCTAGGAAAAAGTAAGGGAGAGGAAGTATTAAAAGAGAAGGAAACTATTCTTAGAAAAAATGGGGAAATAGTAGCTGATTCAATAAAGAAATTGGAAAAAATAATAGCTGAGGACTTTGGATTGTCTGATGATGACTTTACAAGAACAGTGGTACTACCTCAAGGAAAATTTAGTGAGTTTGTAAAGCTAAAGGGTGCAGACAAAAGAGAGATGCTAGAGAAAATCTTTGCTATGGAGAAATATGGAAAAGCTCTTCAAGATAAGATGAAAAAAGAGATGGATTTTTGGAAGAAAAAAGATGAGGAGCTAGAGGAAGAGTTAGCAGAGCTAGTAGATGTAACTGCTGAGAAAATAGAGGAGCTAGAAAAAGAGAAGAGTAACATAGTAGAAGAGGTAGAGAGAAAAACTAAAGAGCATAAAGAGATTGAGAAAAAATACTATGAATTGAAAAATCTTAAGGAAGAGATAGAAAAGTATAATGAACAACTAGAGAGAAAGAATAGACTAGAGCTAGAAAAAGATAATATAGAGTATATCAGAACTCAACTGACTAAGGGAAGAAATGCCAATGAGATAAGAGAGTATATTGAAAAATTGGAGATATCTCAAGGGGAGAAAAGAAAGGTAGAGAATCAGTTAAGGGAGCTAGAAACTCAAGAGGTACAATATCAAGAGGGTATTAAAAAGCTAGAAGAGGATACGAAAGTACAAAAAGAGGAGATTTACAAAAAGGAGTTAGAAAAATCTCAAATATATTTTGATAAGTCAGAGGAGGATACCCTTAACGAAGTCATTGGCTATAAGGGAAACCTTGAATATGTGGAAAAAGGGCTAGAGAGAGCTAAGAGAAATCTGGAAGAAATCCAAAAAGAGATAGAGGTACATACTCAAGATTTAGCTAATAATAACAGTGAGCTAGAGGAAAAAGAGAGGGAGCTAGCTAATCTTCCAGAGGTATCAAGAGAGAATCTAGTTAAATACAGAGATGAGATAGAGGAGTATCAAAGAGTTATCAGAGATTATAGAGAGAAAAAATCTCAAAAAGAGGAGTACCTACTTAGACTAGAGGAGCTAGAGAGAAGGCTAGAGCAACTAAAGGAAGAGGAGAGAGAAATAGACTCTCAATTGGAAATACTAGAGGAGAAGAGAAGGGAGAACCTTGCTTATGAGTTGGCTAAGGAGCTAAAAGAGGGAGAGCCTTGTCCTGTGTGTGGGTCTATTCATCACAATAAGATAGAGCATAATAGCAGTGAGGATATAGAAAAAATTCAAAGGGATTTGAAAAAAGCTAGTGAGAAAAAATCTTCAAATATAGCTGATATAGGAAAGGTAAGTGGAAGTATTCTGTCTCTTAAGGAGAGTATTGAAAGATTAGAGGTTATCTACAAGGAAAGAGTTGTAGATGAATCCTATTATCAAGAGATAATCTCAGATAAAGATAGACTAATAGAGGAATATAGAGAGGAAGAGAGAAAGCTTGACACTCTTGCAAAGGAAAGGGAAAGAGTAAATAGCATAGTTATTCAACTGAAAGAGAAGTGTAAAAATACTCAGAAAAATATAGAGAAATCAGAGAGTAGACTACAAGATTATCTAGCTGAGATAGATGAGCACAGTATCAGAAAAGCTAGTCTTAAGAAGAGTATAGCTAGATTAGGAGAGAGCTTTGTAGATGAGAGAAAAGAGGAGCTAGAAAAAAGAAGAGATGAGCTAAAGGCAAACTATCAAAAGATAAGAAAATATGAGGAAGAGATAACAAGTATAAATAGGATAATAGTTAAAAATGACTCTCAAATAGTAGAGATAAAAGATAGATTAGAGAAGATAAGATTGGGAATAAATAGTTATCAAGTGAAGAGAGATAGTGTAAACTCTCAAATAGAGGAGCTAAATAAAACTATTGAGGAGCTTATCTCTAAATATCACTTTGTAACAATAGAAGAGGTAAGAGATAGCTATATATCTGGTCTAGAAGAGAGAGAGTACTCTCAAAAGATAGAGAGTTATGAGGAGAGCTGGAAAGAGGTAAATGTTCTTTTAAGAGATTTGGAGAGCAGAGTGCAAGGAAAAGATTTTTCTATTGAGCTTTGGGAAGAGATTTCACAGCTAAAAGAGAGATTAAACCAAGAGATTTTAGATACTTATCAGAGAATAGAGCAAATTTCTAGTGATATTGCTTTACAAAAAACTCAACTTGCTGACTCTAAGGAGAAGAGAAAAGAGCAGAAAGAGATTAGAAGAAAAAGAGCAATGGCTGAGGACTTGTATAAGAAGTTTAGTAAAGGTGGCTTTGTCAACTTCTTAACTACTAAGAAATTGAAAGGTGTCATTGAAAATGCATCTCACTATATCACTAGAATTACCAATGGAAGGTACAAGCTATATACAGATGATGAGTGTAACTTCTATGTGATAGATATGTTTAATGATGGTATCAAAAGAAAGGTAGGAACTCTTTCTGGTGGAGAGATATTTGTTGTTTCACTATGTCTTGCCCTTGCCCTTTCTAAACAACTACAACTAAAAGGTAAGATTCCACTAGAGTTTTTCTTCTTGGATGAGGGATTTGGTAGCTTGGACAGTAAGCTTTTAGATAAGGTTATGGAAGCTATTGAAAATATTAGAAGAGAGGAAAATATTAAGATAGGAATAATTACACACCTTGAGGATTTAAAGGTAAGAATTGATAGGAAACTGCAGGTGGAGAAGGCTATCTCTGGAGAGAGGGGAACTAGAGTTAAGATAATATAAAAATTTAAAAGTA